>Ga0172364_10002711_pt1 | contig 14084 bp, 10 predicted proteins | sample LakKivSesite10cm_FD_114545 | JGI IMG/M metagenome (GOLD analysis project Ga0172364, IMG submission 114545) | Sediment microbial communities from Lake Kivu, Rwanda - Sediment site 10cm | ecosystem: Environmental > Aquatic > Freshwater > Lake > Sediment | place: Rwanda: Western Province, Lake... | reverse complement strand
GCCTAAAGCGGCTATATCTCCGGCGCTGACTTCCTTGATTTCTTTCCTCTTGTTGGAGTGCATTTCCAGGAGTTGAACGACTCTCTCCTCCTCATCCTTTGTGGCGTTATAAATCCAAGAACCAGTCCTTGTTTTTCCAGAATAAACCCTGATATAAGAAAGCGTTCCAAGATAGGGGTCGGTCATGATCTTGAAGACCAGAGCTGAAAAAGGCTCATCATCAGAAGCAGACCTTGTCTCAATGTCAAGAGTCCGCGGGTGATGTCCCTTGATGGAGGGAATATCCACTGGAGAAGGCAGGTAATCGACGACGGCATTCAGCAAAGAATGAACACCTTTGTTCTTGAAGGAGGCGCCAAAACAAACAGGAACAAAGCGCAGTGAAATTGTTCCTTTCCTTATGGCTCTTTTTATTTCTTCGGCAGGCAGCGGAGCCCCATCCAAATACTTCTCCATCAAAGAGTCGTCGATATCGCTGAGCTGCTCCAGCAGCCTATTCCTTTTCTCCTTGGCCTCTTTTCTGTATTCCTCTCGAATATCTCTCACTTCGAATTTGGTTCCCAGCAGGTCTTCGCCCCAATCCACTTCTCTCATCTCGACGAGGTCGATGACGCCTCTAAATTTTTCTTCTCGACCTAAAGGAATCTGGATGACCAGCGGATTGGCCGCAACCCTCGTCCTCAGCTGCTCTATCGCCTTCTCCGGGTCAACGCCCACCCGGTCCATCTTGTTGATGTAGACGATACGAGGCACACGGTAGCGGTCGGCCTGCCGCCAGACGGTTTCGGATTGGGGCTCGACGCCTCCCACGCCGCAGAGGATGATGATTGCACCGTCAAGCACTCTTAAAGAGCGCTCGACTTCAGCGGTAAAGTCCACGTGTCCAGGGGTATCGATGATGTTGATTCGGTGGTTATTCCAGTAACAGGTAGTGGCTGCTGAAGTGATCGTTATCCCGCGTTCCTGCTCCTGCACCATCCAATCCATAACCGCGGTGCCTTCATCGACCTCTCCCATCTTGTAGGTGATGCCTGTATAGAAAAGGATGCGCTCTGTCGTGGTAGTCTTCCCCGCATCGATATGGGCCATGATCCCAATGTTTCGCACTTTTGTAATATGATATTTTCGTACCAACTCGAAACTCCATCTTGATTGTAGTCAAATCTTTTCTTTCTAAAAGGGAGACTACCATCTATAATGGGCAAAAGCTCTATTGGATTCAGCCATTTTATGAGTGTCTTCGCGCTTCTTAACAGCTCCTCCTCGGTTGTTCGTCGCATCAAGGATTTCAGCCGAAAGCTTCTCCTCCATGCTCTTTCCGGCCCTGCCCTTCGCATACTTGATCAACCACCTTAAGGCCAGGGAAGCCGATCGATCTCCAGAAACCTCAACTGGCACCTGGTAAGTTGCTCCTCCGACTCTCCTTGATTTCGTCTCCAGCATGGGCCTTGTGTTCTCCACCGCTTTCTCCAGCATCTTTAAGGGGTCTTCTTTTGCTTTCTGCTTGATCCGCTCCATTGTTTCATAAATTATTCTTTCGGCTATGCTTTTTTTGCCCTTTCTCAAAAGGCAGTTAATAAACTTGGCGACAAGCGTGCTGTTATAGAGTTGATCCGGGGTGGCTTTCCTTTTGATGACCTTACCTCGACGGGGCATAACTCACTCCTTTAGGCAGCAACCCTCTTCTCTTTCGGCTTCTTGGTTCCATATCTTGACCTGCCTTTCTTGCGGTCGACCACTCCTTCACAGTCCAGTGTTCCACGGATGATATGGTAGCGAACTCCAGGCAAATCTTTGACGCGGCCTCCTCTGATGATAACGATCGAATGCTCTTGAAGATTGTGTCCTATTCCCGGAATATAAGCCGTGACTTCTATATTATTCGTTAATCTCACTCGAGCCACTTTTCTCAAGGCCGAATTTGGCTTTTTCGGTGTCGTGGTGAAAACGCGAGTGCAGACGCCTCTCTTCTGCGGACTTCTCTCCAAAGCCGGAGCCTTGCTCTTGCCTTTCTTCTGAGTGCGTCCTTTCCTTACCAGCTGGTTGATCGTCGGCAAAAAATTACTCCTATAAAATAAAAAAAAATTTATTATTTCCGAGCGAAATCGCTCGAAATATAATGGGTGGATAATAGCAAAAACAGCTATCTATGTCAAGGAATTTGAGGCAGTTAGAATAAAATCTAGCTCCGAACCTGGACGTCTACTCCTTTCTCAGGTTCTTCAGCTTTCTCTTCCTTGAGCTCCACATTCCGATAGTATCTGTAGCCCGTTCCGGCAGGGATGAGCCTTCCCATGATGATATTCTCTTTCAACCGCCTCAGGTGATCCACCTTTCCATAAAGGCTTGCTTCAGTCAGAACCCTGGTTGTTTCTTGGAAAGAAGCCGCAGAGATGAAGCTATCCGTGCTCAGGGCACTCTTGGTAATTCCCAAGAGGAGAGGACGGGCTTTTGCCGGCCTTCCTTTCTTCTTGATGACCTTCTCGTTCTCTTCTTGAAAGACAAACTTATCGACCTGCTCGTCGACCAGAAATTCCGTATCTCCAACTTCCTCAACCTTGACCCAGCGCAGCATCTGGCGAATGATGACCTCGATATGCTTGTCATTGATGGCCACTCCCTGCAGCCTGTAGACTTCCTGAATCTCTCGCAAAAGATACTCTGCCAGCTCCTTTTCTCCAAGGACCTTCAGAATGTCGTGGGGATTCACGGCACCATCCATCAAAGGTGTCCCGGCTTTCACCTTCTCTCCGTCGCCCACACTCAGGTGAGCGCCTTTGGGAATAAAGTACTCTTTTTCTCCGCCGCGCTCATTGCGGACCGTCAGCTTCCTGTATCCCCTGACAAGGCCGCCAAACTCCACCATGCCGTAGATCTCAGATATGACAGCAGGCTGCTTGGGCCGGCGGGCCTCAAAAAGCTCTTCTGCCCGAGGCAGGCCTCCGGTGATATCCTTGGTCCGAGCAACCTCTCGAGGTATCTTTGCCAGAACATCCCCAGCATAAATCCTGCTCCTGTCTTTCACTTCCAGGTGAGCTCCTGAGGGGAGATAATATTTTCTGAGGACGATGGGCTTATTATTCTTGTCCTTTCTCTTCTCATCGACGACTTCAATCCTGGGCTGCATCTTCTCATCCTTGGGCTCGATGATGACCTTCGTCACTAAGCCGGTAAACTCATCTGTCACCTCTTCCATGGTCATGCCCAGAACAACGTCATGAAAGTTCACAGTCCCGGCCTCTTCAGTCAGGATGAAAGTGTTGAAAGGATCCCATTCAGCAAACTGCTGCCTGGCCTTCACCTCTTCTTTGTCCTTGACCAAAACTTTTGCACCATAGGGAACCTGGAAATGCTCCACTTCCCTTCCCCTGTAATCGAGGATGGCGATATTGGCATTTCGGTTGACAACGATTAAAAACTTCTCCTTGTTGATGACATATTTGAGGTTGTTGAACCTGACCACTCCGTCGTTTTTCGCTTCAAGCTTGGATTTTTCAGCCCCTCTCATCGCAATGCCGCCGACGTGGAAGGTTCTCATCGTCAGCTGCGTCCCCGGCTCTCCGATAGATTGAGCACCGATAATTCCCACGGCTTCTCCGAGCTCCACCATGTGTCCTGAAGCCATATCACGGCCGTAGCAAAGCTGGCAAACTCCTTTCTTCGATTCGCAAGTCAGCACAGACCGGATTCTGACCTTCTCGATGCCCAGCTCTTGGAACTTTTGAGCAATCTCTTCTGTAATCTCTTGGTTCATGTCAACAATCGTCTCGTTGGTGTCAGGATGGACAACCCTCTCCAAGGAGGTCCGGCCAATGATTCTGTCGATAAACGGCTCGATAAGCTCACCATTCTCGACGATGGCTGTAACATTGACTCCTTTCAGAGTTCCACAATCATGCTCATCAACGATAGCTTCCTGGGCGACATCAACCAGCTTGCGGGTTAAATAACCGGAATTGGCGGTCTTCAATGCCGTATCGGCCAAGCCCTTCCGCGCGCCGTGAGTCGAGATAAAATACTGAAGGACGTTCAGACCTTCTCTCAAGTTGGAGACAATCGGAGTCTCCATAATCTCGCCCGAGGGCTTGCTCATCAGGCCTCTTATTCCGGCCAGCTGCCGAATCTGCTGCTTGTTCCCTCGAGAGCCGGAGTCAGCCATGACAAAGAGCGCGTTCAGCTTCTTCTCTTCGAAGCTGACCTTGCGCATTTTTTCGACCATCGCCACGGAAATTTTATCAGTCACAGCGCCCCATATCTCGACGACTCGGTTGAAGCGCTCACCTGCTGAAATCGTTCCTTCCTTGTAAAGGTTCTCAATTTCCTGAACATCCCTGAATGCCTTATCGACCAATTCGTATTTCTCTTTGGGAATGATGAAATCGTCAATTCCCAAAGAAAAGCCGGCAAAAGTCGCGTAGTTGAAACCTAATTCCTTCATCTTATCCAGCATTTCAATCGTCGGGGCGTGGCCGGCCCTTAAATAAGTGTAATAAACTAAGCTTTCAAGACCTTTCTTCTTCATCATGCCATTGACAAAGGGGATTTGCTCAGGAAGGATGCTATTGAAGATAATGCGGCCCGGTGTTGTCTCGATGAGCTTGTTTTGCAGTTCAACCACAGGGCAATTCAGCACAGCCTGATCATCGTAGAATGTGGACAAATTCATGAAAGGACCGCTGAAGCGCAGCTTCACTCGGGCATGAAGGCTGATATCTTTGTTTTCCAAGGCTAACAGGACTTCTTCCTTTGAGGCAAAGATGCGGCCTTCTCCTTTTGCTGCCTTCCTCTCTAAAGTCAGATAGTAACAGCCCAAGACCATGTCCTGACTGGGAATGGCAAGAGGCCGGCCATTCGCAGGAGAAAGGATGTTCTGGGTGGAAAGCATCAGTGTTTGAGCTTCAATCTGGGCCTCAACTGAAAGCGGAATATGAACAGCCATCTGGTCGCCATCAAAATCGGCATTAAAGGCCGCGCAGACAAGAGGATGAATCTGAATAGCCTTTCCTTCGACCAAAATTGGCTCAAAAGCCTGAATTCCCAGTCGATGAAGAGTTGGGGCTCGGTTGAGGAGAATCGGATGCTCCTTGACAACCTCCTCCAAATAATCCCAAACCTCAGACCTTTCTTGCTCATGCCACTCTCTGGCAACTTTCACACTCGGAACCAAACCCTCTTTCTCCAGCTTATGAAAGATAAAAGGCTTGAAGAGCTCCAAAGCCATTTTTTTCGGCAATCCGCACTGATTCAACTTGAGCTCGGGCCCAACGACAATAACCGACCTTCCCGAATAATCAACGCGCTTGCCAAGCAGATTCTGACGAAATCTTCCCTGTTTTCCTCTCAAAGCTTCACTTAAAGATTTCAGCGGCCGACGGTTAGCCCCCAGATGGACTCGGCCCCTTTTTCCGTTGTCAAAGAGAGCATCCACTGCCTCCTGAAGCATTCTCTTCTCATTGCGAATGATGAGGTCAGGGGCTCTGAGCTCAATTAATTTCTTCAGGCGGTTGTTCCTGTTTATAACCCTGCGGTAGAGGTCGTTCAAATCTGAAGTGGCAAAACGACCTCCATCCAGCCGGACAAGCGGCCTTAAATCGGGGGGAATGACAGGCACGACGTCTAGAATCATCCATCCCGGGCGATTGCCCGATTTCTTGAGCGCTTTAAAGACTCTTAATCTTTTTGCATAGCGAAGCTTTCTCTGCTGGGAAGTCTCTTTCTTCATCAGCTCCCTCAGCCTTTCTGCTTCCTTGTTGATGTTTATCTGCTCCAGGAGTTTTTTAATCGCCTCTGCTCCTATGGAAACCTCGATACTGTCGCCATATTTCTCGTGGGCATTCTTATATTCTTCATCATTCAGAAGCTGCTTCTCTTTCAAAGGGCTATCCCCGGGGTCGAGAACGATATAGGATTCAAAGTAGAGAACCTTCTCTAAATCTTTAATGGTGAGGTCGATGACGAGGCCGATTCGACTCGGAGTTCCTCTGAAAAACCAGATATGAGCCACAGGAGAAGCCAATTGAATGTGGCCCATCCGTTCCCGTCGAACCTTGGATTTAGTGACCTCGACTCCGCATCGCTCACAAATAATGCCTCTGTATTTCATCCTCTTGTATTTTCCGCAGAGACATTCGTAATCATTAATCGGTCCAAAAATCTTGGCACAGAAAAGGCCGTCTTTTTCAGGCTTGAATGTCCTGTAATTAATGGTTTCAGGCTTAGTCACCTCTCCCCAAGACCAGCTTTTGATCTTTTCCGGAGAGGCAATGCTGATTCTGACCCGGTCAAAATCGACCTTAGATTTTCCCGTGGTATGCCTGATTTCCATCGCTATTCTCCTTTTAAGATCTTCGGGGCGTTGATTCCCCAAGCCAAAGTCTCTTCTTTCTTTTCACTCTTCTCCAGCTCAACATTAAGGCAGAGGCTCTGCAGCTCCCGAATCAGGACATTCACCGATTCAGGAAGCCCTGGAGTGAAGTCGAGGTCTCCTTTGACTATCGCCTCATAGATTTTGGCCCTTCCCTCGACATCGTCTGACTTGGCAGTCAAGAGCTCTTGAAGGGTGAAGGCCGCGCCGTATGCTTCCAAAGCCCAGACCTCCATCTCTCCGAAGCGCTGCCCGCCAAACTGAGCTTTTCCGCCCAAAGGCTGCTGTGTGATCAAAGAATATGGCCCGGTCGATCGGGCATGGATTTTATCATCGACAAGATGGTAGAGCTTCATGGTGTAAATGTAGCCTATGGTCACTTCATGTTCTAATACATCTCCAGTTATGCCGTCATAAAGAGGACTTTTCCCCGACCTGGGCAACTTAGCCTGTTCAAGAAGACTCTTGATTTCCTCCTCCTGAATTCCGTCAAAGACAGGAGTGGAAATCCAAAGGTTGAGGGCTTTGGCAGCCCATCCCAGATGGGTCTCCAGGATTTGTCCAACATTCATTCTCGAAGGAACTCCAAGAGGATTGAGGACAATATCCACGGCTGTGCCGTCCGGCAGGAATGGCATATCTTCTTCAGGGACAATTTTAGCGATGACTCCCTTGTTCCCGTGACGGCCAGAAATCTTATCGCCAACAGAAAGCTTCCTCTTCATGGCAATATAGACTTTAATGGCTTGAATCACTCCAGGTGCAAGCTCATCGCCTTTCTTGAGGCTGTCGACTTTATCCTTAAAAATGGATTTAAGGGCTTCAATCTGGCGTTTGACCTTTTTATCGATATCCCGGATCCTCTTCTCCCGTTCTGCATTCTCTTTGAGCTTCAATTTAGAGAAGTGATCTGCTTCGAGCCGACTCAAAATCTTCTCGTCCACCTTCTTGCCCTTTTCCAGCTCAAGGTCCCCAATTTTTTGATCCTTTTCGATGACTTCCCCCTTGAGGACGCTCTTGATCTTCCTCCATCTTTCTCCCTCGAGGATGCTGATCTCATCATCCAAGTTTCTCTTCATCTTGGCTATTTCATCTTTTTCAATGGCTTTGGCCCGAACGCCTTTTTCGATGCCTCGGCGGGAGAAAATTCTGACATCGATCACTGTTCCCTCTATTCCGGGAGAACAGTAGAGCGAAGCATCTTTGACATCGAGAGCTTTTTCTCCGAATATGGCCTTGAGCAATTTTTCCTCAGGTGAGAGCTGCGTCTCTCCTTTGGGCGCGACCTTGCCGACCAAGATATCTCCGGAATGGACATAAGCTCCTATCCTCACTATTCCATTCTCATTCAGATTGCGGAGGAGCTCCTCCGGAACATTGGGAATATCTCTTGTGATTTCCTCTGGCCCTAATTTTGTATCCCGGGCTTCGATTGTCTCCTCGACGATATGGATTGAAGAGAAGATATCTTCTTTAATCAGTTTTTCGCTGACGATGATCGCATCCTCAAAGTTATAGCCTCTCCAGGGCATGAAGGCACAAAGGACATTGCGGCCAAGGGCCAACTCACCCCTATCCGTGCAGGAACTGTCGGCCAGGATTTGCCCTTTGACAACTTTATCTCCTTTTCTAACGATGGGTCTCTGGTTGATGCAGGTATTCTGGTTTGTTCTTAAGAATTTTGTCAGTAGATAGAGGTCGGTCCCCACCTCATATTCTTTGGCTTCTTCTTTTTCATCGATACGAATAAGAATTCTCTCGGAGTCAACAAACTCTACGACTCCCGACCGTCTGCAGATGAGAACATCTCCTGATCCTCTGGCCACAAAGTGTTCCAATCCTGTTCCAACTAAGGGGGCCTCAGGCCTGAGAAGAGGGACGGCTTGCCTTTGCATATTAGAGCCCATCAGGGCCCGGTTAGCGTCATCGTGCTCCAGAAAGGGAATCAAAGCGGCGGAGAGGGAAACGAGCTGCTTGGGAGAGACATCGATATAGTCGATTTGCTCTCGTGGGATCATCTTAAAATTGCCAGCCTGCCTGGCACTCACCAGGTCGTTCACAAAATATCCTTTCTCATCAACCGCAGCATTGGCTTGAGCAATATTGTATTTTTCCTCTTCCCAGGCTGTCAGGTAAAAGCAATACGGCTCAACAATCGGCAGCTGCTTGGGCTTTCCCTTTCCTAATTTTTCAATTTCTTTCTGGAGACTATCTTTCTCGATAATCTCTCCAACCTTGAAGGAACCCGCACCAGGATGAAGAATCCTGACATAATCGATGATCCTCCCCTCCTTGACTTTTCGATAAGGAGTCTCGACAAATCCGAATTCATTCACCCGGGCAAAACAGCTCAATGAAGAGATGAGGCCGATGTTGGGCCCTTCTGGCGTCTCGATCGGGCAGATCCGGCCATAATGAGATGATTGAATATCTCTGACTTCGAAACCCGCCCTTTCCCGGCTTAAGCCTCCGGGTCCAAGAGCGCTCAAACGTCTCTTGTGAGTCACCTCGGCCAGGCTGTTGATCTGGTCCATGAACTGAGAAAGCTGAGAACTTCCAAAAAACTCCTTCAAGGCTGCGATCACAGGCTTGGAATTGATAAGGTCTTGGGGCATGGCCGAGGCCAAGTCTGTGGAGATAGTCATCTTTTCTTTTATCGTTCTTTCCATCCGAGTCAGGCCGATACGAAAGCCATTTTCCACAAGCTCACCGACCGAACGAACGCGGCGATTTCCAAGATGGTCAATATCATCCAGAGTCCCTTCTCCTCTTCGCAGGCGGAGCAAGTACTTGATGACCTCGACAAAATCCAAAGGAGATAATGTCTTTTCATCAAGCGGCCGATTCAGTCCCAATTTGATATTCATCTTCAAGCGGCCGATTCTGGAGAAATTATATTTCTGAGAATTGAAGAACAAGTTGTGGAAAAGATTATGAGCGCTTTCCACGGTATGAGGCTCACCTGGCCTGAGTTTTTTGTAGATCTCAGCCAGAGCCTGGTTCGTATCTTTGCATGAATCTTTTTTCAAAGTGGAGATGATAATGTCGCCAGCTTTATCCTCTTCGAGAAAAAATATCTCAAAAGGCTCTTGAAAGCCTTTGAGCTCCTCCAAAGTCGATTCGCTTATCTCCTCTCGAGGCTTAGCCAATTTCTTTATGGCTGAGAGAGCAAGGGCCCCTTTGAGTTCCCGTTTGTCTAAAAGAACCTTCTTGACGTTATGTTCTTTCAGCTTCTGGTAATGTTCCTCGCTAAGTTTTTCTTTGGCTTTGACCAAGACTCTTCTCTTGGAGGCAGGGTCGATGATATCCTCACCGACAGTTTTGCCGATAAGATTCGTGCTGAGTTCCCAGTAAAGCTTCCCATCCTCTGGAAAGATCTTATACGTCTTGTAAAAAAGAGGCAGAATGGCCTCATCTGACCCAAAGCCTAAAGCCCTCAAAAAGACAGTCGCCAGGAATTTCTTTTTCCGATCCAGACGAACATAGAGAAAATTCTTGCTATCATACTCAAACTCAACCCAAGCTCCACGGTAAGGGATAATCTTAGCGATATAAAAGCCCTTAGCCTCTCCGGGCCTGAAAAAGACGCCAGGAGACCTCTGCAGCTGGCTGACAATGACTCTCTCAATTCCATTGAAAATAAATGTCCCCTTATCTGTCATCAGGGGGATCTCGCCAAAATAGACTTCTTGCTCTTTGATATGCTTCAACCTCTTGGCTTTGGTCGTGGGGTCTTTATCCCAGGAAATCAGCCGAACCTTTATCCTCAGCGGAACAGCATAGGTGTAGCCTTTTTGGAGACACTCGGTAGGGCTGTATTTCATCTTCAGCCCAACTCGATCTCCGCAGTGGTCACAGAGAGGAATTTCTATTTTCTTCACCGAGCCACAATACGGGCAGATCTCCTTCTCGGTGAGTTCAATGTCCGAGGCGAGAAGCGTTCCGCAGCCATTGCATCGGGGCCGTGAATTTTCAACACCTTTCAGGCGACCGCATTTGCACTCCCAGTTGCCGATCGAATAGCTGATAAAATCGAGATAAGTTGTCTCTTTAAAATCAGAAATGGGAAAGACATCTTTAAAAGCAGCCTGCAGTCCGGCATCTTTTCTTTCCTCAGGCAAGAGCTCCATCTGAAGAAATTCGGCATAGGATTGCCTCTGGATGGCGAGCATATCCGGCATGGGAAAGACAGTTGTTATTTTTGAAAAATCGACTCTCTGGCGATAGATATTCTCTTTGTTTTCAAGCATCTTTGCCCTCTCAAAAGGCACTTAAAATTCTATAGAAAATTATCAATGAATTGCTCAACTCAGTTTTACTGGACCTCGATCACTGCACCAACTGCTTCAAATTTTGCTTTTATTTCTTCAGCCTCCTGCTTAGAGACTCCCTCCTTTAAAGGCTTGGGAGCACCGTCGACTAAGTCCTTGGCTTCTTTCAAGCCGAGGTTCGTCACTTCCCTTACGGTTTTGATGACATTAATCTTTTTGTCTCCAACATCCTTCAGGACCACTGTAAAGACTGTTTTCTCTTCCTCCGCCTTAGCCTCTGCCTGAGGTGCCGCAGCTCCTGCAGTGGCTACAGGTACAGCGACAGCAGCCGCACTCACGCCATAGCGCGTTTCAAATTCTTTGATGTAGTCTGAGAGCTCTAAAACCGTCAAGCTGTCCAAGTGCTCAAAAAACTGCTCCTTGGTTAATTTTGTTTTCTCCTTTTTTTCTGTTGCGGTCTCGTTAACTTCTTTTGTTTGTGCTTTGGGCATTTTTTTACCTCCAATCCTATTTTTTTGTTTTTAATTGACTCAACAACCGACCTATATTATTTATCGGGGCTTGCCAAGTCCTTAATAAACTCATTAATGGCCAGGCCATTAAATTGCCGAGCTTCGCTATTAATTCCTTTCGGGAGCGCAAAGCAGCAATTTCAGAAAACTTTTCTGCCGGAAAAAACTGGCCTTCCAAAAGCCCTGCCTTTACTTTCAAAATCTTGTTTTTTTCTGAATATTCCTTAATCATCCGGGCTAAGCCAATCGGGTCTTCTGGACTAAAGGCAATAGCTGTCGGTCCTCGAAAATGCTTTCTCAGGTCCTCAGGGAATTCTTCTTTTAAGGCCCGAAGGGCAAGGCGATTCTTGACAACCCTGAAAGAATAAGAATGCTCTCGAAAGAGCTTCCTCAGCTCAACGAATCGCGAAACCGGCATTTTTATGAAGTCGAGCAAATAAAAAGTGTTTGAGTTCTTGAAGGCTTCGCTCAATTCTATAGCCAGCTTTTCCTTTTCTTTTTTAATCACCTTTTCTCTCCTACAATTCTAGAATGGCCTCAGAAAGCTTGATGGATGGACCCATAGTTGAAGAAAGATAGATATTCCGGACATATTTTCCTTTTGCTCCAGGAGGCTTCGCTTGGAGAACAGCCTGAATGAAAGCCTTGATATTTTCGGCAAGTTTCGCTTCAGAGAAAGAAACCTTGCCTACAGGAGAATGGATAATCGCCGTCTTGTCGACTCTGAATTCGACTCGGCCGGACTTGATCTCTTCTACGGCTTTCTTGATGTCGAAAGTCACTGTTCCGGATTTTGGATTGGGCATGAGGCCTTTTGTCCCGAGAATCTTTCCCAATTTGCCTATGCTCCTCATGACATCCGGGGTGGCAACGACCGCATCAAAATCAATCCAGCCTGACGATATCTTTTCGACGATTTCTTCTCCTCCAAAATAATCTGCTCCGGCTTGCTCGGCCTCTTTAATTTTCTCCCCTGAGGCGATGACACAGATCTTTATTGTTTTTCCGGTTCCATGAGGAAGGACGACTGTCCCTCTCACCATTTGATCAGAATGCTTCGGGTCCACTCCAAGACGAAGAGCAATATCCACAGATTCGTCAAACTTGACATAGCTCAGCTTCTTGAGAAGACTGACAGCTTCCTCTAGAGAGTATTCTTCTTTATTTCTCAATTCCCGCGATTGAATATATTTTTTCCCTCTTTTACTCACGGACAATCTCCAATCCCATGTTTTTGGCTGTTCCTTCGACTATCTTCTTTGCTGCCTCTAAAGTGTAAGCATTCAAATCTGGCATCTTAATCTTTGCTATCTCTTCAATCTGCTTTTCCGTCACCTTTCCGACCTTTTCCTTGTTGGGAGTTCCAGATCCCTTGGCAATCCCGGCTGCTCGCTTCAAGAGGTAGGAGGCCGGGGGAGTCTTGGTCACAAAATTAAAAGACTTGTCTTTAAAAACATTGATGATGACAGGAATTATCGTTCCTTCTTCCATGCTGGCCGTTCTCTCATTGAATTGTCGAACAAAGTCCATGATATTGACACCGTGCTGACCGAGCGCCGGACCCACCGGCGGAGCAGGGCTTGCCTGGCGGGCCACAATTTGCAGCCTGATGACTGCCACAACTTCTTTGGACATTTCTCCTCCTAAATTTTCTCCACCTGTAAGAACTCAAGCTCAACTGGAGTCGAGCGACCGAAGATTGTCACCAAAACCTTCAGGGTATTTTTTTCATGATTGACCTCTTCAACGATCCCATTGAAGTTGAAGAAAGGTCCATCAATGATCCGAACCGCCTCTCCTTTTTCGAAAGTGTGCTTTGGCTTTGGCTTTTCAGAGGTCGTCTCCATGTGCTTAACAATCTGATTGACTTCTTCTTTGTTCAAGGGAGTCGGCCGCCTGCCTGAACCGACAAATCCCGTCACTTTGGGGATTTCGCGAATGATATGCCAATTCTCATCCGTCATTTCCATTTCGATCAGGATATAGCCGGGATAAGACCTTTTTGTGGAGACAACCTTTTTCCCTGCTTTGATTTCAACAACACCTTCGGTGGGGATGATGATTCTGCCGATTTTGCCCTCCATACTCAGCTCAATAGCCTTCTGCTGAATAGACTCGGCCACAAATTTTTCAAATCCCGAATAGGTGTGAACAACGTACCAGTTCTTTTCCATTTTTGGTCTAACCAAGTAAAGATTGAATCCGAGCTAAAAGCCAGGAGAGGATGATATCCATAAAATAAAGATAAAAGCCGAAAAAGAAAGTCGCCAGAATGACAATGATGGTCGTGCTGTAAACTTCGTTTTTTGAAGGCCAGGTTACTTTTTTTATCTCAACTTTGACCTCTTTCAGGAAGCTTATGAAGCGCTTATACCATCTTTCTTTTTTATCCATTCTTTGGCCTCATCCTCAAATATATAGAGCTCATTCTTTTCCTTTGTCTTTATGGCAGGTGAGGCAGGACTCGAACCCGCAACCTGCGGTTTTGGAGACCGCTGCTCTAACCAGTTGAGCTACTCACCTGTTTTCTTTTTCCTCCTTTTTTTCCTGAGCCGAGGCGATGACGGTTAACCTTGATTCATCTTTGACTTGATGAATCTATTTGATTTCCTTGTGAACCGTATGTTTTCTGCAGAACTTGCAAAATTTTTTCAATTCAATTTTGTCCTTTTGAAGCTTCTTGTTCTTGGTGAGGGTGTAGTTTCGCTCTTTACATTCTGAGCATTGAAGGGTTATGATTTCTCTCATTCTTTTTCCTCTTTATCAGCTTGAAGCAGGGCTTGGTTCGTCATCGGCCATATAGACTCTTTCCGCTTATTCCGCTATCTCTGTGACCGAGCCGGCTCCAACCGTCCTCCCTCCTTCTCGTATCGCAAACCGCAAACCCTTCTCCATCGCAATGTCCATGATCAACTCAATCTCCAAATTCACATTGTC
>Ga0172364_10002710_pt1 | contig 14086 bp, 14 predicted proteins | sample LakKivSesite10cm_FD_114545 | JGI IMG/M metagenome (GOLD analysis project Ga0172364, IMG submission 114545) | Sediment microbial communities from Lake Kivu, Rwanda - Sediment site 10cm | ecosystem: Environmental > Aquatic > Freshwater > Lake > Sediment | place: Rwanda: Western Province, Lake... | reverse complement strand
GATGAACAGCTTGAGGATAAGAAACTAGGAAAAAAATATCAGATTGAGCTAAGGCCTGAGAAGGGCTTTGGAAAAAAGGACGCAAAGCTGATACAGCTCGTAGCCACAAGCAAGTTCATAAAGCAGAAAATCAGCCCAATGCCCGGGTTGCAGGTAAACATAGACGGCTTAATTGGCGTGATAAGAACAGTCAGCGGAGGCCGAACTTTAATTGATTTTAACCATCCCCTTGCAGGAAAGGAACTGGTTTATGACTTCAGGATTAACAGGATAGTAAAAGATGATGAGGAAAAGCTAAAGGCATCTCTAAAGCTGCAGCTAAACCTAAAGGGCATAAAGGCAAAAATTAAAGAGGGAAATGCAACCATAACCCTAAACATAAAACAGGAGCTGCCAAAGCCTGTCCAGGAGAGATTAACAAAAAACATCATGGAGATTATACCATCAATTAAAAAAATTAAATTCAAGGCAGTACAAACAAAAACAAATGAGGATAAACCATCAGGAAAAGAAAGAGAAAACAAGAGCACTAATCCTTAATTTTTTCGACAGCTTTAAATATAAGTAATAGAATAATAATCTTAGCTTTAGATGTGAGGTGGGGAAATTGGCTGATTTCATCAAGGGGAATCCTAGGGAAAATATTATAGAACCAACTAAAAGAAGTGTTGAACTTGACGCTGAGCTAGAGGAGATGCTTTCAAAACAAAAAGCCACAATAAAGGTTATCGGCACAGGAGGTGCTGGCAATAATACAATCAACAGGATAAGCGAGGTTGGGGTTATTGGCGCTGAAACAATAGCTGTTAATACAGATGCCCAGGATTTGCTTTACACAACAGCTGATAAAAAGATATTGATTGGCAAGGATATTACCCATGGCCTTGGCGCTGGCTCCAATCCAAAGATTGGCGAAGAGGCTGCCAGGGAGAATGAGCAGGATATAAAGCATGCAGTACAGGGTGCAGACATGGTATTTATAACTTGCGGCCTTGGAGGCGGGACTGGAACAGGCTCTGCACCAGTGATAGCAGATGTTGCCAAAAAGGTAGGCTCTCTTACTGTGGGTGTTGTAACAATCCCGTTTTCAGTAGAAGGCCAGCGTAGGTATGAAAATGCTGTGATCGGCCTTGAAAAAATGGAAAATATTGTAGATACATTAATCGTTATTCCTAATGATAAATTATTGGAGCTTGCGCCTGACCTGCCACTGCATACTGCATTTAAGGTCGCAGATGAAATACTGACAAATGCTGTGAAGGGAATTGCAGAGATGGTTACAAAAGTAGGGCTTATTAATCTTGATTTTGCAGACATCCGTGCAGTAATGACTGGCGGAGGGGTTGCCTTGATAGGTGTAGGCGAGTCAGATTCAGAAAACAGGGCTGTTGAGGCAGTTGAGAAGGCAATATCAAACCCCTTGTTGGATGTTGACATATCAGGAGCAAATGGCGCCCTGATTAATGTTGCTGGCGGCCCTGACATGACTCTAGATGAGGCGCGCAAGGTTGTTGAGACAGTATCTGAAAAGCTGAATGAGGATGCAAAGCTGATATGGGGCGCACAAATATCAGAAGACCTGCAAAATACAATAAGGGCCATGCTCATAGTTACAGGTGTTAAGTCATCACAGATCTTTGGGTCAGGAATAAAGGTTTCAGAGAGAAAGAGGCAGGAGATTGAAACAGAGCTCGGGATAGAGTTTGTTGACTGAAAATGAAATTCAGCTCTTTGGTATCAAGGCTTAAAGGTTTTGTCATTGAATGCAGGAGGGTATTTAGGGTAACAAAGAAACCATCTAATCTTGAGTTTAAGACTATTGTCAAGGCCTCTGGCCTTGGAATAATAATCATAGGATTAATTGGATTTATGATACAGATGATAAAACAATTATTCTTCTGAGGTGCTTTAAGTGGAAGAAAAACCAAATATCTTTATTTTAAGGACTACTGCAAACCGAGAGGACCAGGTAATGGACTTTGTTACAAGCAATGCCAATAAAAAAGGCATGAAGATTTACTCTGTGATAAGACCGCATGGCATGAGGGGCTATATATTTATTGAGGCAGAAAGCAGGGCAGAGGCAGAGCAATCTGCATTTAATGTGCCTTATGCACGCGGCATCCTTCCAAAAAAAGTGGATTACAAGGACATAGAGCATATGCTAGAGGAATCAAAGAAAGTAGAGATGAACATAAAGAAGAATGATATTGTTGAGATAATATCAGGCCCATTCAAGAGGGAAAACGCAAAGGTTACAAGGATAGACAGAACAAAAGAGGATGTTGTTGTTGAGCTTTTAGAAGCAGCTGTTCCAATCCCGATAACAGTCAAGATGGACACAGTCAAGGTAATAAGGCGTGAGGGAGAGGAGGAAAAGCAAAGCTGATTTCTCTACCATAAGTTTTATATATAATCACTAAGTTCTAATCTTAAAATGCCAAATAAAACAGTTGAAGCATTGATTGAGGGCGGAAAAGCAACAGCTGCACCGCCATTAGGGCCTGCTCTTGGACCATTAGGTGTTAATATAGGCCAGATAATAGCGGATATTAACAAAAAAACCTCTGGCTTTAAGGGAATGCAGGTTCCTGTTAAGATTAGAGTAGATGAAAATACAAAAGAATACAAAATATCAGTTGGAACACCACCTTGTTCTTCACTCATAATAAAGGAAGCAGGCATTGAAAAGGGAAGCTCAAGCCCAAAAACAGACAAGGTTGCTGACTTGAAGATAGAGCAGATAATAAAAATTGCAAAGATGAAAGAGGACTCTTTATTGGGAAAAACATTAAAGGAAAAGGTAAAGGAAATCATCGGAACATGCCGCTCAATGGGCATTCTTGTAGAGGGAAAGCCCTCTGTAGAGGCAATAAAGGAGATTAATGAGGGAAAGTTTGATAAGGAAATCAAGGAAGAGAAAACAGAGCTTTCTGCAAAGGAGCTAAAAGAGCTTGAAGAGGAGAAGAAAAGGTTGGCAAAGGAGATGGAGGAAAGGCGCGAGGAATTCATTACCAAGGCAAAGGAAATAATCTCCAAGATGGAGGGCAAGCCAAGGGGGGAAATAAAGACCAAGCTTACAGAGGCAGAAATACCCCTTGTTATAATAGATGAGCTATTGCCGGTTGAACCAAGGCCTGGCGAGGAGCTAAAGCCTGGTGCAGAAGCAAAACCTAAAGAAGAAAAAGCAGCAGAAAAAGGTACAGAACAAACAAAACAAGAAAAGAAATAATGTTAAACTAATTTTCAAATAAATAGTTTTAAATATAAGTATATGTTTATTAAATGAAAAGGGGGTGATTGAATGCCTGTAAATTCAAAAAAAGATGCCTTAAGGGCCTTGTCAGACGTTAATCCTGAGCACAGTTTCTGGGTAAGTGACGGCAGTATTCTAAAAAACATAAATGATCTTCTTTCTGCACTGAAAAAAATGAAGAAAAATGTTTTTCGGGCGCATGTAAACAAAGAGAAGAATGATTTTGCCAACTGGATTAATGACATAATAAAAGACGAAAGGCTTGCAAAAGAGATTTCTAAAATAAAAGAGAAAAGGAAAATCCTTAGGAAGATTACACAAAGAGTCCGGTGGCTTAGGAAGAAAGCAAAATAAGTCTTTATTTTTTAATATATACCATAAGCCTCTTCTTCACGATATTTAGCACCGCATCTTGGGCATATATTCTCATTCTCTTCCAGCTCTGCACCGCATTTCATGCAAATCTTTTTATAAGGCATTAATATTCACCTAATCGGTTTTTTAGACGCGTTTTATTCTTCTAAATAGATTTAACATGTTTCATAAGAAAAAGTTTTTTTGTTCATGTTTCTAGTTGTATTGTTTATTTTTATCTATTTAAATCTTTTGTTTTTTTGTATTTTATTTTTAGCTCATTAAGCATGTTTGAGATTTTCTGCTTATATTGGCCGAGGCCTTTCCAGTCAAGAACAACTTCTTCACATTTATGTGCATTCTTTTCAATTGCCTGCAGAATCATTTCCTTGTCTAAATATTCCAGCATGTACTTTGGGCAGACATGGCCGAAAGCCAAATCTGATTTTTCCATGACTTTTGTGAAATTAGAGCAGTGATGCAAGCCGCCTATTCCAAAAGCAGTTTTATAGTGCTTTGGCTTTTTAGGAATTATAAATATTATTGTTTTTGCTATTATCTCACCAGCTTGTTTGTCAGGCCACTGGTTTTCAGAAGAGCCAATCTCAATAAACATGCAGGGTGTTTTTGCCAAATAAGGGCCGTGATGAGTGCATTCCTGTATTATTTCATAGTTATTATTTGAAAGCTCTTTAAGCTTGAATAAACATTCCCTTAAATAATCTGCATCTGCAATGCAAAGCTTTCTGTCTTGGCCGCCAAACTCTGCCTTTGACCAATTGCCCTGTATATGCACAGAGAGTGAGGCAATTCCTGACTTGCTCTGGTGTTTTGTTGCAAACACAATAAAATCAGCATTTATTTTCTCATCAATATTCTCGCAGTTAATTGAATCATTTTCAGTTGTGTAGAGCCTTATTTTCTCTTTTTCAACCTTGATTTCATAAATCTTTTCTCCTTCAAACTCCTGGTCTTTTTCCTTGAAGTCAAAAAGCCTTAAAAGGCATTCCTTTATGTTCATGCCTGCAATATCTTTTTTTGAGACAATTATTGCTTTCATCTTAGATTAGTTTAAACAAATTATATAAAAAACCTTGCAAATAGTGATAAGAATTTAAAAAATCAGTCCTCTGATTTAGCAACCTCGTGGTGGCATTTCTGGCATTTCCATATGGAATATTCTGTATCACCAATCATGACAGAAGATACCTTAGTCATATCCCTGTTACAGAGCTCGCATTGCTTTGCCTGGGTCATATTCTATGGTTAGTCAAACTCCTTTAAAAACTTTATCAATTCATGGGATTTTTCAAAATCCATGAACTCTTCTTTTGTCAATGAGGGAATGTCTTTCGGCTTTTTCTTTCTAAAAATAACAAGATTGTCAACATCCAATAATCTTGATAATGAGCTGAATTTTGGGCTGGTATTGTCTCCAACTCCTGTGAGGATTACGTTCTTGTCTTTTTTTGCAATTATGTCAAAAGGCACTTTTTTTGTCTCAATTGATTTAAAGCCAAGGTCAGAGTATTTTTTGGATATGTCTGATTTTCCCTGGTCATACAGGTTTGTTTCAGAATTAAAGACTTTTATTTTGTCAAAAACAGCATCACCTAAAACATTATAAAGCCTTATTGCCTTCTCAAGCCTTATATCTGAATCATTGTTTTCATATTTTATTATCATCCTGCTGCTTACTCCAAGCTTTTTTGAGAGCTCATTTATAGAGTAGCCCTCTTGCTCTCTTTTCTGCCTTAATTTATTTCCAAGAATACGCACTGTTAATCCAGCCTGGGTTCTCTTTACAAAAGGGAAATGGTTGTTTATGCAGCTTCTGAAGGTTGCGAGATTTAATGTATATATTCCAAATCTCGAGTAAACAACATTATTTTCCAGGCTGGAGCCTGCTTTTTCTGCTATAATCAATGGATAGGCACTTATGTAAGAGCTTATGTGCTCCATCTCGTCTGTAAAGTCTTTTTTTATTGAGTTTGCATCTTCCAGAACCTTTATCAATAAAACCATGGAGCTGCTTCTGGCAATAATGTCAAAGCATGTATTGGTCATGCCCTTTATTGTAAAGCCCTTTTTCAATAAAAATATGCTTATATTATCAATTATGGCCTGCTTCATAAACACTAAAACACAAGTTTACTATAAATATATTTGGTTTAATTTGACTAAAACCCAAAAATTTAATAAGTAATGGCCAACCTATCAATATTATGACAAGAATAGCTATTGTAAGGAAAGAGCACTGCAACCCAATAAAGTGCCAGAACCTCTGCATAAAACTCTGCCCAAGGAACAGGACTGGAGAGGAATGCATAATCATAGGAGAAGATGGCAAGCCCGAGATAGATGAATCTCTGTGCACTGGCTGTGGAATATGCTCAAACAGATGTATTTTTGAGGCAATTCATATTATAAACCTGCCCGAAGAGCTGAAAAAAGACCCAATTCATGTTTATGGCAAAAACAGCTTTCATCTTTACAATTTGCCAATACCAATATTCGGAAAGGTTGTTGGAATCCTTGGCCAGAACGGAATCGGAAAGTCAACTGCAATAAAGATAATTGCAGGTGTTTTAAAGCCAAACATGGGCGATTTGTCACAAAAAAAGTTTGAAATCAATAAATTAATTGAATTTTTTAAGGGAACAGAGGCACAGACATTTTTTGAAAAAGTAAGAGACAAAAAAATAACTATTTCTTACAAGCCCCAAGAGGTTGATATTATTCCAAAGAAATTTAATGGAAAAGTAATTGAGCTATTAAAGAAAGTCGATCAGAAAAAAATGCTTAAAAAGGTTTCAGAAAAACTTGAAATAGAAAAAATACTAGACCATGACATAAAAGACATCTCTGGAGGAGAACTGCAAAGAGTTGCTATTGCAGCAACAGTATTAAAAAAAGCAAACCTCTATGTTTTTGATGAGCCAACATCTTATTTGGATGTTAAGCAAAGGATTAAGATAAGCAGATTTATAAGGGAATTAGCTAATGAGCAAACAGCTGTTCTTGTTGTTGAGCATGATTTAATAATATTAGATTACATTGCTGATTTAATTCATGTGATGTATGGAAAAAAAGCTTGCTATGGTGTTGTCTCACAGCCAAAATCAGCAAAAGCAGGCATTAATGTTTATCTCTCTGGCTATCTGAAAGAGGAAAATACAAGATTCAGGGATCATGTAATAAAGTTTATGGAAAAACCTCCTGTAAAGACAACTAAAAGCAATATTTTGACTGGATGGACAGAAATAGAAAAAAAGCTTGGCAGCTTTAAGTTTGATGCAAAACAAGGTAATATTTACAAAAATGCAGTAGTTGGAATTTTAGGAGAAAATGCAATTGGAAAAACATCATTTGTCAAGATCCTTGCAGGAGTAATAAAAAGCGACAAAGGAATTATTACTAATAAGGTTAGGGTTTCCTACAAGCCCCAGTATATTAATACTGAGTCAGATGAGATTGTTGCAACTGTTCTAAAAGATGCTGTTGCAAATTATAACACAAAGATTATAAGACCACTTGAAATAAAACCATTGCTTCTGAAAAAGCTAAGCGAGCTTTCTGGAGGCGAGCTTCAACGTGTAGCTATTGCTTTGTGCCTTTCAAAGGAAGCTGACTTATACTTATTAGATGAGCCATCTGCATACCTTGATGTAGAGCAAAGACTTGCAGTCTCAAAAGCAATAAAGGAAATGGCTGAATCAGAAAATAAGGCAATGCTTGTTGTTGACCATGATATTTTGTTTATTGATTACTTGTCAGAAGAGCTTATTGTCTTTGATGGAGTTCCTGCTGTTAAGGGAATTGCCCATGGCCCCTTTTCAATGGAGCAGGGAATGAATAAATTTCTTAAAGGCCTTGACATGACCTTTAGGAGGGATACTGAATCACACAGACCAAGAGCCAACAAACTAAACTCCCAGATGGACAGCAAGCAGAAAAAGGAAAACAAATTTTATTATGTATAAAATCAACCATCATTAATTGTTATCTTCATGCCATCATAAGCCACAATGACATTCTTGAACTGGTTACAGTAATTAACTAATTCATCATATGGCTTGTTATAGTGATTTATGTGTGTAAGAACAAGCTTTTTTGCATTAAGCTCATCTTTAAGCTTAATTGCCTCTACTGTTGAAATATGGTTTTCTGTTGGCGGCTCAAAAAAAGGTGTATTTGCAATTATCAGGTCAGCATCCTTTAATAGATATGATGTATATTTTCCAAGTCCCTGAGCATCAGACAAATAAGCAATCTTCTGATTTTTATAGTTTATCATAAAGCCATAAGTAGGGGTATTTATTGAGTGGTGCACTGGAAAAGGGGTTATTGAAAAGCTCCCAAAATTTAGTATAGAGCCTGCGTAAAAAGGCACTTTAAGAAATAGTTTAGCAAGTTTCTCTGTCCAGTATTCCCTTACAACACTTTCCATCACTTCCTGCTCGGCAAATAGTGTTGCTTTTTTCTTCCAATATTCAAATTCTTTAATCCCTCCTGTATGATCAAAGTGGTTATGAGTTAAAAGAATAACATGCAAATCCCTTATGTTATGGGCTATCAATTGATGCCCAATATCAGGCGGTGTCTCAACCAAAAGATTAAAGCTATTTATCTTAAAAAGCAAAGAGCTTCTTTCCCTAATAAATTTTCCTCTTTTTTCTAAAGCAATCTTGCAATGCTTACAGTCACAGTCTATTGAAGGAATTCCCTCTGCTGCCCCTGTCCCTAAAAATATTATTTCCATCGAAAAAGCCTTTTTTATTCTATAAAAGAGACAAACACTTCCCTTTTGGTATATTAATTTTTCGTTAATCAATTATATAGTTTTATAATGCTATATTATGCCCTTCCTCTTGATTCCCCTTCAATAACACCGCTTGCAATTAAATGAGCAACCCTTAATGGCTCTGGAATTAAAGAATGAGTGCAGGTTATTTCAATTATTTCTTCTGCTTGTTTTAAACTAAGGCCAATGACCTGAACAAATATATCATCTAATTGATGTACTTTTCCTGCTTTTTTCAGCAGCTTTATTTTTTCTGCATGATTAAGCTTTGTCAATGCTTTTTCTATTTTCTTAAAATCAGGATAATCTCTCATCACAACAATCACAGGAATCCCTGTTTTTTTGTTTAAATCAGAAACATCAATCACATTAAAACCGCCAAGAGCTATTCCATCAAGGATAATTGCCTGTATCTGCGGCTTAAACTTGCTTTTATTCACCATTTCGATAATCTTTTCAGTTGAATCATTGCCGTCAACCTTAACTTTGGTTGAGATAACGCCGTCAATAAAAGAGCCGCCACGGTAAATGGCCCCAACAACAATAACTTTTTTGTCATTAAATTTATCAAAAGGCCCGTCATCAATTCCCAAGACACGAATCTCTTTTTTCATATCTCTCAATAAGGCAAGGTTTTATATTAATCTTTCCTTATTTTACTGAATTTTCAGTTTAATAAGTGTCAGACAAAATTTGGGGTCTCAAACAATAAGATTTATTAAGACTAAATAACTATATACCACTATGGAACTTAAAGATTTACTAAAATTTATAGAAATTGAAAGCAAATGACTTAGAACATACTATAATAGCACTGATGAAGATAAAATAATTCTTGCACAAACTGTAAAATTAACTGAAGAGTTGGGTGAGCTTTGTAGTGAAGTTTTAGCTCATAAGTCCTTACAGAGAAAACAAAAACTTGATAATCATAATAAGGAAAACATATCAGAAGAATTTGCTGATGTTATAATTACAGCCCTGCTTCTTGCAAAAACAATGGATGTTGATATTGAAAAAGCATTAGAAAACAAGCTTAAAAAAATTAATAAAAGATATGAATAATTCTAGATTAGCTATTAAAAAAGATTTTTTAATAGTATTAAAAAATTTTTAGTAAGGTTTTTATATATGCCATGATTACTATCCTTCTTGTTGACTATTTGTTAATAAAAAAGAGGATGTAATAATGTGCGGGATATTTGCCTATAAGGGAAATGGAAATGCAGCAGAGATTGTGCTTAACGGCCTCAAAAAGCTCGAATACCGCGGATATGACTCATGGGGAATGGCCTTTAAGCAAGATTCAAAAATAAATATAATAAAAAGAGTCGGAAGAATAGGGGATTTCAGGGAAAACTTCCCAAAAAGCCATCTTGCAATCGGCCACACAAGGTGGGCAACCCATGGCTCTGTTACAGAAGCAAATGCACATCCCCACCTCTCAAACAATAAAAAGATTTTTGTTATCCATAACGGGATAATAGAAAATTACGCAGAGCTAAAAGAATCCCTGATAAAAAAGGGCTATAAATTCAAAAGTGAGACAGACACAGAGGTCATACCTAATCTAATCCAGGAAAACATGAAGAGCTCTGGCTTTGAGGATGCTGTAAAAAAAGCACTGAAAAGGCTTGAGGGAAGCTTTGCCATAGCTGCAATAAACAATGATTCTGAGAATGTTGTTGCAGCAAGAAAAATGAGCCCAATGGTTCTTGGCCTGGCTAAAGACGGATTTTTCATATCATCTGATGCTCCTGCATTTCTTAGCTATACAAACAAAGCAGTAAGTTTAGATGATAATGAGATGATAGTAATAAACAGAAAAATAAAAATAATTAACTTTATGACAGATAAAGAAATAAAAAAGGAGCCGGAAACAATAAGCCTGGATTTTAAAGAGTCAAAAAAAGGCAAATTCAGGCACTATATAATAAAAGAAATAAGCGAGCAGGAAGAGTCAATAAAGCGCGCAATTGGCCAGGATCAGGATTTCATAAAAAACATTGCAAGCCAGATTAAAAATGCATTTGGTGTTTTTTTTGTTGCATGCGGGACAAGCTATCACGCATGCCTTTCAGCATCCTACTTGTTTTCAAAGATAGCCAAGAAGCACATTAATGTTGTTCTTGCATCAGAATTCAGGAATTACAGGCACTTCCTGACAGAAAACACATTGGTAATTGCTGTTTCACAGTCAGGGGAAACAGCTGATGTCCTGGATGCTGTCATGGCTGCAAAAGAAAGGCATTCAAGAATAATCTCAATAGTCAATGTTCCTGGCTCAAGCCTTACAAGGCTGTCTGATGAGCTTATAATGATGAACGCAGGTCAGGAGGTAAGCGTTCTCTCAACAAAAAGCTATACATCCCAGCTTGCAATCCTCACATTATTAGCATATGCCTCAATAAGCAAATTTGAAGATGGAAGGGAATTAATAAAAAAATCAGCCAGCTATGTTAATGAGATAATATCCAAAAACCTTAATAAGCTGGAAAATCTTGCAGACATGCTAAAGAACAAAAAAGATATATTTTTAATTGGAAGAAGCCTTGGATTTCCGACTGCATTGGAAGGTGCATTAAAGATAAAAGAGGTCTCTTATATACATGCAGAGGGCCTTGCAGGAGGAGAGCTAAAGCACGGGACACTTGCATTAATTGAAAAAAATGTTCCAGTTATTGTGGTTTCAACAGATGAAACAAAAAAGGATATTTTAAACAATGCACTGGAAATAAAAGCAAGAGGGGGCTTTATAATCGGGTTTAACTCTGAAAACAGCGATGTGTATGATTATTTCATAAAGATACCGTTGCTTGAAAACATGGAGCCAATACTAAGCATTATCCCGATACAGATCCTTGCATATTATCTTGCAATAAAAAGGGGCTGTGATCCTGACAAGCCAAGAAATCTTGCAAAATCAGTAACAGTAAAATAGGTGAAAGAATGAAAAAGCTTTTTGGAACAGACGGAATAAGGGGCAAGGCAAATATTTTCCCAATGAATGCAGAGACAGCTTTAAAGCTCGGAATGGCTGCAGCAGCTGTTTTTATAAACGGAAAAAAGAGGCATAAGATTGTTATCGGAAAGGACACAAGGATATCATGTTATATGATAGAAAATGCCCTTACATCAGGAATATTGTCAATGGGTGTTGATGTCTTGTTAGTTGGGCCAATGCCTACTCCTGCAATAGCTCATCTTACAAAATCATTTGCAGCTGATGCAGGCATAATTATATCAGCATCACATAATCCTGCAGAGGATAATGGCATAAAATTCTTTGACAGCAATGGATTCAAGCTCTCTGAGGAGGTAGAAGAAAAGATTGAGAAAATTGCATTTTCAGAAATAAAAACAGATCATATTATTGGCGAGCTTGTTGGAAAGGCAAAAAGAATAGATGATGCCCAGGGCAGGTATATAGAATTTGCAAAAAGCTCTGTTGATAATATCTCTTTAAAGGGAATCAAGATAGTGCTTGACTGCGCAAACGGCGCTGCATACAAGGTAAGCCCACTGATATTTGAGGAGCTTGGAGCCCAGGTTATCACAATAAACAACACGCCAAACGGCCTTAACATAAATGACCAGTGCGGGGCCCTTTATCCAGAGCAGATGAAAAAATTTGTTATACAGTACGGGGCAGATATCGGGATTGCCCTGGATGGCGATGCTGACAGGGTTATTATGGTTGATGAAAATGCAAATGAAGTTGATGGGGACCAGATAATTGCTTTGTGCGCTCTTAACCTGATGAGAGAGAGAAAGCTGAAGGAAAATACAGTAGTTGTAACAGACTACAGCAACCTTGGGCTTGATAAGGCTATTAAAGATGCAGATGGAAAAGTAATAAGGGTAAGAAACGGCGACAGGTATGTTGTTGAGGAGATGAGGAAGCATAACTACAGCCTTGGAGGAGAGCAGTCAGGCCATATTGTATTCCTGGATTACACAACAACAGGCGATGGGACAATCTCTGCCTTGCAGGTTTTAAGAATAATAAAAAAAACAGGAAAAAAGCTGTCAGAGCTTTCAAAATGCATAACAAAATTTCCCCAGCTTATGGTTAATGTCAGGGTCAGGAAAAAGACTGATTTTGAAAAAATGCCTGGAGTAATGGAAAAGATTAATAAAGCAAGGGGAAAATTAAAGAATAATGGCCGCGTTATTGTAAGGTATTCAGGGACACAGAACCTTGCAAGAGTCATGGCTGAGGGCATTAATAAAAAAGATGTAAGAAAATATGCCATGGAAATAGCTGATGAGATAAAAAAACAAACTGGTTAAAATGCAGGTTGTAATAATGGCTGCAGGAAAGGGAATAAGGTGCTGTCCGCTTACTGTTTCAAAGCCAAAGCCATTGCTCAAGATAATATGCAAGACAGTTCTTGAGCATAATCTTGACCAGTTAAAGGGCTTGGTTGAAGAAGCAATAATAGTTGTCGGCTATAAAAAGGAGATGATTATGAATAAAGTCAAAAAAGTTTATTCTGGAATTAAAATAAAATATGTTGAGCAAAAAGAGCAGTTGGGGACAGGCCATGCAGTAATGCAGGCAGAAAAGCTTGTTAAGGGCAGGTTTATTTTAATGAACGGCGATGACTTGTTTTCAGGCAATGATATAAAAAACTGCCTAAGGCATAAATACTGTGTTTTGGGAAAAGAGGTTGATGACCCCGAGAGGTTTGGGATAATTTACTCTAAGGGCGGTTTTTTCAAGGAAATCATTGAAAAATCAGAAAAGCCAAAATCAAACCTTGCAAACACTGGTCTTTACATTCTTGATAATAAAATATTTGGTATTTTAAGGAAGATAAAAAAGACATCCAGGGGAGAGTATGAGATTCCATCTGCTATAAACGAGCTTGCAGAAAAAGAAAAAGTCAGTTGTGAGAAAGTCAAAGACTACTGGTTACCAATCACATACCCCTGGAACTATCTTGAGGCAAATGTTTTTATGGCTGAAAGGATGAGGAAAAGGCAGATACACGGAAAAATAGAGCCGAATGTCACAATAAAAGGCAATGTTTTTGTTGGAGAGGGTAGTTTAATAAAATCAGGGACATATATTGAGGGCCCTGCATATATTGGAAATGACTGCGAAATCGGGCCAAATGCATTTATAAGAAAAGACACAGTAATAATGGATATGGTGAGGACAAGGGCAGAGATAGTTGACTCTGTTTTGATGGATAGTGTTACAGCAAAGCACAACTGCTATATAGGCCATTCTGTGATTGGGGAAAATGCTAACATAGCTGCAGGGACAATAACAGCTGACTTTAGGCATGACGCAAAGGATAACATCACTGTTGTTAATGGAAAAAAGATTGATTCAAAGAGAAGAAAGCTTGGAGCTTTCATTGGTGATAATGTTAATACAGGCATTGGGACACTGATTTATCCCGGAAGGAAAATCTGGCCAAATCTCGGGACACTTCCTGGAGAAATTGTCACAAAAGACAAGATCAAATCATAAAAATCCACAGAAAACTCCTACCAGCATCTAAAGATGCTGGTTTGACGGAGTTTTCTTTCGACAATGGATTTTTAGGACACAAGGAAAACATAGTTTTCCGGTGTGCCAAAAATGCAGAGCATTTTTGAGCATGCCAGAAATGCTCATCCTCATACTAAAGTATGAGGTTTTCGCAAGCATTTCTGTG
>Ga0172364_10002709_pt1 | contig 14086 bp, 15 predicted proteins | sample LakKivSesite10cm_FD_114545 | JGI IMG/M metagenome (GOLD analysis project Ga0172364, IMG submission 114545) | Sediment microbial communities from Lake Kivu, Rwanda - Sediment site 10cm | ecosystem: Environmental > Aquatic > Freshwater > Lake > Sediment | place: Rwanda: Western Province, Lake... | reverse complement strand
TGATAAGCATAACGATATCTTTCTATTTCTTTTTTCAATACCTCGATTCTCTTCTTGGCTTCCTCTTTGGTCATATGCAAACGATTCAATTTTAAGGATTAAAGTTAATTTCGATACCTCTTCGGACATTACCAACAACACCAATGGTTTGAATATTTCCGCTGCCAGTTGCTTCGTTATAAGTATTGTTCACTAAATCATCAGAGCAGCAAGAAGCTCCATTCTCAAAGGGTTGTAATGGCGAAGAAACACTGGAATCAACAAAAGTTTTATAGAGTTGCCATTCCATCGCACTATCAGCAGCATAAAAAGCTTTAACTGAGGCACTGGTTTCTGTGGATTGTTTTAAATCTTTAATAAAAATCGCCATTAAAACCATACCTGCCGTCAAAACAACACTTAAAATCAGAATACTCATTAAAAATATTTGCCCTTTTGGTTTTTTCATAATTTTTTTACTGACCAATGTATCTTGATGCCACTGCTGTTTCTACATGAAAAGGATATTCTATATCTCTTACTTCTACTTGAGCTTCTAATTGTATTATAAACGATAATTGAGAATCAGAGCCATTGCCTAGCTGATAAAAATGACCGGAAACAATTTGAATTTGAGGATCAAGAAGAGAATAATAATCACCATTATTTAAGGATTTTTCTAAGTTACGGTTAAATTTATAACAAAGAGGTTGCCATTGATTTTCTAAATAATAATCAAAACATAATTCTTTACTATCTGGAGATAAACTAAAATTTTTACCCATCCTAATAGTTTTAGCCATTAATTCTAAATTATTTCTGATATTATTTTCACTATTTAAAAGGGCATAAGCTACTCTTTCTGAACGAATAATCGTAATAAAAATCTGCGAAATAGCCATAATAGTCAAAAGAAAAATGCCCACGGAAACTAAAACCTCAATCAAAGTAAAACCTTTTTTGTATCTTGTATCTTGTATCTTGTATCTTGTATTTCTCATTATAATTATAGCTTTAGCCAATTAAAAAGATGGTCTTCAGCCACTATTCCTCCTTTTCCAATTTCAAAAATAATATTGCGACTTTTCCAAGCAATGATTGATTGGACTCGAATTTCATCCTCATTAATATGAAAAATATTAATAACCCTCTGGAAAGAAGTTTTACTACCGCTAGAATCATGATCATAAAGCCCAGTAATTTGATGATAATATAAATATGAATCATAAGAAGGATCCGAAGAAAAAATTAACTTCACATTGCCAATGTTAATATTACCACTGATAATATAATTGCCATCAACTAAAGATACGTTATTATAATAATCCCAGTCTACTGATTGACCATCTAATTGTTTAAGGTAATTCGTATCTCTTATTTGTCTCACCAGTTCTATTCCCTCTTGAGCTAAAAAACTAGCAGTTAATCTGTCCTGGATAATTGTGACATTATATAAAGCTTTAGTGACTAAAATAAAACCGGAAATAATCCCTACAATTAGAATAGATAAAGCTACTAAGGCTTCAACAAGAGTGAAAGCTTTGCTTTTACTCTTAGAATTTATTGAAATAAATAGAAATTTATGGAAATTCATAAAAATATTCACCTTTTATAAATTTGTCCGGCTGAAGATACATAAATTGTATAACATGCATCAGATTTAGTTTCTAAACACATTTTTATAGAAGCGTTTTCTCCCTCAATTAAGTTTAGATAAAATTTTGTTTGTGGTTCTGGAGGCACAAAAGTAATTGAAGAAACATTAACATCTATTATTTGAACCCCTTTTAATACATTAATGATTTCAAACTCTTCTCCTGAATCATATTGTCCTCGAGTACCAAGATTACAAAAATCAGTAAATAAAATATATTGCGTTTGGGGTAAAGTGTTTTTATCAACATAAATGCCCCAACCACATGCAGGAGAAGAAGAAATAGATTGTTGCAAAGTCAGCATCGCCAAATTTTGAGCCCGACGCAATTCAAAAACCATTTTATCGCTATCTCTGATTAAATTCGTTACTCTCTCACTTTGACGAGAATAAACTAAAACCATCACTGCTAAAAGCGTCACAATGCTTAGAGTCACCATCATTTCAATCAACGTAAAAGCTTTGCTTTTACGTTTGAAATTCATTGAAATAAACTGAAATTTGTGGAAATTCATTGTTTTAAATTTTTAATATCTATTTGTTCTATGTATTTCAATTGTATTTCTATTGTATTTCTTTCACAATAAAAGTATTGATAGATATCCTTTTATTATTATATCACCAAAAAGCATCACTGTCACTGCTCCAAAAGATAAAAATGGAGCGAAGGGTAAATAGCTTTTGATTGTTTTCTTTTTTAAAGCCATAAGAATTAAAGAAACAAAACCGCCGGAAAGAAAAGCGATAATTAACGCAATAACTGCTTCTGGCCAACCAAGAATAATGCCAATAAAAATTGCTACAATAGCATCGCCCCAACCCATGGCTTTTTCTTTAGTTAAATAAACCAATAAAGAAATCAATCCTCCACTAAATATTGCTCCTAAAATTAAGGAAATGAAATAAGGGTAATTTCCGAAAACATAAGTTTGAGAACCAAGCAAAAGATTTGTCTGAGGAAGGATAGCAAAATGTTTTATGAAAATTACAACTCCTAAAAAAATGCGCCAAAAAAAACTAATCACCATAGCAGGCATAAGAATTTCACTAAGAATCAAATATTTTTTAAAATCATAAATAGAAATAACCAAGAACACAAAAATCCAGTATAACCAAAAGAAGAAATTAAGAAGAAGCAGAAAATTCTCCAAATTGAAATTAAAAAATAAATGAAGATTAATTAAAGGAAACCGGAAAAATCGCCAAAAAGCTAAAGCAAAAAATAAACCAGTAGCAAACTCCACAATCGGATACTGAAGTGATAATTTATGATGGCAGAAAGAACATTTACCTTTCAAATAAAAATAATTCAAAACTGGCGCCATCTCCCACCAAGCTAAAATCTTATGGCAATAAGGACAAAAAGAACGCCCTCGAAAGGGCGATTCTTTAGTATCAGTTCTATCAACCAAAACGTTGATAAAACTGCCAATAATAGTACCAAAAATAAATACTAAAACCAGCATCTCAAAATTCACTCTTTTAAAATTGATAAATATCAGGGTTTAAGACAATAAACTTTGGTAGCTTGCCCACAGGTTAAACCACCACAAATGTCTCCTGAAACACTTTCTGTTAAAGCAGCATCGTCAGTTTCAAGTTGAGCTGCTAAAATATAATTTAAATTATTGTCTAGGGAACAATATTGATAACTCTTAGTTTTGTCTGGATCATTAGGAATCTGAGAAGAACCAACTGTTGCTAAATCTGTTTTTAAATCAGTCCAACTAGTTGCATCAGAATAAGCAGAGTTATTGGCATAATATAATTCTAAACCATTCTGCACAGCTCTTAAATCTGCGATTCTTCTTGCATCACGCGCCTTAGCCCTGGCTCCTCCCATACCAACCAAAATCAAAGAAGCCAATAAAGCAATTATCGTAATGACTATCAACATTTCAATGAGGGTAAAACCCTTTAATTTTTTATTCATATTTTTGTTGTATATATTTTATTATTTGTTTTTTATATTTTATCACTCGACCTTTAGTTTATATTCCCTGCGCTAATTGATAAATTGGTAAAAGTACTGCTGCGACCAAAAAACCAACTAAAATACCAATTAAGACTACCAAAACCGGTTGAAGTAAATCAATCATCGTAGAGAAAGATCGATCTACTTCTTTTTGATAATATTCTGCGACTTTTTTAAAAATCTCTTCCAAGCGACCAGTACTTTCTCCCACGGCCGTCATTTGGCTAACCAAAGGTGGAAAGTATTCATAATAGTTTTTTAGGACATTGCTGATATTTTCTCCGGTTTTTAATTTTTCCGCCACTTCTTGTCCAATCTTTTGATAGACATAATTACCAGTGGCATCACCTGCCGTTTCAAAAGCGGTGACTGCTGGAATACCGCCTAAAATTAAATTACCAACAGTCTCAGCAAAACGGCTAATAAATATTTTTTTATAAATATTGCCAATCACGGGAATTTTTAACAAATACACTCCACCTACTTTTTGCCCTTCTTTGGAATGAAAATAATTAATCAATAACCAAGCTATTCCCAAAAGAAAAACTAAAAGTAAAATACCCCAGCGGTTCAAAAAGCTGCCGATAAAAATGAGAATCTGAGTGCCTAAAGGCGGTGTTTTTCCAAACTCATCAAAAATAGCTGCCATCTGAGGAGCTAAAGCCACAGTAATTACCGTGCCGATAACCAAGAAAGTTAAAAAGAGAAAAGCAGGATAAGTAGCTGATGATTTAGCTTTGGCCATTAAATCATTTTCATGTTCAGCATAATCAGCCAAATAACCCAGCACTTCCTCCAGGCGGCCGGAAATTTCTCCGGATTTAATCATCTGGCTATAATATTCTCCAAAAATATCTGATCTCTTTTCCACTGCCTTAGAAAGAGAAAGCCCAGCATCTAAATCAGAAATTAATTCAAAAGTTAAGTCTTTAATGGCTGGAGTGGCAGCTTGAAGAAGTAAAGTTTTTAAAGCTTCGGTTAAAGGCACTTGACTTTGAAGCAAAGTGGCAAATTGTCTCAAAAAAATGGCTAAATGTTTTTTGGAAACTCTGGTTCTTTTGCCGATAAATGCATCAAAAAAAGTAATTTTCCTCTCCGGACTGATATCTAAAACAATTAGCTCATAACTCTGGAGCAATTTTAAAGCTGTATCCAAAGAACGAGCCTCAACCGCTCCAGTTTTAATATTGCCTAATTTATCTTTTGCCTTATAAATAAATTTCATGCCAATAATTTAATTTTTAGAAAGCCCCTTACCCCAGCAACTGTCTTAACTCTGCGGGGTTTAGGGAATAAGTTTCTGCTGTTTCTAAAGAAATTTCGCGCTTTCTTACTAAATCAATTAAGGACCTATTAAGAGATGTCATTCCTTCTTGAGTAGAAGTTTCTATGACTAGATCGATTTGATAAGTTTTAGCTTCGCGAATCAAATTTTTAACTGCAGCGTTGGCAAACATAATTTCACAAGCTGGAATTCTGCCGCCAGAGATTCTCGGAATCAATCTTTCGGAGACTATACCCAGTAAAGTGGAAGCTAACTGCGAGCGCACTTGATTTTGCTGAGAGGCTGGAAAGCTATCAATAATTCTATCAATCGTTTGGCTCGAGGAGTTGGTATGAAGAGTAGAAAAAACTAAATGACCAGTTTCAGCAGCAGTCAAAGCAATAGAAACTGATTCTGGATCCCGCATTTCACCAATCATCACCACATCAGGATCCTGTCGCAAAACAGATCTTAAACCTCGATGAAAACTCAAAGTATCGCCACCTACTTCTCTTTGATCTATCAAAGCCCTATCTTGGACAAAGGTGTACTCAATAGGATCTTCAATGGTAATAATATGGTCCATTTTTTTGTGATTAATTTCATCAATCAAAGCGGCTAAAGTAGTAGTTTTACCATGACCAGCCGGACCAACCACCAAAACAAAACCTTGATTATATTTACAATATTCATGGAGAATTGGCGGTAGATTTAATTCCTCGACTGTTCGAATATGAGTAGAAATTAGACGTAAAGCAGCAGAAAGATAGCCTCTTTGAAAATAAACATTAATTCTAAAACGAATTTTATCTTCATAAGAAAAAGCAAAATCGATCTCTTTTTCTTGAATAAGCTTTTCTTCCTGTTCAGGAGTTAAAAGAGAGCTAATTAAACCAGCAGCCATTTCCGGAGTTAAAATTGACTCATTAGAGATTGGCACTAAATTACCATCGATTCTCACCGTTGGATGTTTGCCCACGCTAAGATGCAAGTCAGAAGCACCTTGTTGAGCTGCTAAAATCATTAATTCCGCTAGCTTATTTTGATAATCAATGCCCATACCTTTAGAAAAATTTTTAATTTTATAATTTTTAATTTTTGAACCTCATCTATCTTATTATATCAAAAATATGTCAAGAAAGTATAGAGCCAAGCCAAAAGCAGCCACTATACCAGATAAAATCCAAAAACGCATAGTAACCTTAGTTTCCGGCCAATTTTTGGCTTCAAAATGATGATGAATGGGAGTCGAAAGAAAAAGTTTTTTATGTTTAATTTTTTTGTAAATCTTTTGGATAATGACTGACATTGATTCCACTACTAGAATAAAAGCAAAAAACGGCAAAAATAGAGAAGTATCAGTCAACATAGCTACTACTCCCATGGTAATGCCCAAAGTCATAGCACCAGTATCACCCATAAAGAAACGGGCTGGATAAATATTAAACCAAAGAAAAGCAATTATTGTCCCGATAAAAGTCCCTAAGAAAGCAGCTAAATCATATTTGCCTTTTACAAAGGCAACAACTAAAAGACAAATAAAACCTACTAGAGCCACCCCAGCCGCTAAACCATCGAGACCATCAGTTTCGTTCATAGAAAAAGTTGTTGCCACTAAAATAAAAATAAAATAGAGAATATACCAGGTTCCTAAAGTGAGAAGACCAAAGAAAGGAACAGTAATACTGTTATAGCCTAATTTTGTCCAAAACCACCATGCACCGAGAGCGGCAATAAGGGTATAAATCAAAACCTTATCTCTCATTCGTAAACCACCGCCTTTTGGTCCAATATGGAAGATGCCTAAGAGGTCATCTGATAATCCTACTAAAGCGGCACCGGTCATAGCTGCTAAAACCAGCCAAGTCTGAGATCGCGAAAGGAAACTAATCTGAGACCAAAAACCATTAACAGTTTTGCTCAAAATGAAAAAAACGAAGGTTACAATTAAGGTTGTCCCCCATATTAAAACACCTCCCATAGTTGGTGTACCTGTTTTCTTTTTATGAAGGCTAATAAATACTGGCGCATTAGCATCATCTCTTATCTGTTTTCCTAAGCGATATTTATATAAAACTTTTGTCCAAACCGGAGTAAGAATTGTTGCTAAAGCTGAAGCAAAAATTGTTAAAAGAAGAATTCTGATTAATTGAAATGAGGGGGAAAAATCAATAAAATAAGTCATTAGTAAGAAATTAAATTTGATTGCATTAAATTCTTTGATTGTATCAAGATCCTAAAATCTCTCGCAACCAATCATACAGTTTAATTATATCTTCAAACCTGTCAGTCGAATTAAGAACTATAATAGCTATGCTTATTTTATCATCTTTTAAAGGAATTTCAAAAATAGTCAAGAGACAATCCTTGGCATCAGGCGTGGAACCAGTTTTTCCTAACCATAAATATGACAATTGACCAGTTAAAATATTGGTATTCTTTAAATGGTGCGTAATTTGTCCATCACTAGAAAAAACAGTATCTTCTGATTTTCTAGTAATTTCTCCCAAAAGAGGATAGTTTTTATAAATATCCTGGCTAAGCTTGAATAAATCTTCAATCGTAGTAAAATTTCCTTTTCTATCCAAACCTGTTGCTCCAAAAAATGCTGTATTATACAAACCTAATTTTTGAGCCTTTTCATTCATTAAATCAACAAAGGTTTGATCCCCTTTTTCAAAAGACTCAGCCAAAGCTATAGCTGCATCATTAGAAGAAGAAATCAAGAGAATTTTTAATAAGTCCTCAACTCTTAGAACTTCTCCTATTTTTAAATCACCTTCTTCTCCCTCAGCACTCACAATATAAGGGGTAATATAAATCTGTTTATTAAGAGGAAATTTATCAAGCGCTATCTCCCCCGTCATTAATTTTGAGAGAGAAGCTGGAAAAAGATGAAGGTCTTTATTTCTTGATATTAAAATGTGTCCTGATATTAAATCACCAACTAAATAAGCAGTAGCTTTTATTGATTCTGGGGGCGAAGTAAGAGTAAAAAAAATACCACCTAATTTTACTTTCTCTAAATTGTGATTACTTGAAAGATAATTTTTCAAATAACCTCCATAAGAGATCAAAATTAAGCTAAGAATAAAGATGAACCAGAAAAAAAAAGTTTTAATGGTTCGATTTCTCTCACCATTAATCCTGAGCAAAGTCGAAGGATTAATTGAAAGTTTTTTGATGAAGTCCTTCATAATTTGGTAAATCTTTGACACTACTAATACCCAGATGATTCATAAATTTAAAAGAAATGTTATAAAGAAAAGTATTTATTCTTTTGGGATTAGGAAAGCGTTCAATCAATTCGCGTAATAAAAGCTGGTGAAGAATATAGCTTGAATCTACTCCTCGGATTTCATTAATTTCCGCTCGAGAAATTGGACCACGATAGCTAACAATAGCCAAAGTTTCAGCAGCAGCAGAACTTAAATCACCTTCAAAAACTTCTTTTTTAAGCTTGCTCAAAAATGGTAAGGCAACCGGATTAGTAGTTAATAACCATTTATTATCATTATTAATCAACCTTAATCCCCTTTTTTCATTTTCATAAAAATTTTTTAATTTAAGAAGCGTTTCTTGAATTATTTCCTCTTTTTCATTCAATAAAGAACCCAGCTCTTTAACACTTTGAGGTTCACCAGAAGAAAATAATAAGCTCTCTAAAATTGGTTCGAGATCCATATTTCTCCAAAATTATTTTTTTGTTCAATTTTAATGATTTTTTGTTTGGCTAAGTGTAAGGTAGCTAAAAAAGTCAGAATTAAATCAATTCTTCGACTTCTCTCAGAATCGATGGTAAGCGTAGTCGAACCATCAATTTTATTCTGCTTTCCTTCGGCCAAATCTTGAAGTCGAAATATTTTACCTTGAGTAATCTTTTGAATTAATTCTTTAATCCTTTCTTCTAAACTAATCATCCTTTGAATTTTCTTCTCGGTTAAAGGTTTTGTTTCTTCTATTTGAATCTCCTTGAGAATTTTTAAGAAAGTAGCGTTTAAACTTTCTAAAGAGCAATGAGGAGGAGGTGAAAATTTTGCTTCTATATTTTTCCAAGAAGGACGATCAAAAACATAAATCTCTTTTTTAAATATCTCTTTTAGCTTTCCTCCAGCTTCTTTATACAGTTTATAGATTTTCAAACGAGTTTCCAAGTTCATAATTTCTGCTTCTTCTTCTGGAGCTAAAACCAAAGATGGCAAAAGCGAACGGGATTTTATTAAAAGCAAAGTGGAAGCAATCACTAAAAAATCAGCTAAGTCCTCTGAATTAATTTTTTCTTGCTCGTTTAAAAATACCACGTACTCCTGAGTAACTTGAGCCAAAGACAGCTCAGTAATAGCTAAATTCTTCTTCTCCACTAATTGCAATAATAAATCTAACGGCCCAGAAAAATTTTGAATAGAAACTTGGTACATACTATATCGATGCTAATATACGAATGAATACGAACTATACGAATAAATTAATTCCCTTTTCTTTTTCATTAGTATTATTCGTACAATTCGTATATTGGTATCGTGTTATTACACTTCTAGGATATTTTTAATATTTTGGACTAAGAATCTTTTGAATCTTTCACCTAATTCTTTATAAAAATAATAGCTCTCTTTTTTATATTCCACTAATGAATCCTTGCCACCATAAGCTCTCAAAGAAGTAGAATTTCTCAGAAATTCCATTTTTTCTATTTGCTCTATCCATAGGCTATCAAGAATTCTCAAAGCAAAGATTTTAAAAGTTGTTTTTAGTTTTTCCTCGCCAAGAGTTCGAATTTTTTGTTGAAGTTTCTCTTCGGGAAAAACTATTCCCTTTTCATTAAAAATAGTTTTCACATAAACTATGATTTGTCCTTCTTGATCTTTGATGAGGATTTCGTCTCTTATTTTATAAAACGCCGTTCTTTGTTTGTTAATGACGTCATCGTATTCCAGAATATGTTTTCTCATATCAAAATAAAGTCCTTCGATTTTTGATTGAGCCATTTCAATGGCTTTAGAAACCATCGAATGTTCTATAGGTTGGTCTTCTGGCCAACCTAATTTTTCCATTAAATTAGGCAGGGACTTAGGCGCAAAAATTTTGATTAAATCATCTTCCAAAGAGAGAAAAAATTGCGAAGAGCCAGGATCGCCTTGACGACCGGATCGACCGCGCAATTGGTTGTCAATTCTTCTGGCTTCATTTCTTTCAACACCAATCACATGAAGACCACCTAAAGTTTTCACTTTTTCTGTCTCTTCTTTACTAGCTGGATTACCTCCCAAAATGATATCCACTCCACGTCCAGCCAAATTCGAAGCTAAAGTAAAAGCCCCCAGCTTTCCTGCTTGAGCAATAATTTCACCTTCTTTTTCTTGATATTTTTTCTGACCCTTCAAGACTACAAATGATATTCCTGTTTTTCTCAAATATTTTTCTATCGTCTCCAAGGGAGATGGCCCTGTTCCAGTTATGGCATTAGCCGGAGCGCCAATTAATACCGGTTGCCCTTTTTGGTGTCTTTGTCTTACTTCTTCAACTATGGCTTCAAATTTTGCCTCTTGAGTTTTATAAATTCTATCTGGTAAACTGCGTCTAATCATTGGTTTATTAGTTGGAATCATTATTGTTTCCATATCATAAACTTTTTTGAACTCTTCAGCTGAAGTGATGGCAGTACCAGTCATCCCAGCGAGCTTTTGATACATTCTAAAATAATTTTGCAAGGTGATTGTAGCCACTGTGCGACTTTCTTGTTGAACAGGCACTCTTTCCTTAGCTTCAATTGCTTGATGCAAACCGCCAGAATAACGCCTGTTTGGTAAAAGACGATTAGTAAACTCATCAATGATAATAACTTTTCCATCTTCAACTACATAATCTCTATCTCTAAAATACAATTGTTGGGCTTGAAGAGCTGTTTCTAAATAATGAGTAAAGACTATGCCTTTTTGATCAAAAATATTAAAACCAAAAATTTTTTCTGCCTTATCTAAACCTGCTTCTGTTAAACTAATGGCTTTTTGTTTTTCGTCAATAATAAAATCAACATCTTTTTTAAATTGAAGGGCCAAAGCAGCAAACTGCTGATAGAGTTTTGACGCCTCTTCATCAGGCATAGAAATAATTAAAGGTGTTCTGGCTTCATCAATTAAAACACTATCCACCTCGTCAACAATGGCGTAATGATGCGGTCTTTGAACCTTATCTTTTAAATCATAAACTAAATTGTCTCTTAGATGATCAAAACCAAATTCTGTATTAGTGCCATAAGTGATATCTGCTAAATAGGCTTCCTTCCTTGAAACTGGCTTAAGAAATTCTTTAAAAACTTTAAAACCTCCCAACTCATCCCTTTTTTTATCTATTTCTTTTTTCTCCTCTTCCTTTACTTTATAAGAACCTCTTTCGTTTCGCTCAGGAGAACCTTGTCTCCCACTATGTTCAAAATATTCCGGATCATAAAGAAAATTCCCTTCTTGAATAATACAACCAATTGATAATCCTAAATAATCATAAATTTGTCCCATCCAAATTGCATCTCTTTGGGCTAAATAATCGTTAACAGTAATAATGTGAACTCCCTTTCCTTCAAGAGCATTTAAACTTGCTGCTAAAGTGGCTACTAAAGTTTTTCCCTCACCGGTTTTCATTTCTATCACCTTACCTTCATGAAGAGCTATACCACCTAAGAGCTGTACATTAAAATGACGCTGACCCAGAGTTCTTTGAGCCGCTATTCTCGTTAAAGCAAACATCTCCGGAATAATATCCTCTAAAGTTAAACTATTGGATATTTGCTCTTTAAAAGATTGAATCTTTTTTTGAATTTCTTTCTTGGAGATGATTTCCCAATCTTTTTCTCGCTGGTTTATTTTTTCTAAGATGTTTTTCTTTCTATTTAAATAAGCTTCGTTGGGATTGAAAAATGAAAACATAAACAATATTAATATACAATTTACAATGAATTTCTATAAATTTCGCGAAGCATATTTCTATGAATTTCAAACTATTATAGAAATACAGTAGAAATACATAGAAATAATTATTTCCACTTCCAAAATATTTTGGTCACTTTCCGCCAATAACTCTGTTTAATTTCTTTATTCTCGATAATTAATCTTTTAAGATTATCTTTTAATTTATCGACAGCTTCATCTAAACTAGAACCCTTTTCTTCACAAAACAAATCTTTCCCGGGAATTTGAAATTTTGCTTTAGCAAAGAAAATATCTCCAGTTTCATGACGATTAGTATCTTTAACAATAGTAACATCAAGATCAACTTTGGTTCCAAATTTCTTGGTAAATTTTTCTAGATTATTAAATTTAACTTCAATATTATTTTTATAAGTTTCTAATAATTCAAAGTTTTTAGAAGTAATAGTAATATTCATAATGGAACTGTCTTTATTTTAATTGAAAATCTTCCATAAAGCAAACCCCCTTCTTTTGATAGAAAGAAGGGGGTTAAACCTTCACACCATAACAGGCAGGCCTGTTTGGTGTGGGGGTAAAGCCAAGTTATTTTCTTAAGCCTTATCTGCGATGTTTTTTACCGCCCTTTTTTGCCTTTTTTGCTTTTTTAACGGATTTCTTGGCTTTCTTTGCTCTTTTTTTTGCCATGTTTTTTATTGACCCCGCACCTTTAAAAGATGAAGCACTATTTATTTTTATCAAATAAATTTATCTTCTAAAGGTGCGGGGAGAGTTTATTCTAAGCAGTCGACCTTTAATAAAATCCTGCTTGGTTTATTATTAATAAAATTTTATTTTATTAATCTTTATTCCCATATCTTAATTTTACCGCTTATATTTTTCGTGTCAAGCCCCGTTAGAAGTTTGCCATTGTTATTTTGGGCAAAAAAGTATTTTAATACTTTTTTGCGAGAGTTAAATAGATTCAATAAAAAATATAATGAGTTTTTTCTTGAAACTATCGCAAACTTCTAACGGGGCAAGTGTTTTTCACCTCATAATTACAATTTCTTCTTCTAAATTAATTTGAAATTTTTTCCAAACACTTTTTTTTATTAAATTAATTAAAAATAAAACGTCTTTTGCTTTTGCTTGTTTAAAATTAATGATAACATTGGCATGAAAGTCAGAAATTTTTGCTCCGCCACGAATTTTTCCTTTCAAACCGCATTTTTCTATAAACCAACCAGCAGAAATTTTTCTTCTTTTCACTTGAATCTCTTCGCCCTGGATTTTAACGAGCTGCTTTTTCGCATTATACATTTTTTGATAAGGCGTTTCTTTGACAATGATATTTTTAAAGACACTGCCAGCTGAAGGATATTTAAACATTTGATGCTGAAGTTTATATTGCCAGTTTTCTTGAATCATTTTTTGAATTTTAGATCGATTTCCTTTCTTTAATCTAAGCTCTGCCGCTAAAATGATTTCTTGATTCTTCTTAAAAATGCTTTCTCTATAACCAAATTTACATTGAGATAATAAATAATGCTTAATTTTGCAACTTTGAGGATTAAGAGTAATGACTTTTTTAACGAAATTTTTCATTTCATTTCCAAAAGCGCCAGCATTACCATAAATTGCTCCACCAATCGTGCCAGGAATACCTGCCATCCATTCAAATCCTCGCCATTGATTTTGAACACATTTGTTTAAAAATTCTCCTAGATGCAAACCAGCATCGACAAGAACGACAGTTTGATTAATTTTTTTAATAGAAGAGCTTTTAATTTTTATTATTATTCCTTGATATCCCTCGTCAGAAAACAAAATATTGGAGCCATTACCCAAAATAAAAAAAGACAAGTGATTGTCTTCTGCCCATTGAATAATTTTTTTTAATTCTTGTAAATTTTTAACTTCAGCGAAGTATTCTACCTTACCACCAATCTTAAAAGTCGTGTAATTCTTTAAAGAAATATTTTGTTTAATTCCTTTTATTACTTTCATTCTATTTTCTAAAGTAAGAACCTGCCTCCTATTAATCGGCAGAATCTTTTTTCTCGCTTCTCTCGAAATAGTGGGTCCGAAGGGGTGTACTCCAATGCTATTTGTTTAAGCGAGTGCTCAGCCTCCGGACCCATCTTCATTGTAAAACAATGCCAAGTAATAATCAACCCCTCATGTTATAACGAAACGTTTATTGCGGGAAGATAAAAAATCCCGCACCTTTTATTGCTAAAAGGTGCGGGACAACAAATAGCTGGGTCACGTTATAGGAGATAACTCCGCTAGCGTAACGAACACTCACTCTA
>Ga0172364_10002706_pt1 | contig 14101 bp, 13 predicted proteins | sample LakKivSesite10cm_FD_114545 | JGI IMG/M metagenome (GOLD analysis project Ga0172364, IMG submission 114545) | Sediment microbial communities from Lake Kivu, Rwanda - Sediment site 10cm | ecosystem: Environmental > Aquatic > Freshwater > Lake > Sediment | place: Rwanda: Western Province, Lake... | reverse complement strand
GACTCGCCGGTGATGGCTGACTCATCCACGCTGGCAACACCTTCGATAACTTCCCCGTCGGCAGGTATCACATCGCCGGCTTCACAGATGACAGTATCTCCTTTTTTCAGTTCCGTGGCCCACACCAGCTCTTCACGGCTGCCTGCCCGCCTCCGTGCCTTCATCTGGGTCCTGCTCTTGCGGAGACTCAGAGCCTGCGCCTTGCCCCGGTTCTCGGCCAGGGCCTCCGAAAAATTGGCGAAGAGCACAGTGAACCACAGCCAGATGGTGATCTGCAGATTGAAAGATGAAAAATGATCCGCCATGGCACCGGAGATAACAGCTGCGCTTGTCATTACAGCTCCTGTAGCAACAATGAATATCACCGGGTTTTTGACGAGGGTCAGGGGATTCAGCTTCCTGAATGAATCTCTCAGGGTTTGCAGGAAAATCTTACCCGTTAAAAGATGTGCCGTTCTGTCATCCTGTGTTTTCATGATTATTCAAAATCAAAAGGCGATGCCGAGGTGCATGAGCATATGCTCCACGACAGGGCCAAGGGTCAGCGCCGGGAAAAAGGTCAGACCGCCTATGATCAGTATCACAGCAAGGAGCAGGACGATGAACAGGCCGTTGTCAGTACGGAAGGTACCCAATGAGGGAGGGGTGATCTTTTTCCGGGCCATGCTGCCTGCAATGACCACAAACGGCACGATGACACCAAAGCGTCCGATGAGCATGCCGACGGCCATCGTCAGGTTGTAAAACAGGGTGTTGGTCTGCAGGCCGGCAAAGGCGCTGCCATTATTCCCACCGGCCGATGAGTAAGCATACAGTATCTCCGACAATCCGTGAGGGCCAGTATTATTCAACGCTGTCAATCCGTAAATAGAAGAGCAGGCCCATGCCGAGAAAAGCAGGATGACCAGGCCGGGCGCCAGGATAGCTATCATGGCCATCTTCACTTCATGCGCCTCTATTTTTTTACCCAGATACTCTGGCGTTCGGCCGACCATCAGTCCTGCAATGAAAACAGTCATAATGACGAAAATGAGCATGCCGGCGAGGCCGACACCCACGCCACCGAAAACGACCTCCCCCAGCATCATGTTGATCATGGCAACCATACCCGAGAGGGGCGAGAGGCTGTCATGCATCGCATTGACCGACCCGTTGGATGCGGCCGTCGTCGCATCGGACCATAGAATGCTGTTGGCGACGCCGAAACGCGTCTCTTTGCCTTCCATGTTACCGGTCATGCCGAGGGATGCATTATGTGTGTATTCCGAGTGCAATGACAGGAACAGGCCCGCAATTAAAAGGAGGATCATGGCACTGAAAATGACCCAGCCCTGCTTCTTCGACCCTGTCATCTTACCGAACATATAGGTTGAGGCAGCCGGTATCAAAAGAATGGATAGCATCTCCAGAAAGTTGCTGAGCGGTGTGGGATTTTCAAAAGGATGGGCGCTGTTGGTGCCGAAGAAACCGCCGCCGTTGGTGCCGAGCTGCTTGATGGCGATCTGCGACGCCGCCGGCCCCAGAGGTATGGTCTGATGGGCTCCTTGCAGGGTGGTCGCCTCCACATAGGGTGACAGGCTTTGAACCACACCCTGACCTGCCAGGACGACAGCCAGGATAATTGACAGTGGTAACAGGACATAGACGACGGTACGTGTGATGTCAACCCAGAAATTGCCGATCGACTCCGAGGTTTTCCTGGTCAGTCCCCTTATCAATGCCAGTAACACCGTCATACCGGTGGCGGCGCTCAGGAAATTCTGCACGGCAAGGCCCGCCATCTGAACAAGATAGCTCATCGTCGTTTCACCGCTGTATGACTGCCAGTTGGTGTTCGTCATGAAGCTGACGGCTGTATTCAGAGCCAGAGGCCATGATACGGCGGGCAGATGCTGCGGGTTAAGCGGAAGATGCTGCTGGTAAACCTCCAGGAGAAAAATAACGACAAAACCAAAGAAATTAAAGATCAGAAGATTGAAAAGATAATTCCTCCATCCCATTTCCATGGTACGATCAACACCTGAAAGCCGGTAGATGACCCTTTCAAGCCATCCCAGCACAGGTTTGAAGAGATGAGGCTCATCGAGGAAGACCTTTGTCAGATACCTTCCCATCACCGGTGTCAGAATGACGAGAATGACTAAGTACAACAGGATATGTATGCTGTCGGGTAAACTCATGTGTCAAAATCTTAAAGAATCTGTACCTAAAGAATCACTCTTCCCTGAATTATGAATATCATGATTCATCTATTAGCCATGTTTTGTTAACCGCTAAGAGCGCAAAGGAGGCGCACAGGACGCGGAGGCGAAATCGCTGTGTTCTCTGCGCCTCTTCTGCGTCCTTTGCGGTTAAAAATATGTATCTCCTTTGCTTAAAATTTCTCCGGCCTCAAAAGCGAATAAATCAGGTACACCAGCAGCAGGGCCGCAATGACCGACCCGATAATATAATTGACCTGCAAACCGATCACTGCCGGGATCAACAGCATTTTTCCACCTCTTTTTTCCACAAACAACCATTTCCTGCCTTTTGTTTTCATAACATTAAAAATTAACACGTTACAAAATTATCATTCGGGCTGTAAAGGAATTATTAAAAACACCGGAGAGATCATAAGGATTTTATAAATGACTATTTTTATCGGGAATTTCAAAGAATCACTTAATTGTCAATCTCCCTGGACCAAGTCTCCAAATATTTCTCCTCACTCACCGGCCTTCAGCGCGAGCAGTTTGCAAGGCTCGAGCCTATTTACCGGAGTTGGAACGCCAGGATCAACCTCGTCTCGCGACGCGACATCGACAACCTCATGGAGCGCCATGTGCTGCATTCCCTGGCCATTGCCAAAGCATTTGACTTTACCGCAGGCACCGCCATCCTCGATGCCGGCACCGGCGGCGGCTTCCCTGGCATCCCGCTGGCCGTCTTTTTTCCGGAAGTTCATTTTCTTCTGGTCGATTCGATAGGGAAAAAGATCCTGGCAGCAGGCACCATTGCCAGGGAACTCGGTCTGCAAAATGTCACCGTAGAGAAAGCACGGGTGGAAAAAATGTCGCAACGCTTTGATTTTGTCGTTGCAAGGGCCGTTTCCGACCTGCCTGTGTTTTACCGCTGGACACACCGGCTTTTACGGAAAAAGAACCGAAATCCTTTTCCTAACGGTATCATCTACCTAAAAGGAGGAGACGTAACAGAAGAACTGGATTCTCTTCCGGGTGAGAAGGAGATCATCCCTCTGAGCCGGTATTTCGAGGAAGAGTATTTCCTTACGAAGATCCTGGTGTACCTGCATTAATGCACTTCGTTACTTCGTTACTTCGTTACTTCGTTACATTCCGTTATTACATGAAGTTTCACGAAGAAGGCACGGAGAGCCACGAAGGGAGCAATATCAGGCGCGGCGGTGCCTGATTCTGACCTTCGTGATCTTCGTGTCTCCTTCGTTACCTTCGTGTGATAAAAAGCCGTAGTTTTGCCCGGAACAAATCTCTTCTCCCGATGCCGCAATCTCTCTGGGACAAGATACTCATCTTTCCTTTTCGCAAGAGGATCCTTTTAATCATCCTGGCCGTCACCGCTATTGTCACCGGTGCCAGCATGTGGCACCGCTATATCCATATCGACGACTGCTTGTTTGGTGAGGAAGCTTACTGGCTGGCCAAAGAAGGGGTGGTGAAGGTCAAGTCCTTCGAGGGCATCCTTGGCCTGGAGAACCGCACGATGGTTTACCACAAGCTGAACATCCTCTGCGGCGCCGCCATCATCAAGCTGTTCGGATGGTCAGTCTATTACTTCAAGCTCTTCACCTTCGCCGTCTATCTCCTGTTCTTTTATGTCTTTTACCGTTTCTTCCGGATCTTCCGTGACCGTAACGAGGATCAGCGGCTCTTGCTGATCGCCGTCATGCTGATCTTCACCAGCCCCCTGATGGTCTATCTCTCCTTCACATACAGGCCTGAGATACTGGTCATGTTCTTCGGATTCCTCAGTTATTTCTTTCTTGAAAACCATCTGCAGGACTCCCGGATCAAATGGCTCGTCTTCGCCGGCCTCAGCGCCGGGCTGGCTTTCTTCACCCACCTCAACGGCATGATCTTCCCTATCGCCGGCGCGGTGCTGCTGCTGTTCCAGCGTAAATATAAAAGCGCTTTTATCTTTTCCGCCGTCGCCGGACTCACCTGTCTCCTTTATACCTATGACCTGTGGCAGGGCGATAACTTTGAGGTCTTCATGTATCAGATCAGAAACTGGCCCACACTCCGCTTCGGAAAAACATACCTTGGCAACAACGTATTGAATTTTTTCACCCTCAAGCTGATGAACCTCCTCAACGAGCACCAGCGCTTTTTCTGGAGCGAAAAGGTGACCGTCTTCTCCATCTTCTTCCTGGGCTCTCTTATCATCAAATTCAGGACGTTAAGAACAAAATACCGTTCCCTGCTCATCTACACTCTCACCCTCATTGTGGCGCTTAGCCTGACGGGCAGCCACATTGCCGAACGTTACATGATGTACTACTATCCTTACATGGCCATCATCACCGCTATTGCCATCATTTCCACCTTCGACCATACCCGGCGTTATGCTCTCAAGTCGGCTTTTGTTTTACTCCTTGCCCTGCAGTTTGCCTTCACAACCTTTCAATTCGTCAGAATCTTCAGGCTTAATGCCGATTATCCGATGATCCAGGCCGAGGTTCTCAGCCACATCCCGGACAAAGATCCCAAGATTCTGGCACCCGATGAGTTTATCTTCAATAATATTGTCGATCACCGTCTCCTCTCCTATCACGCCCTCAAGTATTACCAGGATGATATACCGGTGATCCTGCCCCAGGACTCCATCCTGCAGCGGGCCTCTTGTCTCCGGGCCGACTATATCGTCCTGGATCATTTCATCACCCACGACGACCATTACACCTGGTTCAAAGACGGCATCATCAAAACCAATCCTTATTATACTGAATTTCTGAAGGATGGTGATTACATCATCCTGAAAAGGATTAACCGGTGAACATGTTTCATTGCAATAAAAGAATCTCAGCTTTTTGCTGGTATCATTTTTTTTGTTTACTTCGCTGAGCCAATCTGAAATTCATTATCCAAAAAAATCTTACTTATGGCAGAGCAAAAGAAATATGTTCCGTTCGTTTCAGCTGAGACGAACCTGAAAGAGTTTACCATCCGGGCGTTGATCATCGGCCTGGTGCTGGCCGTGGTGTTGGGTGCCGCCAATGCCTATCTGGGTCTGAAAGCCGGTATGACCATCGCGGCGACTTATCCCGCCGCCGTCATCGGTATGGCGCTCATCAAGCTCATGAGAGGCTCCATCCTGGAGGAGAACTTCACCCGTACGGTCGGCTCCATAGGCGAATCGGTGGCTGCCGGCGCCATTTTCACCGTGCCTGCGTTTTACATTGTTTACTTACAGGCCAAGCAGCAGGGCATCTCGGTAGCCAATTACTTCACTTATGGTACAACCACCATCATCCTTATCTCGGGTGGTGTGCTGGGCATCATGTTCGTGGCGTTGCTGAGAAGAATCATGGTGGAAGATGCCGAGCTGCCTTTCCCCGAGTCGATAGCGGCGGCCGAGATACACAAGTCGGGACAGAAGACCGGCAGCGGATCCATCTATCTTTTCCTGGCCATGATCGGTGGCGGACTGGTGAAGGCTCTGGGTGAGTTCAAGGTCTTTTCCGTTTACTGGGAGCGTTTCATCACTTTTTCCAAACAGGTTATAACAGGAACCAATTATACCGCCAAGGGTGGCGCACTCATCGGATCACCCAACATCAGCCCCGCATATATCGGTGTCGGATACATTATCGGACCGCGGCTGGCGTCGCTCAACTTCAGCGGCACATTGCTGGCCTGGGGCTTGCTCACGCCTATGATCCTCTATTTCATTGCTCCCAACCTCGATATCAATGCCATGGCCGGTGGTCTGATGGCCGCCGATGCCCACCTCAGCATGGATGCCGCCGTCAAAAAAGCCTGGATCGACACGGCTTACAATGTATGGAAGTTCATCGTGCGTCCCATCGCTATCGGAGGCATGCTCGTCAGCGCCATATACACCCTCTACCGCATGAGAGGCAGCCTGGCTGTCGGCATTAAACGCTCCATCAGCGACGTGAGAAAAGCCACGGCAGGCATGGCCGTCGAAACACCACGCAACGAGAAAGACCTCAGCTTCAACTGGATCATAGCCGGTATCGTCGTCGTGGCCGTAGCAACTTTCTGTATCGCCAGGTTCATTTTCGATGCCAACGTGCTGGTGTCAATCGTGGCGGCAACGGTGCTGATCATCCTGGCTTTCTTCTTCGCTGCCGTCTCGGGTTACCTCGTCGGCCTGATGGGATCGAGCAACAACCCCATCAGCGGGCTGACGCTGACGGCTCTCGTCGTCACGGCCCTGATCATGGTTATCATGGGTGTTCACGGCAACGAAGGCGTGGCCACTACCCTGGGCGTGGCGGCTATCGTGTGCGTAGGTGCCGCCGTCGCCGGCGAGATGCTGCAGGACCTCAAAGCAGGACATATCCTCGGCGGGACACCATGGCGCATGCAGGTGGGTGACATTATCGGCGTCGTCATCGCCGCCTCCGTCATGTTCATCGTCCTGCGCTTCCTCAACGAAGGCGACATCGCCAACGGCATCCACGAAGGCTACCAGGGCGGCTTCGGCAGCACCAAACTCTCGGCACCCCAGGCCAACCTCATGGCCATGTTGTCGCAGGGCATCGTCGGCGGACAAATGGCATGGCCTCTCATCATCGCCGGCATGCTTATGGGATTCGCTTTCATCCTCTCACAGATTAAAAGCCCCATGCTCGTCTGTGTCGGCATGTACCTGCCCTTAGAGACCACCTTCGCCATCTTCATCGGCGGCATCATAAAAGGTATTGTTGACCTCTTCGTGAAGAAAAGAAAACCCGGAGCCGAACAAACGACGACCGTTGAGAATGTGGGTATTCTGATCGCTTCGGGTCTTATCGCCGGCGAAGCCCTCATCGGTTTGGTGTTCGCCATCTTCGCCGCCGGCAACGTGTTCCCGACGGCTGTCTTCAGGCATCCCTCCTACATCGTCGGGCTGATCGTCCTAGTCCTCATCGGCGTGGCTCTCGTCCAGATACCGCTGTGGGCAGCTAAAAGAACAAAAAATATTCAAGCGTAATATTAAAGAGGTGAGTCCGTATTAAAAGTTTGTTTAACCACAGAGGTCACAGAGAATACACAGAGAACGCAAAGCAATTACTCCCTGAAACTCTGCGTCCTCTGCGTATCCCTTGCGACCTTTGCGGTTAAATAAAACGCCTGTTTTATACAACATTACCACTTTTCACTTATGAACATCTTCCGCCGCATCAGACTGCTCCGGCACGCCAACTACCTGGAGATGACACCCATCAGAGTGCATGATCACACCCTTGGTGATGACGGCAGGGTGACACTCATCGTCCCCAAATTCAAAAGAGCCTTCCTCAGGAAATGGCTTATCCCGCCACGGCGTTCGCAGGATTTCCACATCCACCTCGACGAGCTGGGCTCCGCCACCTGGCTGGAGATAAACGGTACCAACAAAGTGAAAGATATTTGTGACAGATTGACGGAGAAATTCGGTGAAAAGATTGATCCCGTGGAGCGGAGAGTGACCAAATTCCTCACACTGTTATATGATCAGCGGTATATCAGCTTCAAAGAGTTAATGCAGGACCGTGGTTAAATAATGTTAACTTCCGTCTCAAGACTTATCCCGAAGGTATTTTTAACCGATTCGCTGATTTGTGATGCGAGGGCCATCACTTCTTCGCCCGTGGCGCCGCCATAATTCACCAGCACGAGAGCCTGACGGGGATAGACGCCGACGTTGCCGGTCCTTTTTCCTTTCCATCCACAGGCTTCAATAAGCCATCCCGCGGCGATCTTAAAAGTGTCATTGGCGTTTTTATAGGCCACTATTTCCGGGAAGCGGTGTTTCAGTTCCCGCATGACCATGGCCGTCACTACCGGGTTCTTGAAGAAACTGCCGGCATTGCCCAGGTCGGCAGGATCGGGTAAACGGCTGCGCCTGACACGCATCACCGCCTCACGGACAGCCGCCAGACTTAACGAGCTCACGCCCATAGTACGTAACTCCTCTTCTATCCTGCCGTAACCGGTATTGAAAACAGGAATTTTATCCAGTTTAAAGGTCACTGAAAGGATGACGTAACGGTCTTTGAGGCTTTTTTTAAATATGCTGTCGCGATAGCCGAAATCACAGTCGTCTTTTCCGAAACTCCTCATGGTTCCGTTCTCCATATCGAAAGCTTCGAGCCCGTCAAATACATCTTTCAACTCTCGGTTGTAAGCCCCGATATTCTGCACCGGTGCGCCTCCGGCATGACCCGGTATCCACGACAGGTTCTCCAGCCCCCCAAGGCCTGCCTTCACACAGTAACGGACAACATCGTCCCAGACCTCACCGGCCTTGGCCCTGACCCATACATGATCATCATCCTCTCCCACTTTTTCTATGCCCTTGGTCATGATCTTCATCACCGTCCCTTCATGATCAGCCGTGAAAAGGATGTTGCTGCCCCCGCCGATAACCAGGAACGGCTGTGGCAAAGCCTCATCCTGACGATAACATGCCATAAGATCTTCAAGCGAGTGTATCTCAACAAAGTATCCGGCTTTGACGTCGATTCCGAATGTATTGTATGGTTTCAAAGATATGTTCCGTCGGATGATCATGATAATATTGGGGTGGCAGGGCAAAATTAATCATTCTGCCCGACAGGCCGGGGCAATAATTCAATTTTATGGCCCTTGCGAATTATTTTGCGATCTTTGCGGGCACAAAAGGTGTCACTCCCATATCACCACATGCCTTGAAGAGAGCCATCATATCCGTCATCAACGATCTTGTCACCGATCGGCGTGTCGACAAAGCGGCGCTGACACTGGCAAAGCTGGGCTTTGACGTCACCCTCGTCGGACGCCGCAAACACGACAGCCTGCCGCTGGAAGCCCGGGCCTACCGCTGCAAACGCATGTCCCTCCTCTTCGAAAAAGGAGCTCTCTTTTACACCGAATACACTTTCAGGCTCTTATTCTTCCTTCTCTTCCACAAAGCGGATTTGCTGGTGTCGAACGACCTCGACACCCTTCTGCCCAACTATCTCACCCACAAGCTACGGCATATACCTGTCGTTTATGACAGCCATGAATATTTCACCGGCGTCCCGGAGCTTGTCAACAGGCCCTTTCCGCAAAAGGTGTGGAAAAGCATCGAGAGAGGCATCCTCCCGAAGCTGAAAGATACCATCACCGTCAATAACTCCATCGCCGGGCTGTACCGCGACGAATACGACATTACCATGAAGGTGGTGCGCAACATACCGCCGGCTGTAAAACTTTCCGAAACCCTCACCAGGAAAGACCTCGGCCTGCCCGATGACAAACACATCATCATTCTGCAGGGGGCCGGCATCAACATCCAGCGGGGCTCGGAAGAGGCGGTGCAGGCCATGCAGTACCTCTCCGGCACGGTTCTTATCATCCTCGGCGGCGGCGACGTCATACCCGTACTTATTAAGATGGTGGAGGAACTGAAACTGCATGATAAAGTTATTTTTATACCAAAGCAACCTTTTGACCGTCTCATTCATTATACTAAGTGTGCAGAAATAGGGCTGACCCTCGACAAGGATACAAACATCAATTACAGGTACAGCCTGCCCAACAAGCTCTTTGATTACATCCATGCGGGCATTCCCATCCTGGCCTCACCGCTGGTGGAGATACGCAGGATCATCGAAAGGTACGATATCGGGATGCTCATCGACAGCCACGATCCGCGGCACATCGCTTCACGGATGGAGCTCATGCTCAATGACCGGGATAAAAGGGCAAAATGGCTGCAAAACCTTAAAGTGGCCGCCAAAGAGCTGTGCTGGGAAGAAGAAGAAAAAACGCTGACCGGGATTTTCAAAAAATATGTCTGAACGGCATTTGCATATCATCTCCTTCAGCATCCCTTACCCGCCCAATTACGGTGGTGTGATTGACGTGTTTTACAAGCTTAAAGCCCTTCACGCCCAGGGAATAAAGATCCATCTGCACTGTTATGAATATGACCGGGAAAGAAGCCCGGAGCTGTTAAAATATTGCGACAGCGTTCAATATTATAAACGAAGGACGGGGATCCTGTCTGCTCTCTCCTTTAAGCCCTACATTGTAAGCAGCCGACGTTCAAAAGAACTCTTAGACAACTTGCTCAACGATGATTACCCCGTCCTTTTTGAAGGACTTCACACCTGCTACCACCTCGGCGACAAACGGCTCAGGGACAGGAAAAAAATCTACCGCGAAAGCAACATCGAGCATCATTATTATTACAACCTCTACCGTGTGGAAAAGAACCTGTTAAAGAAGATGTACTTTCTTCTTGCCAGCGTCAAGCTGAAATGGTATGAACGGGTTCTCAGGCATGCTTCACTGATGCTCGTCGTCTCTGAAAAAGATGCCGACTATCTGAGAAAACGCTTCAGGAATATGGTGGTACATTTTCTTCCCAGTTTCCATGCCAACGACACCGTTCGGTGTAAAACAGGCCATGGCGACTACGCCCTTTACCATGGCAACCTGTCCATCGCCGAGAATTATAACGCCGCAAGCTATCTCATCAAAGAAGTATTCAATGATTCCGACCTCAGGCTGGTCATTGCCGGCATGAATCCCCCCGAGCATCTGAAAGCCATGGCAGCGGAAAAGAAAAACATTACCCTCGGAAGCAATCCCACCGATGATGAGATGTTCCGTCTCATCGCCGATGCCCAGGTCAATGTCCTGGTCACCTTCCAGGCTACGGGCCTCAAGCTGAAATTGTTAAACACCCTTTACAACGGGCGTTTTGTCCTGGTGAACAAAGCCATGCTTAACGGCACCGGCCTCGACGACCTGTGCGTGATAGCCGATGACAGCAACGCCATCAAAAAGAATCTCAACGAGCTGATCATGAAAGATTTCAGGGAAGAACAGGTGATCACCCGCTCGGATAGGCTGCAGAAAAACTACTGCAATGAAACCAATGCCAGGCGTTTAATAGACTATATTTTCTGAAGCGATCAATTTCCCATTCTCACATCGCATCGTTCGTGACGGGAAATTCCTGAAAAGAGAGTAGTTATGTGTCGCCATCAGCACCGAGCGGCCGGAACGGCTGATGTCGAACAGTAAGGTCATGATCTCCTCCGAAGTCTCGGGGTCGAGATTGCCGGTGGGTTCATCGGCCAGTATGATCTCCGGGTCGTTGATGAGGGCCCGGGCTATAGAAACACGCTGCTGTTCGCCGCCGGAGAGCTGGTGCGGCATCTTGAAGCCTTTGGTGCTCAGCCCCACCTTGTCCAGCACCTCATGGATGCGCGTATTGATGTCCCTTTTGTTTTTCCATCCGGTGGCTTTCATCACGAAGAGCAGGTTGTCGCTGGCCGTGCGGTCGGTGAGCAGCTGAAAATCCTGAAAGACAATGCCGAGCTTACGCCTGAGGAAAGGGATCTCCTTGCGTTTGATCCGCGACAGGTCAAAGCCGGCGACCATGGCGCCACCGTCACGCACCGGCAGCTCACCGTAAATGGTCTTGAGCAGGCTGCTCTTACCCGATCCCGTTTTACCCACTAAGTAGACAAACTCACCTTTTCTAACGGTGAGGTTGACTCCAGCAAGCACAAGTATGTTCTTATGGAAGATCGAAAGGTTTTCGAGATCTATGACGTTTTCGTTAATCATGATGTAAAAATAGGAATAAAATCAATTACAACCTCACCCCCAACGCGGGATAACCTCACCCCCTGGCCCCCTCTCCTAAAAGGAGAGGGCGGATGATTTGACTAGATACGATGTTCGAATTTCCATTTTCGAAAGGCGAAAATATCACCCTTTAATCAGCACATCAGCTAATCAGCTCATCAACTCATCAGCTTTACTTGCGCGCGTTTGTAATTTGTGATCGGTGGAACCAACTACCGCAGTTGATATCCTAAATCGTACGGTTCATGATGCTCATCGCATGGAATTCATTGGGGAACCATTCATAAAGAAGGGGTAGTCAGGCACACCGGCGCGGGGTAGTTAATTTAAAAATGTTTAAAACTTCTGCTGAAAAATCTCATACAAAATTTGCCTTTTAATGAATTTTGTTATATATTCGTATAGAATTTAATAATGATTTTTTGTTCACCACACCAAAACATGCTTTCTTTAAGCAATGTATTGTAAGTTTTTTATTATTGAAATGAACTACCTCGCCGCAGAGCAGCGAGGCATCTAAAACAAAGCTAACTGTTTACTGCTGTGCAAAATTGTGTACTCTTTCTCACGACCCTGTTCACGAACATATTTCGTCATGCTCATTTTGTCACCAAATTTGCTAGCTGTATTCACAAAATAACCATCCGTCCAAAACTCCCCTCCCCAAGGCTTTTGCTTGACTTCCGGATGCTTTTTGAATATCTCTTTCACTGTGATACTTTTCAAAATCGTGATGATTTGGGTAGCGCTCATCTTTGGAACAGATTGAACCAAAAAATGAACATGGTCTTTGTCGGTGCCGATCTCCAAAAAATGTATTTCATACCTCTTCTCTATCTCAAGGCAAATTTTTTTCAATGTCTGATCAACTGCTTTGCTGAAAACGACCCTTCGATGTTTCGCCGGATAAACAAAATGATACAACAATACACTGACATTATGCGATTTATGTATGTACTCGCTTCCGCTCATACATACAAAGATATTATTTTTACACCCCAAGGGGCGGGGAACTAACCCCTAAGAGATTAGTTTAATTAAAATTATGTAATATGAAAAAGTTTAGTTTATTTTTTTTAATTTGCTTACTGACAATTAGTTTTACAAAGACTAATATTGCGCAAGTGTATTACCCTTTTCCTGATTCAAATGCTTCCTGGAGGATTGTACAATATAATTATCCACCAGGTCAATTTCCACCTTATCTCCAGCTTTTTGATTATATCATATCAGGAGATACCCTTATAAATGATATGCAATATGTAAAGATTACACGTAATGATTATGATATTGCATGTTCTCGAACAATTCTTGGATCTTACTATGCTGGGGCATATAGAAATGATATAGCTGCTAAAAAGGTCTATTTTATACCGCCAGAAGAGAACGAAGAAGTACTATTATACGATTTTTCGCTTGAGCCTGGGGACACAGTTCCACTGACTTATAACAATCAGCTTTACCCTGAATTGATGGTATGGTACATCGATAGTGTATATTGTTACAATGAGTATCGTCGAAGAATAGTTTTTGATTATAGTGCAATTATTGAGGGGATTGGCGCTGATGAAGGATTGTTAGAACCTATTAGTGGTTATGAGCCGCTATATGGACGTTGGTGTTATTATCAAAATGATACATTATTATTATATATAGATGATTATTCTTGTACAATATCAACCGATACTTGCGTAAGTGTGAGTATTCCTAATAACAATATATATACTAATATTTTAACTATTTCACCTCATCCGGTTGTTAATATTTCACATATTTGTATCAAGCCACTTTATAATGATTATAACAATTATCGAATTTTTATATATGACATTACGGGAGAATCTAAAATGACGAGTTCTTTTACTTCAACTTCTATTACTATTAATAAAAATGATTTCGGAGGTGGAATTTTCTTGTATAGACTTTATTATAAGGATAATATCCTTCAAAGTGGTAAGATTATCATATTCTAAATACTTAAGCTTGGTATTATGAAAAAAATATTCTCCATTGTATTTCTATTAAGTTTTTCAGAATTACTTATTGGTCAAGGAGATAATCATTATTGAACTGTTTGAAAGACTGAACCAAACTTATTTCCAGAGGTTATAGACTCATTTATGGGTATCTCTAAAAACTCTACAATGCTTATGAGATAAGGTATTTTGAATTTAGAACAGTTGTAAATAATTGATTTTTAATAAAATATGTTTGTTTGTATAGTGGAAAGCCTTATCTTTGCTACAAAGTAGTGAAATTATGAAAAATAAAAATGCAAGAGGCTTATTTGACGAGGAATT
>Ga0172364_10002705_pt1 | contig 14101 bp, 15 predicted proteins | sample LakKivSesite10cm_FD_114545 | JGI IMG/M metagenome (GOLD analysis project Ga0172364, IMG submission 114545) | Sediment microbial communities from Lake Kivu, Rwanda - Sediment site 10cm | ecosystem: Environmental > Aquatic > Freshwater > Lake > Sediment | place: Rwanda: Western Province, Lake... | reverse complement strand
CTTGCGTAAGCTTGCCTAGCGCTGATTGTTAGGTGAGCCGTCTGTGTTGTTCATTCCGTTTATTTAGACTTGCATTCGCTTGAATATGTGATCAGCTAAAATTTGAATTTGAAAAGTCAACATCCGACATCGTTAGTTATTGTCCCTTTTCTAAAGACAGCGAATGTTTGCTTTTCTAGCATCTCGAATCAAGCAAGCTCACGTTTAACTTTACAGGTAGGCGTCCGTGGTGTATCTTCGCATCATTCGGTGGCTGTTGAAATAGTATGCAACTTTTGCTATCGAGTTTTTCATCATGCTTATCCAATTGTCTCGTTCTTCGTAGAATTTTGGAATGATCAGGTATTCTAGCTTGCTGTACAGGTCTTTAAGTTCCCTGCTTCTTCTTTCGTCATCGGGCATATCCTCGTTAGGGTGCGGTCCTATTGACCAGCCTGTGACGCCTTCGACGCAGCCTTCTATCCACCAGCCGTCTAACACGCTGAAGTTGATTACACCATTGTGGGCTGCCTTCATGCCGCTTGTTCCAGAAGCCTCGAAGGGCGGCAGGGGCGTGTTCAGCCAAACGTCAACGCCGCACGTGAGTTTGGCTGCCATGTTCATGTTGTAGTTTTCAAGATAGACTATTTTGATATCATTCTTGAGCTGTCTGGCAAAGTCGTATATGTCTCTTATTAACCTCTTGCCTCCAGTGTCTTTTGGATGCGCTTTTCCAGCAAAGATTAGTTGGATTTTTCCTCTTTTGTTCACTTCTCTTAATTTTCTTAGATCCGAAAAAATCAAAGTAGCTCTTTTGTATTCCGTCGCCCTTCGAGCGAACCCTACCGTCAAAGCATCAATATCCAGGTTCGCATTCGCGCTTTTGCTCACAAACTCAAACAAGTCTTTCTTGTCTTTCAGGTGGGCTTCCCAGAGTTCTTCATTCGTAATTACGTCGGCTCTCACGAGGAGTTCTGGCTCGTTTATCCATCCCGGAATGTATTTGTGGAAAAGTTCCCTAATGTATTGGGACGTCCACGTGTAGGAGTGAACGCCGTTGGTTACTTCTTTTATGTGGTATCCTGGGAAAAGCTTCCTTGAATATTCCATGTGGGCTTCGGTTACTCCATTCGTGTATTTGCTAAGATTCAGGGCCAAAAATGTCATGTTCAGCCTGTCTGACCCACCGTATTTTTTCAGTACGTCCAAAGGAATTTCGTCTCCTAGCAATCCTTCCGCAACATCATAGGGGAATTTGTCAAAACCGGCTTCAACAGGCGTGTGTGTAGTGAAAACACACATGTTCTTTACTTTGTCCGGGTCCATTCCGTTTCTTTTCAGTAGTTCAAGCGTGAGAAGGCTTGAGTGGCCTTCATTCATGTGATACTTTTTGATGTTGAAATTTAGAGCTTCCAGCATTCTGAAGCCGCCTATTCCGAGGACTATCTCCTGTTTCAGCCGGTACCTATAGTCTCCTCCGTAAAGAAAGTCGGTTATGCTTCTGTCTTCTGGGGTATTTTCATCCGTTTCTGTGTCAAGAAAGAGTACAGGCACTACTCCACCATTCACGCTTTGCTGGTTATAAAGCCAAGCGCGGATCGTAACATCTCCGCCGTCAATTTTGACCCTGGCTTTCGCCGGCATTAGTTCCATGAAGTCAGCTGGATTCCATTCTTCTGGATACTCCAACTGTTCTCCTTCTTCCGTTATCTTCTGTTTTAAGTATCCTTTCCTGCTGGCAAGCGTTACCGCAACCAGCGGAATTTTCAAGTCAGCACTCGACCTTATAGTATCACCTGCTAGAACTCCAAGGCCGCCGCTGTAACTTGGAATTTCGCTTTTTATGCCGATCTCCATTGAAAAATATGCGATCCTAGGGCCTTCCAAGAAGCTTCGCATGCAGTACTCGCTGCAGAAATAGTACGTTTTGCCCCACATCTCTGCCTTGAACGTGGTTTTTTCAGGGTCCACGGAAACTCCACAAACTGGATCTTTTACACTCATAGAATCAAAACTCCGCGTTTACACCAACAGAATTATTTTTTGACTTATAAAAGGTATCTAAAAAATTTTGACGCATAGAGACTAAAAAGAGGAACGCGTCGAGAAACTGCTTCGAACGTTCTTTTTTCCAACACGCCTTTATATTTCCGATCTTTTCTTAGGATTGAAGAACGTCACAATCAAATTCCAACGCGTGCGCTCACTTGTTTAATAGGATTTTTGAGTACTCTGCTTTGCTCCCAAGTTCTTCTTCTATTCTGAGCAGTTGGTTGTAGTTACAAGTCCTTTCACTTCTTGCCGGGGCACCATACTTGAATTGTCCGGCATCTAAGCCGACAACCAAATCTGCGAAGAAGGTTTCTTCTGTGCTGCCCGATCTATGGGAAACTATAACATTCCAGTTGGCTTTTCGGGCCAGTTCGAAAGCATCCAGAGCTTGTGTAACGGTTCCAATCTGATTCAACTTCAACAGTAAAGCGTTGCAGGCGTTCAATTTGACTGCTTTCCTAATTCTCTCGACGTTTGTAACGAGAAGATCGTCTCCGACAAGCTGAATCTTTGTGCCTAGCTTAGAGTTGAGCTTAACCCATCCGTCCCAGTCGTCTTCGCTTAAGCCATCCTCTACGGAGATTAGCTTGAACTTTTCGCAGGTCCGAGAGTAGAAATCCACAAGTTCATCAGGTGAATATTCTTTTTCCATAATCTTGTATCGTCCATTGACGTAGAATTCGGAAGCCGCTGCGTCTGTTGCCAGAGCAAATTCTTGGGTATAGCCAAGCTCTTCTATCGCTTTCAAAATGAACTCGAACCTTTCATCGACAGTTTTTAACGGCGGAACGAAGCCACCCTCATCACCGACTTGTATCGCAAAATGCCCAAACTTTTCCTTCAAGTCATTTTTCAGCGTATGATAAGTCTCAGAACACATTCTCAAGGCATCGGAAAAAGTTTTGGCGCCATATGGCACTATCATGTGTTCTTGAAAATCATTTTTAATTCCAACGTGCACGCCGCCATTGATCACGTTCATCTGAGGGACAGGCAAGATTACAGCCCTTGAATTGACAAGGCCAGAGATGTACTTGTAAAGAGGTGAATCTGATTCTAACGCTCCTGCTTTACAGACCGCCATGCTCACTGCGAGGATGGCATTTGCTCCCAACTTGGATTTGTTAGGTGTGCCATCCAACTCTATCATAAGCTCGTCTATTTGTTTTTGTTTTGTGCAGTCTCTCCCGATGATCTTTCTTGCTATAATATTCTTTACATTGTCTACGGCTTTCAAGACGCCTTTTCCCAGGTAACGTCTTTCATTGTCTCTCAGCTCTAAGGCTTCATGTTTTCCGGTGCTTGCGCCAGAAGGAACGGAGGCTCGGCACATACCCGTTTTTGTGAATAAGTCCACTTCAACGGTTGGGTTGCCCCTCGAGTCAAGTATTTCCCTTGCCTTTATCTCCATTATCTTAGACATAATGTAGTTATCACCTCACCAGAACCAATACGGTTCGTAGCTTTTACCCTTTTGATCATTTCGAACACATGACCGTTTCAAAGTCCTTCAATTCCGTTAACACGTTGCGAACCCAATCGCTTCTATTAATGGTTTTTGAGAACAAATCTTTAAACAAGAAATCAGCTGATCAACTTCAGGAAAGGAGAATCAACATGAAGCGTGAGAACAAGAGCAACCCGGTTAAATTCGATGTTGAGCGGGTTAGAGCGTCAATTGATCTTATCTTGAAGGCGGTTCCCGCAGGCATAATCGTTCTTGAAAAACCAGATGGCAGAATCACTTATGTTAATGACCGCGCTGTGGAGCTTTACTGAGTTCACTAAGACAGCTAGCCTAAAAGTGAAAAATAAGCATTCGCTGCAGCTTCACAGTCAGAGCCGCGCTTATTTAACATCTCGCTCTTTGCCTTCTTCTATTTTCTTTTTTTCTAACAGATTTATACGATTAAAACCATTAATAGACACTAAATCCGGAAGGAACCCACGCGAGAGCTGACTGTTTTCCCTAATTACCGAGAATACAACAAACGCACCAAAAACTTGGAGGAAAAGGTTTTTAGTTTAGTTGTGATATGAAAGTCTGCAAATGCATATTGGATGATATGAGGTTGAGGTTATGTCCGTGTTTGCAGCACCAGGTGCGTATGACCGTGCCATAACCGTTTTTTCGCCAGACGGGCGGCTCTTTCAAGTTGAATACGCAATGGAATTGGTAAATCGTGGAGCAACAATTTTGGGAGTCCAGTGCTCTGAAGGGGTGGTTTTGGGAGCAGAGGAAAATGTTGAACCTCTTGAAGAGGCAGAGTATTCCTGGAAAATTTTCAAAGTTGACGAACACGTGGGCGCAGCCATAGTGGGGTTAAGCTCAGACGCCAGAATCCTTATAGATCAAGCGCGAATCTACGCCCAAAGTAACAGGTTAACCTATGACGAACCAATTGATGTTGAAGTCGCAACTAAGCGAATATGCGATATTCAGCAAATGTACACCCAGCACGCAGGCGTCAGGCCCTTCGGAGTCTCAATAATTTTTGGAGGAGTAGACAAGACTGGAAACCGCGTTTTTGGAACCCACCCGAGCGGAACGTACAGAGGCTATAAGGCTACAGCGTTGGGAGCTGGAAGAGAAACAGTACTTTCAATACTTAAAGATGAGTACCGTGAAGAAATAGGCCTCGAAGAGAACATAAAGCTCGCAGTGAAATGCCTAGTAAAAGCCTTAGAAGCGAGACAACTGCCGCCAAGAATAAAGATAACAGTAATTCCGTCGACAACGAAAAAGATGGAAATGCTGACTGATGACAAAATAGAAGCGCATATGAAAGAGCTGGGTTTGAGCAAGTGAAACTTTAATGAGTGAAAAATACACGGTCGCACGATTGACCAAAGATAATGAGCACTTTGAGGTTCTTGTAAAGCCTCAAAAAGCATTAGATTACCGCACGGGAAAAATAGCCGCGCTAACAGAGGTTCTGGTAACTGAAACAATTTTCGCAGATGCAAACAAAGGCACAAAAGTCTCTGAGGAACACCTGGCCAAAGCTTTCGGAACAACAGACCCGCTGAAAATTGCAGAGGCAATTCTGAAAAAAGGGACTCTGCAGCTTACGACAGAGCAGAGAAGAAAAATGATTGAAGATAAGAGAAGGCAGATAGTGGATTTTATATCGCGGCAAGCCGTCGATCCAAAAACAAATCTTCCACATCCGCCTTTACGAATAGAAAACGCCATGGAACAAATCCGATATTCAATAGATCCCTTCAAGCCCGTGGAAGAGCAGGCAAGAGAAATAGTGAAGTTACTGCGTCCAATTTTGCCATTGAAAATAGAACAGATATCAATAGGCGTCCTTATACCAGCGGAATATTCAGCCAGAGCATACGGATCAATTAAAGCCTTCGGAACAATAAAACGAGAAGAATGGCGTGCAAACGGTTCATGGTATGGCGTATTGGAAATGCCAGCAGGCTTGTATGCGCCGTTCCTAAACAAACTTGGAGAAGTTACAAAAGGAAGTGGAGAAGCGAAAATAATCTCTTGAAATTAATGTTGTAAACGGTTTGGTGAGATTATGCCAACATTTTTTGAAAAACGACAGATTGTAACGCCAGGGGAACTACTCGCAGAAGGCGACTTTTTGGCTGGTGAAAACACTTATGCAGAAGGCAGCAAAATCTTCGCCTCGCGAGTTGGTCTGGCGGATTCCGAAAACAAAAAAGTGAACGTTGTAGCCCTCAAAGCATTTTACATCCCAGAAATAGGAGACATAGTGATAGGAACAGTGACGGAAGTGGGATTCAGTGGATGGAATGTTGATATAAAGGCTCCATACGAAGCGAACTTGAGAGCGTCAGATGTTTTAAGCAGACCCTTCAAACCTCAAGCTGACGAATTATCCCAAGTTCTCAACGCAGGAGATCTAATCGTAGCAAAAATAGCTGCCTATGACAGAGCCCATGATCCACAACTTACGGTTGGCGAACCAGGATTAGGAAAGATAACCCGCGGACAAATAATGAGAGTAACGCCAACAAAAATCCCACGCGTAATAGGTAGAAAGGGTTCAATGATATCCATGATAAAACAAGAAACTGGTTGCCAAATAATTCTCGGACTCAACGGGGTCATATTGGTAACTGGGAAAAACCCAGAGGACGAAGAGCTTGCGATGGTGGCTATCCAAAAAATTGAGGAAGAGTCGCATACGAGCGGTCTGACAGATCGCATAGCGCAAATGCTTAAAGAAGAAAAGGCAAAAAAGGAGGAAAATAAAAAGTGAATCAAAAACCCGAAAAATTGATTGACAAAAAAGGCTTAAGATTAGACGGTAGAAAACCTGAGGACTTAAGACCGATAAAAGTTGACGTGGGCGTCTTATCAAACGCCGACGGTTCAGCGTATGTTGAACAAGGAAAGAATAAGATTCTAGCGGCAGTGTACGGTCCGAAGGAACTGCATCCGAAACACTTGTCGCTACCAGATCGAATGGTGTTGAGATGCCGTTATCACATGGCACCTTTCTCCGTTCAAGAACGAAAATCACCAGCACCTTCAAGAAGAGAAGTGGAACTGTCAAAAGTCATCAGAGAATCTCTTGAACCAGCAATTTTCCTTGAATATTACCCGCGAACAGGCATAGATATCTTTATTGAAGTTTTACAAGCTGACGGAGGAACAAGATGCGCAAGCATCACAGCGGCATCATTAGCAATAGCAGACGCAGGCATTCCGATGCGAGACTTGGTAGTTGGATGCGCAGCAGGAAAGGTCGACGACACGGTTGTCTTGGACCTGATGGACACCGAAGATAAAATAGGAGTTGCTGATGTCCCAGTGGCCCTCATGCCTAATCTGGATGTCGTGACTTTGCTGCAGATGGACGGAATACTGACTTTGGAGGAGTTTGAGAAGGCAGTAAACTTGGCAATGGAAGGATGCAAGAAAATCTACGCTCTGCAAAAGGAAGCTTTAAAAACCAAGTATATGACCGTCAAGGAGGTTGAAGAATAATGTCGTCAATAGTCACTCGTGTCAGACAGAAACAAATTGCACAGTCAATCGCTAAGGGAAAAAGGCTTGATGGAAGGAGTCTGACAGACTACCGCGAAATAAAACTGGAACAAGGAACAATTGAGCGGGCAGAAGGTTCCGCAAGAGTACTTCTGGGAAAAACAGAAGTTCTGGCTGGAACAAAAATTGAAACCGGCCAACCATTTCCCGACACGCCAGATGAAGGAGTATTGACGGTAAACGCTGAACTTGTCCCTTTAGCTTCATCAACGTTCGAACCTGGACCTCCAGACGAAAATTCCATAGAACTCGCCAGAATTGTCGACAGAGGAATCAGGGAGTCAAAGGCCATAAACCTAGAAAAACTGTGCATCGAGCCTGGAAAAAACGTGTTCGTGGTTTTCGTGGACGTCTATGTGCTAAATCACGACGGGAACTTAATAGACGCTTCCGCTTTGGCCGCCGTAGCTGCTTTACTCAACACGAAAATGCCCAACTATGAAATTGAGGAAGGACAACTGAAGATTAAGCCAGGTCACACGCCGCTTCCGATTGGAAAACACCCCATAACGGTTACTTGCGCCAAAATAGACGACAGACTAATTGTCGACCCATGGCTAGAAGAAGAACAAGTTATGGACTCTAGGCTTTCCATAGCAATCGATGATGAGGACAACATATGCGCGTTACAAAAGGGTGGCACTGGATACTTCACGCCACAGCAGATAATGGAGACGGCAAAAATAGCCAAAGAAAAAGCTGGGGAACTGCGCGAGAAATTGGGCTGGTGACATTAACAGTTGGGAAGAACAAAGAAGGTAGGACCAACTAGGGGCTTGGGAACCCGCTACGGAGCCACCGTCAGAAAACGCTACATCAAAGTGGTCACGGAAATGAAAAGAACGCACCGATGCCCACAATGTGGCTTCCCGAAAGTAAAAAGGGAAAGCATAGGCATCTGGAAATGCAAAAAATGCGGCTTTACGTTTACTGGGGGAGCCTACACTCCAGCAACGAAACTCGGAATCGTAGCGAGACGCGCGGCTAAGGGAGCACCAGTAGAGGAAGCAACAAAGATTGCAGAAGAAGAGGCCGAATGAAGCTTTTTTTCTGAAAGTTCTGGATAACAGCCAGCCATGTAATGCGCGCCAAAACAGTAAAAGCTAATTCGATCAAGAGGCGTATCCGATGAGGGCGATGGCTACGGTACGTTTGAAATTCCCCTCAAAAAAGCAGCTGGAAACAGTCAGTGACGCCTTAAATCCAGAGGTTGATAGGCCCTCTACTGTGCGTGCAAAAGCAAATTTGGAGAAGCATGAAGCGTTTCTGGTTTTAAAGGTCGAGTGCAGAGACACAGTTGCTTTGAGGGCGACATTGAATACGTATTTGAGATGGATTTCAGCTGTTTGCGCCGTTTTTTCAATTTTGGATTCACTTGAGCCTTTTAGAGAACTGTAGGCCGAACATGGCATTTCCAACGTTCATATAAATTATTTCTTTTTCGCTTTATTAACAAGAATTGGCTTTTGACATCAATCAGCAGAAATCATTTTAGACGTAGGCATTTAAAATGTGTTTTCGTGTAGGCTATATTTATATTCTTAGTTCAAAGAATTTTTTTAAGTGCGTTTCGCCAAAACAGTGAAGACGTAGGGAATTCAGTTGAGAAAAGATAGATGACGGAGAACCCCGTAGCTAAAATGGGATCTTGGATGACCTCAAAGTTGTTCTCCGCCACAAATGCGAATTGAAATCCCTTCAGGGTGAATCCCATTGCCAAGAAAATTTATTGACAAGTGAAAAAACAAGACGCTGAACCTCCTCTAACTGCAAAGGTTAAAGGATTCGTCAGACCTTCGCCTGAGTTAAAAAAAGTCTTAACTTGGCAACTAGGCGAATAGAATTTCAAATCAGAGAATTGGATAACAGTTTAGAACGCCTTTCAAAGCGAGACAACGCAATTTTTAGGCGAATTTTAGAGTTGTATTCAACACGGGATATGCTTCATGCGAATGTCTTAGCCAGCGAACTATCTGAATTGAGAAAAGTCGAAAAAATGCTGGTGCAAGCAAAACTTGCGTTAGAAGGCATTGTTCTAAGACTGAGAACAGTCTCAGAGCTCGGAGACATTATTACCGTATTGGCTCCTGCGGCGGGCGTGATCAAAAATATTCAATCTGGAATGGTTGGTGTTTTTCCATCGGCAAACAAAGAGCTAGAAAATATTGGGACTTTGCTGACAGAATTCGTTTCATCCGCCAACCAGACCACGGGATTACCCGTAAACGTTGAAACCGCGAATGAAGAGGCAGAAAAGATTTTGAACGAAGCGGCATCCATCGCGGAGCAACGAATCAAAGAGAAACTTCCCGAAGTGATTACAGAGACTGAAGCCAAAGAAAAAGCTGAACTAAAAACGTAATGAAAATGTTGAAATCATTACTAAATCTTCTCAAGGCGCTTTTTGATGCCCGCTAAGAAGATGCGACTTAAATTGCATTATGAGAATGGAGAGATGAGCGTTTTCGACGTAGACTTCTCTGCGTTTCCGGTTTCAATTTTGTCTTCCTTGTGTGACGTTTGATATTCAAGAAAACGCTTAATTAAGGGCTGTGCTTATTGCTGTGCAGACGGAAGGATAATAAAGTGAGTAATGAAATCTCGAAGCTGCCTCCTCAGGTTCAAGAGCGATTATTAAGGCTTCAGCAGCTTCAGCAGACGCTTCAGTCAGTGCTAGCCCAGAAACAGCAAGTAGAACTGGAACAAACAGAAATTGAACAAACTTTGAGTGAGCTGCAGAAGACGGCTGACGACGCGGTTATTTACAAGGCTGTTGGTACACTCTTGGTGAAGGCGGAAAAAAACACAGTGTCTGAAGAACTGAATGAGCGTAAGGAGCTGCTCAATACTCGAAGCACAGTATTGGTGAGACAAGAAGAGCGCCTACGAAGTCAGTTAAAGGATGTTCAAACTAAGCTTCAGGAAGATTTAGGTCCTGTTTCCCCTATTTCACCGTAGCCCCTTAGGTGAAACTGGTGGACGGGCGGGACATAGTAGAGTTAAACACTGAGCAGATTGAAGAGTTATGTTTCGCTGCAGAAAATGCAGCCAGAAAGTACATCCTATCGAGAGTCCCTTCCAAAATGGTGGAAAAATTGAACATAAGCATCGAGGCTGAAGGCGAAAAACCTTTTACTTTAACGGTTGATATAGATGTAGCCTTGTCGCCCCAGATGAAAAACTTTGATGTGCAGAAGCTCGTGGACGAAGCGGTGAGAGAAGCCTTCAAGTCTGGTGAAAATTATCTGAGAAAATTGACATGACATTCACAGACGTTGTCAAAATTCTTGATGAAGCAAACGCCAAATTCGTCGTTTTGCTGTGTCATCATAACTCTGACCCTGACGCAATATGCTCAGCCTACGGGTTTTCGGGCTTGTTGAAAACTCTTCGACCAAACATCTTTGTTGAAATTGGAACCGGTCAAGGAATCAGCAGACTCTCAAAACACCTCCTTAGATATTTGCCAATAGAGGTGAAAATGCAGCCCAACGTGGAAAAGGCAGACGCGATAGTGTTGCTTGACACCAACACGATTCAGCAATTGAATGGCTTGGCTGGAAAAGTGAAGAATACGAAGGCGCCAGTAATAGTGATTGATCACCACACAGCGCACCCGGAAACGGAACAGTTGGCGAAGCTCTGCATAACAAACGAAGAATCCTCGTCAACATGCGAGATCGTCTACAATTTTTTTGAGCAAATGGGCGTTAAACCGAGTTTAAATGAAGCAAAGGCACTTTTTTTGGGCATAGCTTTCGATACGCGTCATTTTGTCTTGGCTAGCTCCTCCACATTCAAAACGGTAGCGGAACTCGTTGATGCCGGCGTGAACGCACAAGAAGCATTGTCCATGCTTTCTTTGCCAATGGACTTTTCTGAGCGGGTTGCACGCGTGAAGGCCTGCAGAAGAGCCAGACTACTGAAAATTGGAGAATGGATAATTGCGCTTTCCCATGTGAGTGCTTATCAGGCTTCCGGGGCTAGAGCCCTAATCGATTTGGGAGTCCACATGGCTGCCGTGGCGGGACAAAGGAACGATAACATAGAGATCAGCATGCGCTGCACTCGAGAATTTTACCAGAAAACAGGCATACACTTGGGGAGAGACATAGCAAAACCCCTGGGTGAATATCTTCAAGGAATGGGTGGTGGGCATTCAACGGCCGCGGGGGTAAACGGTTCAGGAGACATTGAGAGTGGACTCAAAAGGTGTTTGCGGCTTCTGAAGGAAAGGTTGTCTAACTAATAATGAGTAGCTACTCTTAAATGAGCAGAACTTCGCTTAACATAGGCAGGCATCGCAAACATGGCTGTAATTGAAACAAAAAATCTCACATATACATATCCAGGCGGGACAAAACCATCAATTACTGACATCTCCATAAAAATAGAAAAGGGCGAATTCGTCCTGATCACGGGTCCAAGCGGATGCGGAAAAACAACCTTGTGCCGATGCTTCAACGGGTTGATTCCTCACTTTTATCAAGGCGAACTGAAAGGCGAGATATCTGTCGTAGAGCTCAAAGTCACAGAACATCCAACCTATGAAATGGCAGCGCACGTAGGACTCGTCTTTCAGAATCCAGAAAACCAGCTTTTCGCATTATCAGTTGAGAAAGATGTAGCCTTCGGACTTGAGAACCTCGGCGTTTCCAGAGAAGAGATGCGAAAACGAGTGGACGTGGCACTCAACCTTACAGGCATGTATGATCTAAGGGAAAGATCGCCCTACGAAGTTTCAGGAGGACAGCAACAACGCGTAGCAATAGCTGCCGTCTTAGCCATGCAACCCGAAGTAATAGTTTTGGATGAGCCAACTTCATTTCTTGATCCGTTAAGCGCGAGAAAAATCTTTGAGGTGATCTACGAGCTTAACAAGAAACTTGGAATAACCGTAGTGCTTGTTGAGCACAGGTTGGATCTGACAGCGAAATACGCTGATCGCATAATCATAATGGACGAAGGAAAAGTTGCGGCAGACGGCGAAACCCGCAAGGTGTTAACTACTGAGGAAGTGCGCTTGATCGGAGTTGGAATCCCGAAGGCAACTCTCTTGTACCAAATGCTCAGAAAAGACGGGATAAAACTGGATAATGCTGTTCCGCTGTCTTCTGATGAGATGGCAAATCTGCTGAGGGAGGCTTTCAAAACGGGTGATTGAGGTTCAAGATGTCTACTTTACATATCCCAACGGTGTAGAGGCACTAAAAGGTATATCGCTTACTGTAAAGAAAGGCGAATTTGTCGCCATAATGGGACAAAACGGTGCAGGCAAAACAACACTGGTTAAACATTTTAATGGGTTACTAAAACCTAGCAAGGGAAGAGTTCTGGTTGATGGCACAGAGACAACGAAAGTCAGCGTGGCGACCCTCGCTAGGAACGTTGGCTTTGTGTTTCAAAACCCAGATCACCAACTCTTCAGCGAAACAGTCGAACAAGAAATATCCTTTGCGCTGAAAAATTTCGGATTTAAAGAAAACGTCATAGAAAAACGGGTTACATGGGCGTTAAACCTCTTGGGTTTGACTCAGTACGAGAAAACCTCACCATTCATGCTGAGCGGCGGAGAAAGAAAACGCGTGGCTTTGGCATCTATTCTGGCATGGGATCCAACAACACTGATATTGGATGAACCCACAATAGGCCAAGATCATCAACAAAAAGAGAAACTGAGACAATTCATTCTACAAATGCAGACTCAAGAAAAAACAATCATCATCGTCACGCATGATGTGGAATTTGTAGCTGAGTGCAACCCGAGGATCATGCTAATGAGAGACGGGAAAATCGTGGCTGACGGCGAAGGAAAAGAAATACTCACTAATCCAGAAGTTCTATCTGAAGCCTCTATTGTTCTGCCCCAAATAGCCGAAATCTTCATGCAATTATCTGATACGGGACTGCCAAGAAACGTCATTGACATATATAAGGCAAGAGAAATACTGCTGAAGACTTTGGAGAAGAACCCGAAATGAGTGTTTTTGACGGTCTAAAATTTCGGAAAGTCTATTCTCCGATTCACAATTTAGATCCACGAATAAAGTTCGTTTATGTGTGTGTAATCTTTGTGGCTGCAATAATTTTTGGTGAGATTCTACCATTAGCAGCGCTTTTCATGATACAGGTTCCGTTTGTTGTCCTAGCCGGTGTTAAACGAGAATGGCTTCGTTCGCTTCGTGGAGCCGTTTTCCTGGCGGCAATAATATTCCTCACGAACTTCATCGTTTCGTTCATTACAGCAGGATATACAGTTATTGCAGGCAACGTGGAAAGTGCTGCTGCTTTGACCTTGCGTTTCGTAGTGCTTGTTGAATCCTTCTCGGTTTTCTTTTTGACAACCTCGCCAGACCATTTAGGCTTAGCCTTGGAGCAGACTCACGTACCTTACGAGTTCTCTTTTGCCTTCACTACGGCTGTTCGTTTTGTTCCGGTCCTAGCTGAAGAAGCCCAAACCATTATGGACGCCCAAAAAGCTAGGGGATTAGAGTTAGAAAAAGGGAATTTACTGAAGAGGATCAGAAATTACATTCCAGTTCTTATACCGTTAATCGTGAGTGCGATTCGTCGAAGTCTTGAACTGGCTGAAGCCATGGAATCACGTGCGTGGGGAGCCACCAAGAAACGTACAAATCTATACGTGCTGAAAATGCGTCGAGGTGACTTTGTTCTGATGGGCATAACTATCGGAATTTTGGCAGCTGCCATTTACACTCGCTTGTACGTGACCATTCCAACTTTCACTCAACTTTTAGAGGGAGTATTTTGAACCGTAAGACTTTTAATTTAGGGGTATGCGTAATGGATTCTCGGGACCCGAAGATTGAAGCGGCTATTGGCTGGAACGAACTGAGGAGGACCGCAACAATAGAGTAAGAGAACGGAGTGTGCAGGACGTCCGCGCGAAATGGAAAAAGAAAAAAATGCGGCGAGAAAAGAAAAAGCGTCAGAAACGACGGGCAAGATACCAGTAACCCTGATTTTTGAAATTTTGCGTATAACAGATAGAAACAAAGCTGTTGAGGCGTGTTT
>Ga0172364_10002703_pt1 | contig 14110 bp, 14 predicted proteins | sample LakKivSesite10cm_FD_114545 | JGI IMG/M metagenome (GOLD analysis project Ga0172364, IMG submission 114545) | Sediment microbial communities from Lake Kivu, Rwanda - Sediment site 10cm | ecosystem: Environmental > Aquatic > Freshwater > Lake > Sediment | place: Rwanda: Western Province, Lake... | reverse complement strand
GCTTATGTAACGGCTACAACCTCTCCAGCCGAGCATTGGGTTCGCCTCAACAATTTCGTATTTCTCGCCGCCCTTAAGCTCTCTATATTCGTTTGTTTTGAAATCGCTGAAACGCACAACAACAGGCCGTGGCTGTATTGCCCTAGCGACTGTGGCTATTCCATCGGCAAGCTTGTCGACAAATTTCTGGCTCTGCCCTGTCTCAATTAGATAAAGTGGATGCTCACCTATGTAGCTAGCCAAAATGAATTCGATGCGCATCAGTCCTATGCCTTCGAAGGGCAAGTCTTTATATTCCTCAATTTTTTCGGGAACACCAAGATTCATGTAGATTTTTGTCCCTGTCACTGGTACAGAACGAAATACGCCTGTAGGCATTGCTACTGGAGCGCCCGCTGCTTGGGCTGCCGGTGAGACAGACCCCGCGGTTGGCATTCTACCCTCATAAACCACACCGCTGCTCGAGTCTATAGTGTACTCTTTGCCAGTAACCATAAGCTTCGTTGCGTCTTCTGTTCCTACGATGCAGGGTATGCCCAGTTCTCGACTCACGATGGCAGCGTGAGATGTGACCCCGCCTTTGTCTGTGACTATTGCGCCTGCAAGCTTCATAAAGGGAACATAATCCGGATTAGTAACTTCTGTGACAAGGATATCGCCCTTTTTCATTATTTTGGCGGCTTCCTCAGGGTTTGAAACCACTCTTGCAACGCCGATGGCGGTGACCTTCCTGCCCGCTGCGATTCCTTTGACCACTACTTTTAACTCTTCCGCGGGTTTAGTTTCTTCAACTGTCGCCTTTGGAGTTTCTGCGAGTTTTACGCTCCATACCGTTTCTGGTCTAGATTGCACAATGAATACGCTAGCGGGGAAACTCAGATCTCTATCAATCGCCCATTCAATATCTTGCGCTTTTCCATAGTGTTGTTCGATGCGATTGGCCAACTCTGCGAGCCTAAGAATTTCTTCATCGCTTATGCAGGGCTGTTCTTGTTTTTCTGGAGGAACTTCCAAGTGCACAGTTTTGCCAGTGTTGAGGTCACGAACGTATTGGACTGTTTTTTTGGAAATGCGCTTGTTAGTTATTTTCATGCTTTTCTTGTCGACTACAAAATCGTCCGGCGTAACGGCTCCTGAGACAACCGCTTCACCTAACCCGTAATTGCCCTCAATGACTACCTGGGTGGAGTCTCCAGTCATCGGGTTGAGTGTAAACATAACACCTGCGGCTCTAGAATTGACCATCTTTTGAACCCCGACGCTGATGAAGACTTTCTCGTGGGCGAAGCCTTTTTCATTGCGATAAAAGATTGCTCGTGGAGTAAAAAGGCTAGACCAGCATTTCACTGTGCTGTCAAGAAGGTCATCTTCGCCTCGAACATTTAGATATGTTTCTTGTTGCCCAGCGAAAGACGCGTCTGGCAGGTCTTCTGCTGTTGCGCTTGACCTTACAGCAACAAAAACATCTTTCAGGTTTAGCTTGCTACACAGTTGCTCGTAGGCTGACCTTATTGCATTTTCGATGTCTCTAGGCATCGATGTTGATTCTATGAGTTGCCGAATTTTTTTGGAAGCTATTTCATATTGTGCTGGATCGTTCGGGTTGGTAACATCCTCTGTTATGATATTATAGATTTTCTTTGATATTCCTGTCTCTTCAATGAAGCGCTTATAGGCGTACGCTGATATGGCAAACCCCGGAGGGACAGGAATTTGGGCGTATGTCATTTCACCCAAGTTTGCGTTTTTGCCACCAACAGAAGGGATGTCCCTTTTTCTCAGATTTTCGAACCAGACTACTAATTTACGTTTCATTTCACTCATTTGTCTTCACCTCTTCGGTTTGTACTTTTTCAACAACTATCCTGCAGGGGATAGGAAGTTTGGCGCCTCCACGCCTTAAGGATTCTTTGGCGACTTCAACGCCATTCGCATTAACTCTTACCGTTATGATTGTTTGGTTGGGTTCTATACGCGCTGCGGTTCCGATGGGTTTTCCAAAGGACCTTCGCATTCCATCCTGAAGACGGTCCGCATGTGCCCCAAAGATCATCTTGTTCTCTCTGAGGATGACATGCGGATAAGGATGAATTTGCATCAGATAACTGTTAATGAGTTTATCCATCAGTAAACGGTTAGTTGCCACACGCGCAGCTTCCAAAGCACTGTGACGAATTTGGGCTCTTTCTAAGGCTACGAGCTTCGCTTCAAATTCAAAGTCTGCCTTAGTATCTCCCATCGTGAATTTGTTTATTTTCGGCGGTGGAAAACCTTTGATAAACTCCTTTCTTGTGTAGGACTGGCCTTTCACAGTCCTATAATTACGTGCACGCATCTAATATCCCCTTTAGCCATACTATAACAGATATTTAAACGATTTGTAGCTATGATTTTTGGATCATAGCCACGAATCTGAAGTTTTTCTTTTACCGCAGTACTTTCTTGTCTTCAAACATGGCCCATACTTCTTTTTTACTGTCTGCTCAATTTTTCATACCTGCAGCCTGCACGAGCTTGTTGAAGCTTGCCGAATCAGATCGAAAGGCGCATTTCTAGGGGGCTTGCGATCTGAGCCTAAGGAGGAGAAGATAGAAAGGAACAAAGGAAGAGGGGAAAGAGCGTATTCCTTAGGGGTAACCTTTCTAATGCGCCTTTTTGAATGCGGATTCACCAAGCCTTCGGAGTCGTTTACCCAAGGCGGATTAAACGAAAAGCCTTATAGGGTTTTGTGACTGTGAAGCCGCAGTAACTAGTCTTTTTAAACGTGAAAGGGAAAGACTTTTCCGGGGCTTTTTATGTCGAAAATAGCGTTCATTGTTATCTTCTTCGTTGTCCCTTCTGTTCCGGCCTTTCCTTCTATTCCCTTCACGCCTAGAGAGCTGCTTGAGGTAATTCGTATTTTTCGCTGTAAAATTTGGTGAGTTTTACATTCAGCGCAGTAGCTGTTGGAAGCTTGCCTCTATGGTTTACACGCTTCTGGAAAGATCGCGGTACGGGCGTGTGTAACTTCAAGTTCTTATTGCTTGGCAGTTTCAACTCTCCTGTTTTTCCCCGTTTCTCTCGTTGAAGAGCGTCTTACGGTGGCAGTCTTCTATGTTTGAACCAAGTTTTTGCAAGTTCGTCGTAGTTTGCAAAGATTTTTTTCAGTATTGGAACGTACATCTGTATCTCTTCGTCAGTTAGGTATTGGAACTGGTATTCGCCCATGTAGGGCGCTGGTTCGCCTTCGCGTGTCACGAACTCAATGTGCATGAAGGGGTCTCCGCGTTTGATTGTGATGGGACGACGATCATTGCTTAGGTTTACGAGTTCTAGGGCTAAGCGTCCGATGAAGCCGCTGTGCACTTTTGCCGCGTTCAGGAAGGACAGCCCCATTCTTCCGTACTTGCTTTTGGCTGTTAAATGGGCCACATAGTTTGGCAGCGTAAAAACTACTTCGTAGGATATTAGGTTTCTATGCTCTAGGTAGTGTAGCGTTGTTTCCTCTTTGACTGTTAGGACGTACCCATCGCCGTCGAGCAGGTTGTAGTCGTAGGGATATACACATTTGAAACTTTCGATCAGTTGTTTGAGTTTATCTCTTCCTATGATGCACATTTGCAGGGCCTCCTGTGCTTTTCTACCATTACTGAGAGTTTGACGTTATATATTTTTTGACCTTTGTGGTTGTAGTGAATTGTGCGATGCGTGAGTTAGCTCGAGAGAAGACCAGCTCCACTTGTGCAAAGGGTCAACTTATCCTTCTGGAGAGTTAGTTTGGGGTTAAGTTGGCCTCCAGAGTGACCGCCCCCCCTTATATACAGAGTGAAATTTTGGTCAGTGAGTGCGTTTCGTTTCAGCGCCTAGTGTTTTGCTAGTTTCTTGGTTTACGGTAAAAACGTACAGGTAGTGAAGCAACTTCTCTAGGCATTGATCTTGAAAGAACAAATAGTAAAAAGATGTGAAGCGAAACAAAGAAGTTAACTCGCATTAAACTACCAGCTTTTATTATGTAATTTCTGAAGGTGCGCTTGAAAGATCTTATATACTCATCGTTGTAAAATGCTAGGAATGATGTATATGGCAATGAGCGAAATTCCTAAACCATACAAACTCACACCAGTAAAAGAGTTGCCCCCAACTAAGCGCCTAAAGCGCAGCATGTATGACGATATACTCAATGACGTTATGGCTAGCACGGAAAAACTCATAAAAATAGAAGTGCCTGGGAAAACTGCAAAATCCATGTACGCCAGCTTTAAAAATAGGATAAAGAAGCGTAATTTAGCTTTAAAAATTAGAGTGAGAGAGAAAGCGTTATATTTGGAGAAGATTTCAAAAAGCATTGAGTTAAATGAAGCCTTAAACATATCATCTGAACGCAATTTTTGATAATTATAAAGAAGAAACAAATGTAGATAGAAAGGATTGGACTAAAACTTCATATCTGCTGACTCTGTCCATTTATTTGGCACCTGAGTGCTAAGCGTAAGAGATAGATCATATTGACCATACATAATGAAGACTGTCGAGCTAAAAGATACAAGAAGAGCATCGATTCGAACTGGTCAGAGGTTCGAAGGCTTATTATAAATAGAGTGGCCTTTCTTCCGAATAAAATTGAATATGGACTATTAAAAAGCTACAGTCCGACGAGTTCTATAAAACGAAGAACAAAATCAGATCTATATTTGCAAGTCAATTAGTAGCATTAAATATGTAACCAGCTGCTTTTGACAAGAAAGAACTACAGCAGATAAAAGAAAACCAAAAATGTAGATAGCAATTAGCGATTAGCGATATCATGTTACTTCCAGATAGGTGAAATTGCATAGGATGGTAAAACTGATTTTAAAAAATGACTCTAAAAGGTCGAGCATAACTACGGTGAGAAACTACGACAGGTGACTAATAGTTTTGAGAAATTATTAGAAATATAGTAATAATTTACAAATTTGAGTGACGCTTTTCTACTTTAGTCCCGGTATGTTTGTTTCCACCATGTTTATGTCTAAGTTTAGACTTAGAGAATCCTCGCCCGTCATGCTGATTTTCATCTTCAACGGCCAACCAATTACCTTGTCAACATAGATCGTGATTGTCGGGCCGTCAGTTTCATATTCGTATATAACGCAGTTCCTGTTCCCTAATCCTTCGAAATATACGTTGCCTTCATAACTACTGACAAGAGTGGCGTTTTCGATCACGTACATGTTCTTTGACAAGTCAACCCAAACAGTGCTTTCGTTTTCAACAGGCTCACTTAATGATGACTCCATGCTCACCCGAGTAAGAATCTCCGCGTGTGTAGCGTTGAAGTCAACCACTTCCTGCCGTAACGTAAAACTAAAATTCACAAACATTATCGACGTCGTTCCCTTATAGGTCGCGTATGCGCCCTTAAACAACCAAACTGGTTGACCTTGAGGTCTTGAAGACAAGAAGCCAATGAAGAGAGCGCCGATCACAACTGCAATAACGGCTACAGCGATCACTGCGATCTTGAAACGGTTCTTGGGTTTTGCTTCATTTTTTGGTGGAGTAGGGGTACTTGCAGCATCTGAATCCGACATGGCACAACGCGTTGGGTTACGGCGAGCGAATTGATATATGACTTGTGATTTTCCAATATGTATTCCGGAGCACATTCAAGCTTTGGCTTCCAAGAGAGTTATCGTTTCGAAGAAGGGCAAGGCACAGCAGGCTATAACACTTACGTTGAGGTGATGCTGCTCTTCGAATTTTCGCACCGTCTCATCTACGTTTGTCAGTGTGGACTGCATCATAAGAATTCGGCCTTTCCGCTTCAAGTGCTTCGACGCTTGGGAAATGAAGCGGTCGATGATTCCTCTGCCAGTGACGCCCCCTGACCACGCGCGACTAATCCAAGAATCCGTTTCGCTCTCATCTATGGGCAGATAAGGCGCGTTGAAAAGAATCAGGTCAAACTGTTCTTCCTCGTCCAAAAACCCAAAAAGGTCACTCTGCACGAAAGCCATCTTACCACGTACATTGTTGACCACCGCGTTTTCTTTCGCACAGTGAACAGCGCATGGATTCACATCTACCGCTATCACTGCACTTGCCTTTTTGGCGGCGAGTATGCCCAGTATGCCGCATCCAGCTCCCATGTCAAGAACCTTCTCGCCCTTCCTCACCTCAAGGTTTTCGGCGAAGAGAAAAGAGTCGTCCGCGGGCTCGTAAACATTCCCGTAAATGTGAAAAACGCAGTCTTCGAAAAACACATTTTTAGTCGCAAAGTGCATTTGCTAACGCTCCAAAATCTTCAGGAGCTAATTCTCTCACTCGCTTATTCCGGAAAGGAAGACCATCAACCAAGCTTTTTGGATTTCCTGTCGCCACGGTACGCGTTGCCTTCAGGAAGGGCATCAAAGCATTTCTAACCTTCTTGTTGCGTTGGGTGAAAAGAAACCGCAGCATCTGTCTGAATAAAACCTCGTTCCTGAGTTTGAATGGCGGTGACGGCCATGGTTTTAAATGGACAATGATAGAATCAACCTTTGGCTGTGGATAAAACATAGATTTGGGAATGGCATCCAAAAGTTTAACTTCGGCATGATAGTACGTGGAGACAGTCAGCCATCCGTAGTCTTCACTTCCAACAGGAGCGACAATCCGATTCGCGAATTCTTTCTGAAAAATCAAAACTGCACAGTCAAATTTCCGGTTGAAAAGCCACAGAAGCAAACGCGAGGAAATATTGTAAGGAGGAATCGCAACAACTTTATTGAAGTCAGGAATCGACGCCTTGAGCACATTGTCCTCTATGACCGTAACATTTGGCGCATATTTCAGCTGCTCCCGTAAGACCTGTGCAATTTTTTGATCTGATTCAACCGCCAAGACACTTTTGCACCGATTCGCCAGAAAAAGGGTCAAGAACCCAAAACCCGCACCAACATCCAGCACAACGTCATTACGATCCACCGAAGCATAGGCGCCCAAGATCTGGAAAACTGAAGGCTCAACCATGAAATTTTGCCCCAGAAGCCTATTCGGAAGAATCCGATGCCTTCGAAGCAGAAACTTCGTTTGTGGTATGCTCATACTGCTCCATTAACAACCTTAACCGGGCTATTGAGCACGCGTAAACAGGCGATACTTGCTGTCACCAGCCAACTCTTCCATGATCCGCTTAGTAATGAGCTTAACGGGATTAGGCAACTCGGTGCGCTTCTGCAAATCATCAAAACTTTCAAAAGGCTTCCTGTCACGCTCATTTATAACCTGCCACATGTACTTCTTTCCTATGCCTGGAATCAGCTCCAGCGCATGCATACGCGGCGTCACAGCTCTGGCGGTGTTAAAGAAATTCACGAACCACTTTTCACGGTTCAAAACTACCCTACTGACCACTACGGAGAGCTCCATCTTCGAAGCGGCCGTGAGCTCTTCATAGCCTATCCGCCCGATAATGTACGTCACTTCTTCACGCGCCTCTTTTCCAACATAAACGCGATCATGGGGCTTAAGGGTCAACCCCTCTTTGACAAGCGCCTCCAAAAGCGTAAAGAACTCCTCGCCTATACATTGAATCAGAGCCCCCGCTCGATAACCTGCCCTTCCAGTCGGGCGTATCCCCGGACGACCATGGGGCAAGAAGTCCAAAACGTAAGCGTACTCCTCGTATCGCTTCTCCATAACCTTCATCCCTATTTTATCCTCTCACTGCTTAAAAATTCTAGCCGAGTTTAGTATGGAGGCTTTCGACTTTCGTTCAAGAGGCTAACAATCGCTTCCAACTTTGAAGTTTCGATAATTTTGCGGCCACTCGCCAAAAAAATCCTTAGTTCCTCAACACTCTCCGGCATGCAATTAACTATTTGAACGGCTTCTTCTTCTCCCAGGCCGTATTCCGTCACAAGCCTTTCCAGAAGTTTTTCAGCCGTTTTGCTGTTTACCTTGGAAAATTTAGACACGTAATCCAACGTCCGCCGTTGGAACTGATCGAGGTTTTCTCCGCCCATGGATTCAAGGGTCTCTCTAACCTGTGGCAACGTGAGCTTCTTTTCTGCCAACTCTCCCTTTCCCATTCTAACTGCCCTCATACGGTTCTAAATGTTCGGACCTAACAACAATCTCCTTGACGGCTTCTCCCTGAGCAACGCTCACAACGTAGCCCCGCCCACGCTTGTTCACTATTCTTCCAATTTTGCCATGATAGCGTCTGTGAGGCATCCCCCTTTGAACACTCGGATCAATCTTGATTACCACTTGGGAGCCCGGCTCGTACTCGTACAGCAACTTGCTCAGTTTTGTTTTGCCCCGTTCCCTAGGCTTCCTTTTTAAGAGTCGTCGCGTCCCCGCCCGATATCCCTTTGACTTTCTCATTTTTTCACCTTCTTAATCATCCATAATAACTTTTAAAACATCAAGTCTTATAGGCTTCGCTTTGCTATTGAAAAATTCTGAAACGCTGGGAGTTGTTCTTCCCTCATCTCCTGTCACCAGTTCTTTAACGTAAAGACCACCCTGGCAACGTATTTTCATCTCAGCCGTCTTGGGTGACAACTCCTTTAGCTTAACCTCGTATATGTGCTTTTCCCGCGTCAAATCTGCTCGCCTGTGCAAAACCCGCAGTGGTGTTCTCTGTTTAACGAATGCGTTAGCCAACTTCTCTTCTAGAAGGTGCAGATTCTGCCCTGTGATTTCTTTCTCGAATTCGATCAGAACACGGTATTCTTTCTGAGAGGATTCAGCTTTCTTTAATTTTCTGACCACAGTTTTGTTTGCAAACTTAAGGTTTGAAACTTTAACTTTGCCTTGGGCGTCCTTGTTTATAATCTTCTCGATTTTTTCCAGATCTAAGAATCTTTTTTTGGGCTTTGATATTTCAATCACAAATGGCCTGCCAGAGCCCAACATTCGAGCGTCAATGTCTTCTCTTCCAGAAGCATGAAATGACGTTTTCTGACCCTCAGTCTCTTCCAAAAACGGCTTTGCTATGAATTCCTCCACAGACTCTGGGTACATTTTCCCAGTCCAATCACATGCTTCGCAGCCTTTTCCTCGGCAGTTCGAGCAGAACCATTTTGACTGTGGTAGGTCCCTAACGAGTTTCGTGTAGCGACCAGCGACAAAGAGCGGATTTATTTGAACTTTGACGCCTTCAGTGAACGGGTTAACAAGTATTACTAATTCTGGCTTCTTGTATTCGGCGTCCTTTCCTGTCTGTTCTGCAATTTTCTTGCCTAATGTTCTTCCGAACTCGTTTTTCATGCTTTCGCCGCAAGTTATGTTAAACTCCGCTTTAAACTCGTCTTCTCGCTCTTCAACTGTGACCGGAAGCGTTATTCCAACCAAAAAAGTGTCATACTCATAATTTCCGATCTTTTTCTTCGCTTTGTCCACTAGGTACTCAAGAGTCTGAAACTTGTCCTCGCACAAAAAACACCTTTCAGAAAGAGTTTTCTTTCGAATGCGCTTCTCCATTTTCACCAGAGTTTCCTCTGCTGTTTTTGAGAAGCCGTTCGTTGCGAGGATTTTAAGATTCCTTACGCCTTCTTTATTCTTCACTAGGGCAAGGGAATTCGCTTCAAGAGTTAAACTCAGTTTTATTGAGCTCCCTCTATCACTGTTTTCCAGTCCATGCCCGAGCAGGGCGAACTGTCTTCCCAGACAATGGTCGCACAGAGCGTATTTTTCAAGCATTCTCAAAGCCTTTTCCAAAACATCCATGAATAATCCTTCTATCTTTGGATGGTCTACTTGAAGCCGGGCAGCAACCCTTTGCCGAAGAGCGGCAATTTCTTTTTCCTCCGAAACATCTTTAACATTCGGCGCATCATTGCATACTGTTTCAGCAGTTCTTTAACTTCCTTCTCAGTTGTTCCAGAACCTCGCGCAACGCGCCTTGTTCGTGAAGAATTGAAAATTTTGGGATTTTCCTTTTCTTCAGGCCTCATGGATTGAATCATGACGCGCCATTTTTCAAGGTGCTCTTCAGCCATGTTCAGCTTATCCTCAGGTATATCGTAGGACATTCCTGGAATCATCTTTAGAAGTTTCCTGAAAGGACCTGCACCCTTAAGGGCTTCAAACTGCTCATACACATCTGTCAGAGTCAATTTGCCGCTCAACATCGCCCGAGCTTTCTTCTCTGGAACTTTGATTTCAGCCTCGCGAACTTTTTCCAGAAGAGTCTCCAAATCGCCCATGCCCAGAAGTCGACCGACGAAACGAGAGGGAATGAAAGGTTCAATGTCCTCCGTTTTCTCGCCAGTGCCGATGAACTTTATGGGTGCACCTGTAGCAGCAACCGCAGAAAGGGCTCCTCCACCTCTCGCTGAACCATCGAGTTTGGTTACCAGAATCGAGCCTATGGGAGTTGCCTCATGGAAGGTTTTTGCTTGAACAAGCGCCTGTTGTCCTATTGTTCCGTCGATAACCATCATGACCTCGTCAGGTTTGATGCTTTTCTCCAGCATTTTCATCTCTTTGATGAGTTCTTGCTCCTCCTTGTGTCGACCAGCAGTGTCTATGAGCAACAAGTCTTTGTCGTTGAACTGTCTCAGGCCTTCGAGAACGACCTTCACTGGATCTTTGGCTTTCATGTCGCCATATACTGGCACGTTTATCCTTGTTGCCAACTGCTGCAGTTGAGCATAGGCACCTGGTCGATACGTGTCTGCGCAGATCAAAGCGGGTTTTAATCCTCTTTTTTGGAAATACCTTGCAAGTTTAGCTGCTGCCGTCGTTTTTCCGGAGCCTTGAATGCCAACCAACATTATTACCTTCTTTTTTCCAGGTTCAATTTTTTCAGGAACTGGTTTTTCGCCGATGAAGTGAGTTAGCTCTTCGTAAACCACCTTTATGACATGCTCGCGCCTCGAAATACCTGGAGGAACGTTTTCTTTTAATGCCCTTTCTTCTATTCGCCTCGAAATATCAAGGACTAGTTTCACGTTGACGTCAGCTTGAAGCAAGGCCCTCTGTATGTCGCGGGCAAGTTCTTTTACGGTAGCCTCATCTACAACGGAGACTCTGAAAACTTTTTTCAAAGCATCGTAAAGTGAGGAACCCAAGCGTTCTAAAGCCATGCTTTTCTCCAGATTCTAAAATCTTTTGACGCATTTAAACATATATTTCCGCTGCTGGCTTAATGTCCATAACCTTTTTACACTTCGCAGTCTTTTAGGGAATATTTGAGGGCTAAAATTGAGTGAGGACGTGAAGATTATTGAAAAGAAGAAAATCCCATGGGATGCCACCATGGTTTTTGGTTTTCCAGATGTGGGATTGGTAGGCGTCATAGCCACCTCGCACCTAATTTCAGAACTTGACTTGGCAGAAGTGGCATATTTAGATTCAAAATTGTTACCGCCACTGATTGTTTTGCACGAAGGCTTGCCCCATTCTCCGATAAGAATTTTTGGAGACAACGATCTTCTCTTGGCAGTTTCTGAAACTGCTATCCCAGCGGACATAATTCACCCCATAATGAATTCCCTAATAGACTGGGGAAAGAACAAGAAAGTCAAAATGATGATATCATTGAGCGGCGTCCCGATCCAAGACCGGCAGAACGCCCAAGAATTAAAAGTCTTTGCCGCAGCATCAACTCCTGAAACTTTGAAAACGGTTCATGAAGAAGGCATAGAAGTGTTAATGGAAGGCTACATGGTTGGGCCTCAAGCAATAATGCTTCAGAACTGCGCGAAAACAGACTTTCCGGCTTTGACGCTGCTTGCGCAATGCTTTGTAAACTATCCAGATCCAGAGGCAGCAGCAGAGGTACTGAAAAGTTTAGCAAGCATCACAAAAGTAAGAGTGGACGTTTCAAAACTTCTAGAAAAAGGCGAAGAGATCCGCCTAAGAGCCAGGGATATTATGAAACGAACTCAGCAAGAAATGACAAAGATGAAGAAGGCACAGGAGTACGACATTCCAGTGTACGTGTCTTGAAGGGGAGAATAGATGTCGACTAGGAAAAAACGTTCAATCTTTGACATAATGGATGAATACTTTGAAGATTTGGAGGAATGGACTGAAGAACTGGAGGAAAGATTCGGTGAAAAACCAAGCTGGAACCCAAAAAATTGCACGATCGAGCCACTTCGCGACATAACCGTCACACCCACGGAAGTCATCGTCACTGTTGATTTGCCTTACGCGCAAGAAAAAACCGTGAAAGTCACACCACTAGACAAGAATACAATAGAAGTGTCCGCAAAAATGAAAAAGAAAATGAAATATGGCGACTTCGGCATAACCCACTACAAAGGCGAATTTCACACGCTCCAATGTCGAGCACGAGTTCCCGTACCAGTCCATATCCAAAAAATGAAGACCAGTTTCAGAAAAGGAGTCTTAGAGATTCGTCTCCCCCGCAAAGATGAACATGAGATTCCAGTAGAATAGACACTGAAGTCTCAGCCTTCTAAATGTCGTCACAATTCAGACGGCTCTTCTAGCATCATCGGCTTCAAAGAGTAGATTACAAGAAACAAGAAAATAAACTTTAACGGAAAATCTTTTGACAACAATGCGCTGACTCTAAAAAGTCTGTGGGGAAAGCTTATTGACTGCTGAACGCGCAATTCACGTCGCTATGTTCATTCTTCTGCTCGTTGGTTTATGCGGAATAAGTGCGTGGGTAAGTCACTCTTATCTTAACGAGACTCTAATACTGGAAGTGGCAAGTATCGCCTTAAGTTGGGGAGTAACCCTCCTGATTCTCTATGTCGGCTTTAGGAAGATAGACTGGGACTAGTGGAGCTGAGCAACGCCTGAAGCTCAAACGCGAAAAATTAGCTCAAAAATCGGCAAAAGATGAAGCAGCTTGGTCTGAGTCGTAGCACGTAATCTATTTTACTCTAACAATCTTGATTTTGCCCATTATCCGCCAGTATTCGATTTCAGCACCCGGAGTGAGTTTTGCTTTCAACTCCTCTTCTTCTGGGAAAGAGGCGTCCAAATACTCATACGTCTCCAAGTCCATTATCTGAATGCCAGAGGGGTTAACAGCGAATATTTGACCTGTCCTCTTGTCAATTATCGGCACTTCCGCGTTCGAATCCACAGGTTTGACGAAACTCCTCTTTACACCGTCGAAAATGCCTATGGCCACTATCCTCGCTTTGGCAGAACCGTGTTTTCCAGGTTTTGATTTTGTTATGTCAACTATCCGACAGGGTTCATTATCTATGATCAAATAGCCGCCAGGACGCAAACTTCCAACATCAACTGGTTTGCTCACACAGTCACCAACTTGTTGAATTCTTATTCAAAGCAATCTTGAACAACACTCATATATAGATTAAGGTATCGCTAGTTAGTTGAACGGTGAAAAAGGTGTTCAAAAGCGTTGGATTGGTCGCGCGCTTCGACAAGAAAACCGCCATAAAGCTTGCAGAAAACTTGGCAGAATACCTAGGAAAGAAAGGAATAGAAGTATACTTAGAGGACACGCTGGCCGGAAAAGTGAAGTCTCGAGAAAAAACGGTTCCCTTGGAGCGGATGAAAACAGATTTCATAATAACAATCGGCGGAGACGGAACAATCCTCAGAACTTGCGTCGCAATTCCCAAACCGGAACAGCCAATACTGGCAATCAACATGGGTGTTCGCGGATTTTTGACTGAAGTAGAGCCTAGACAAGCATTTGATGCTGTAGAAAAATGTTTGAGAGGCGAGTTCAAAATTGAAAAATGCATGAAGCTCGCGGTATCGGCGGATGGAGTGAAGCTGCCGGACGCCTTGAACGATGTCGTTGTCTCATCCGGAGAACCTTTGAAAATATTCTATGCGCGTATTTTTAAGGACGAAAAACCTGTTTTGAAATCCCAAGCAGACGGACTCATAATATCGACACAAACTGGCTCTACTGGGTATTCCCTCTCAGCAGGCGGTCCTGTCTTGGATCCAGAGGTCGACGCCTTCGTTTTGACCCCCATATGTTCTTTAACAGTTTTCCGCTCACTTGTGTTTCCAGCAAACTCAACCCTTACAATTGAGACGATAAGACCTAAAAAAATGGTCGTTTTCATTGACGGAAACTACCGCCAACCCATAGCTTCCCAAAAACCCCGCCTAATTGTCACGCGCTCCAAACACGAAACCTCTTTTATAAGGTTCAAGGAAGACTTCTATCATCGCTTAAGAAGCAGAT
>Ga0172364_10002702_pt1 | contig 14111 bp, 13 predicted proteins | sample LakKivSesite10cm_FD_114545 | JGI IMG/M metagenome (GOLD analysis project Ga0172364, IMG submission 114545) | Sediment microbial communities from Lake Kivu, Rwanda - Sediment site 10cm | ecosystem: Environmental > Aquatic > Freshwater > Lake > Sediment | place: Rwanda: Western Province, Lake... | reverse complement strand
CGCGCTGTTGAACGCCATCTTCCCGGAATTCGATTTCCGGGGAATCGCCGCCACGCCGGCTGATATCACTTTTGACAGGCAGCTGACGTTGAATGTGGACGGTCGCGAGGTTCGATTACTGCACTTCGGGCCGGGCCACACCGTGGACGATATTGTTGTGTATTTGCCAGGCGAAGGAATCATCTTTGCCGGTGACTTCATTTTCCTGTATTCAACTCCGCTGGGTATGGAGGGTTCCTTTGCGGGCTGGCTGAAGAATCTGGATGCCATGGCCAATTTGGGCGCCAGAGTCTATGTTCCCGGCCATGGTCCGGTGTGCGGGCCCGAGGGCTTGAAACTGTGCCGCGATTATCTTGTCCTGGTGCAGCGCGAGGCCAGAAAGCGGTTCGACGAGGGCATGACCGTTGAAGAGGCGGCCAAAGATATAGACCTCGGGCAGTTCAAAGAATGGCCAAACCGAGAACGCATTCTGCTCAACCTGGAACGCCTATGGCGTGAGTTCCGGGGCGAAGATCCTGCTACCTCTAAACTAAACATTCCCGAAATCTTCGTACGGATGGATGCCATGACAAGGTCAGGAGAACTCTAGAGATAGCTTAGCCTTTCCTGACAGTCGGTCCGTCAAATCGGGTTGATTGGTGATGTATGTCGCAAAGAAACCTGATACATCCGTAGCTGGGGTCCCTATGTGGCCAGCCAGCACAGCGAGTTGACTTCGCCAATTCACAATTGCTATTGTTGCTCCCGGCGGGTGTTTTGTGACAGCCGTTGCAGCGGGCAATAATGCTGCCCGTACCAATAAACAGAGAAAGGAGTCACTCGAATGATCACTTTGAAGGAAGGGAATTGGCGCGTTCCCAAATGGAACAGGAAAGTGTTCGCCGTCGCCGGGGGACTGACAAACTACAAGAAATTCTGCCCGGAAATGAAGCTGGAAGAGCAGGCGATGGCGGCGTTCCGCCAGATGCTGGAGCAGAACGACTTGAAGCGCTCTCCGGCAGAAGTCAAGGGGCTAATCAACTTTCTCGCCTGCGGTTCATTTGCCGACCACTTTCAAGACCAGCTCCTGTGCGAAGCTAAGGTGACCGACTATCTCGGTCTCGACCCGATGTACGATATCGGTGTCAAGACCGGTGGGGCGACCGGCGGTTCCACGGTGTTGACCGCTGCCATGGCTATAGCCAGCGGCTACGCCGATGTGGCGCTGGCCGTGGGCTGGGAGCGCATGTCCGAGGTGGATACGCGCACGGGGAATTACTACATTTCCACCGCCGCCTGCAAGGACTTCGAGACCAGGCTTTCCCGCATCTATTCCGCCTACTATGCTCCCATGGCCGTCCGTTTCGCCTGGGCCTACAACCTGTCGGAGGAGACCAGGGCCAAGGTGGCGGTCAAGAACCACCTCTATGCTTATTATTCGCCGTACGCGCAACAGCCCGGTAAATACACGGTCCAGGAAGTGCTGAACAGCCCCATGTCAACCTACCCGCTGCGCTTCCTGGAATGCTGCGCCATGACGGACGGCGCCGCCTGCATGCTGCTTTGCGACGAGAAGACCGCCCATAAGCTGAGTGACAGGCCTTGCGAACTGTTCATAGCCGGCGGCAGCCATACCCTGAGGGTGGCAGACCGGCGGGACATGGAAATCCCGCTGCTGCCGCACGAGTCACCCGATTTGTACAAGGGCCTGCGCAAGAAGGAGGGGCAGCGGTGGCCGGGATTCGAAAGCTTCGCCGCGGCCCGGTTTGCGGCTTATTTTGCTTACCGGATGGCCGGCATCAAGAACCCGCTTGAGGAACTCGACCTGGTGGAGCTCCATGATGCGTTCACCATTAGCGACATTCAGACCTACGGAGACATCGGACTGCGTCCCTACGGACAGGAGCCCGACTATATTGAGTCCGGAGATGCCTATTTCGGCGGCAAATGTCCGGCGAACTTGTCGGGAGGATTGATAGGCACCATGCACGCAGTTGGAGCGACCGGCATCTTCTCGGGGATTGAATGCCTCTGGCAACTGCAGGGCAAATACGATAGGTTCCACGGCGACCCCAAAATCTGGGAGTCTTTTGGCAAGAAGAAGCCCGAAGACTGGAAGAGTCTGCAGGTACCCCGCGCCAAACAGGCGGCCTGGGTATCTCACGCGGGCGTGGGGTCGCACGTGACAGTGGGCGTTCTCAGAAAGGCTTATTAAAGGAGGAAGACCATGTTACCAGAAGCTAAGAGAGTCGAGTACACCGGCACACCGGCAAAGGTACTTCAATCGGAACCCGCTATGGTGATAGAGTGGCCCAGAAGCCTGGCCCACAGGCACACCTACGGTAAACTCTCTCCATTTTTCCAGGGCCTGGCCAGGGGCAAATTGCTGGCCACTAAATGCACCAATCCCGAATGCAAGGAGCACAGGCTCTGGCTCCCGCCGCGGGCCGACTGTCCCGACTGTAACCAACCCATGGTCTGGCAGGAACTGCCCCAGCCGGTCATCGGCATGGTACACACCTACGCGCGCGTGGAATATGCCGGCGCCGGCATAGAGCTCACCACCCCCTATTTCCAGATTGACGTTGAATTGCCCGGCGTGTGCACCATCTTCAAGGGCTATCTGCAGTACGGGACGGCCGAGATAGGCATGAAAGTGCAGGCGCGTTTCCGCACCGAGAACCCGACCAACACAATTCTGGATATCTACTGGGTCCCCATGCCAGGCTAACCCAAACAAGCGCTGGCAAGATAGGAGAGGAAGCTTGGGCAAGCTGCTCTGGAAGCCGACCGACGAACGAAAGAAGAGCGCGAACATTACGCGCTTTATGGAGTTCGTCAACAAACGGCACAAGCAGAATTTCCATTCCTATAAACAGCTCTATGACTGGTCTGTGGACAAGATACCCGATTTCTGGGCTTCCGTGTGGGATTTTGTTGGGGTCAAGGCATCCAAGGGATATGAATCCGTGGTTGACGACGCGACCAGGATGCCCGGCGCGAAGTGGTTCACCGGCGCGAGGCTGAACTTCGCCGAAAACCTGCTGAGATACAGGGACGACGGTACAGCCTTTGTCTTCAAAGGCGAGACCCAGAAGTCGGCCAGGATGAGCTACGCCGAACTCTATAACTCGGTGGCACGGCTGGCCGAATCTCTTCGAGGGCTGGGAATCAGGCCGGGCGATAGAGTGGCCGCGTACATGCCCAATATGATAGAGACCGCCGTGGCCATGCTTGCCAGCACGAGCATCGGGGCCGTCTGGGCTTCCTGTGCCACGGATATCGGCCCGGGCGCGGCCATAGACCGCTTCGGTCAAATCGAGCCGAGGGTCCTGTTCACCGTTGACGGCTATTTCTACAAGGGGAAGGGCTTCGACACCCTTGCCAACGCCGCCGAAGTCGCCGGCAGGATACCGAGTATTGAGAAGGTCATAGTGGCGGGCTACAGGGAAGAAAAGCCGGATATTAATCGTATCCCCAATTCCGTACGTTATGACGATTTCCTGGCGCCGGGAACGCCCGAAATTCGGTTTGAACAGTTGCCTCCCGACCATCCTCTGTTTATCATGTTTTCGTCGGGGACGACCGGCAAGCCGAAATGCATAGTCCAGGGCGCCGCCGGAATTCTGATCAATCAGCTTAAAGAGACCATAATCCACACGGATTTGAAGCGGAGCGATGTTCACTTCTTCATCACGACCTGCAGCTGGATGATGTGGAACTGGATGCTGAGTTCCCTGGCGACGGGCAACAACATTGTCCTGTATGACGGCAACCCCAATTATCCCGGCCCCGGCGCCATGTGGAAGCTGATTCAGGACGAAAAAGCCACCATGTTCGGCTGCAGCGCCAGTTACATAAACTATCTCAGGAGCGAACACATCAGGCCCTCTAAGGACTACGATTTGTCCTCATTGAGAGAGATTTGGCAGACCGGTTCGCCCCTCTCGGCGGAAGGCTTTGAGTACGTGTATCAGGAAATCAAGAAGGACCTCCACTTCAATTCCAGCGCAGGCGGCACGGACATCAATGGCTGCTTTTTCACGGGCAGTCCTGTTCAACCTGTCTACGCCGGCGAACTGCAGGGACCGGGCCTGGGCATGAAGGTGAAAGCCTATGATGAACAGGGTCGCGCGGTGTTTGACCGGCAGGGCGAGCTTGTCTGCGAGGCGGCCGCCCCGCCCATGCCGCTGTATTTCTGGAATGACCCGGGCGACAAGAGGTACAGGGAAGCCTACTTCGATGTCTATCCCGGCGTGTGGCGGCACGGGGACTACATCGTGTTCCACAGCGACACAGGCGGAGCTACTTTCTACGGACGCTCAGATTCGGTGCTGAAGCCATCGGGAGTCCGCATCGGCACGGCCGAAATCTATAACGTAATGGAGGGGCTTCCGGAGATTGCCGACAGTCTGGCCATAGGGCAGAATTGGCAGGGAGACCAGCGCGTGTTACTGTTTGTCAAACTGGCCGGAGGACATCATCTCACAGATGACCTGGAGAACAAGATCAGGAAGAGTCTGCGCGAGAAAGCCTCTCCCAGGCACGTCCCGGCCAGAATCATTGCGGTGCCGGATGTCCCTTACACCACGAACATGAAGAAGGTCGAAAGCGCCGTCACAAACATCGTCAATGGCAGGCCCGTCGTGAATCGGGATGCCCTGTCCAATCCCGGGTGCCTGGATTATTACGAGAAACTCGTTCGAGATGGAACGCTGAAATCTTGAGCTGCTGAAAGAACGGCGCTCTCGGAGGTAACGGACCATGGACTTTGATTTGAGCGAGGAGCAGAACCTGACCCGCCAGTCGATTCGAAAGTTCGCCGAGACTCAGATTGCTCCGGTGGCGCGTGAACTGGAGGAGAAGGAAGAGTTTTCCGCCGAGTTGACACACAAAATGGCGGAGGTAGGGCTGCTGGGTTGTTTCGTGCCGGAGAAGTACGGTGGGTCCAACATGGGCTACGTCTCATATGCTATCGCCATCGAGGAGCTGGCCAGGGTGGATGGTTCCCAGGCCGCCACCATCGCCGCCGGGAACTCCCTGGGAATCGGGCCAATCTACTATTTCGGCAACGAAAAGCAGAAAAAGGAATGGCTTCCCCGGCTCTGTTCGGGAGAGTGCCTGGCCGCGTTCGGCCTGACGGAGCCGGACGCCGGTTCCGACGCCGGAAGCTCGCGGACCACCGCGACGCTTAAGAACGGGGTCTGGACCATCAACGGCCACAAGATTTTCATTACCAACTCCGCTTGCCCGATGACCGGGGTGATCACCGTCCAGGCCGTGACCGGTAAGCAGGCGAACGGCAAGCCGGAGCTCAGCTGTCTTATTGTCCCCAGCGGGACGCCCGGCCTGACGGCCAAGGAGATGAAGGACAAGATGATGTGGCGGGCGTCCGACACGGGCGAGCTTTTTTTCGATGACTGCAAGGTGCCCGAGGAGAACCTTCTGGGGAAGAGGGGCGACGGCTTCCATCAGATGCTGGCAACGCTGGACGGCGGACGTCTGAGCATCGCCGCCATGGGACTGGGCGGCTCGCAGGCGGCCTTTGAACTGGCCCTGCAGTATGCCAATTCACGCGTCCAGTTTGGACGGCCGGTAGCTTCGTTTCAGGCCAATGCGTTCAAACTGGCCGACATGGCGTTAGAAATTGAGGCGGCCAGGAACCTGCTTTACAAGGCCTGCTGGCTGCGGGAAAATGAGCGTCCTATCACCAAGGAGGCAGCTATGGCGAAGCTGTTCTGCTCCGAGGTCATGCGTCGCTGCGTCCATCACGCCGTGCAGCTCCACGGCGGATACGGCTTGATGAAGGACTACGCCGTGGAGAGACTGTATCGAGACCAGAGGCTGCTCGAGATCGGCGAAGGGACCTCCGAGATACTGCGAATCGTAATCGCCCGCAACATCGGCGTCTCGGGAAGGGCAATCTAGACTACTTTTCCACAAAGACCTTGACCACTTCCCTGCCGTTGGCCACGTCGACTTCCAGGTCGTCCAAGGCCTCGATAATCGTCTCCAGGTCTTCGGGCTTGAGATTACGAACGTCGAAATCTATCCCCTTCTCGTGCAAAGCTCCCGTGACTTTGTCCCTTGCCTCGGGCGGCACCAACGAGGCGAACTTCATCCCCGAGCGTATCAGTGACACCGGCACGCGGATGTTGACACGTTGGACCTGTTCACTGGCCTCCTGCCCTGAGCCGGGTTGCACCGTCACCCGCAGGTATTTGGGCCTGGAGTCTCTCGATGCCCCTGCATCGCTGCCTTCGGAGCTGTCCGCCCCGGTCTTCAGCGCGCTGAGCAACCGGTAGGCCTCATCTACGCTTATCTTCTTTTCTGCCAGCATCTCCAGTATTCTCTTTTGGTTTTCAGACATTGTCTTTTCCTCCTTTGAACGTTCTAGATGACGGAAACGCGTATGTTTTTATCGCGGTTCGATATGTCAATCCGAAGGCCGGGAGTCGAGCAAAGGACTTCCACAGCGGCGCCGATGCTCCGCGGCGAACAGAGAACGGCATAAGAACTCCCGACGACGGGCGGCAGCTTCCTGCGCAGCGCGCGGAGAATGGCCGCAGCGACCAGTATTAGCGGGGAAAGGGCGACCAGAAGCAAGAACGCCACCGGCAGCAGCAAGAACAGGGGCAGCCACAGGGGAAACCCTCTGTTGTGCCAGCCAATTCGTACTTGCAGCAGCAGGGGCGGCCGTTTCATTGCGTCAGCCTCCTGATTGCTTCCTGTGCCGAGATTTCTCCCCTCTCAAGTTCGCCGATCACCTCTTCCTGCGGGTGCGCCTTTACGACCTCCACGAACTGAAGCTGCCCGGCAATCCGGTTGAGCCTGTTCTTGACCGTGGGGTAACTTATGCCGAACATCTCCTCCATCTCCTTGATGGAGCCGTGACAGCGGACAAACGCCATGACGAAGACCTGGTCCTCGCCCGACAGGCTGGCCAGAGGCGGCAATGCGAAGTTGCCCTCGATGGCTATTCCGCTGTCGGTCACACGCACGCGTTCGACTGTGACGGGCTTGCCCTGCGTCATTTTCGTTAAGTCGTTCCACTCTGCAACCATTTGGCCCCCATATAATTTAATTGACTCAATTAATTTTCTTAATATTCTGCCACCGTGCCATTAATTTTGTCAAGTCCTCTGCCATTATTTATGAAAATTTACAATAAATCATTACGACGGCGATGTCTTCGACTCAAGCCACCGTCGCCCCGGCCTTTTTCTCGGTCCACCGGAAATCCGTCGAAAAACGAGCGATGCTTGACAGTGCCGCGGGGAATGGTAAAGTATGAGTTGAAATTCCCGGCCAAACCGGATTTGCTGCCAGCGCACAATACCTGACGGGGGACGTTTGTTTCTTTGCCGGCTGACATAGACCTGAACGAGGAAAGAGAGCTTGTCAAACAGGCGCAAAAAGCTCCCGACGCTTTTGCCGAGCTTTACGACCGGTATTACGCGGGGATCTTCGGCTACTGTCTGAGGCGGACCGCCGACCTGGAGACGGCGCAGGATATGACCTCAGAAACGTTCGTGAAGGCGTTGAACAAGCTCTGGCAGTTCCGCTGGCGTAACGTCTCTTTCTCCTCGTGGCTCTACAAAATCGCCGCCAACGAGATCAATCAGTATTTCAGGAAGGCCGGACACAAGAAATCCGTATCACTGGAAGAGTTGCAGGAACAGGGTTTCGAACCCATCTCGACCAGCGACCCCGAAACCGAACTAATTGAGGCACAGGAAGAGCTGAGGCAATACCAGGACTTTCTGGAAATTCAAGTCAAGCTTGTCGAGCTCCCCGCCAGGTACCAGGAGGTCATCGCTCTCAGGTTCTTCGAAAAGAAACAGATCAAGGAAATCGCCGAAATCCTGGGGAAAAAAGAGGGAACGGTAAAGTCCTTGCTCTCCCGGGCAGTGGAGAAACTGAGACAGTCCTGCTAGACGCCTCGAAGGCCTGTATTCCGGCGGTTAGAAAATGCAACCTTTTTCGACATCCTGCATTTTGAGTAGTGTAAGGAGGCGAAGTCTATGAAACATGAGGATTTACTTAAGAAGCTGGAAGGCCTTAAGACTCCGGAAATCGGACTTTCCGGTCACCGGCAAACGCTGAGAATGGCCTTACTTCATTCTGCCCGTTTCAGGCGGAGAACAGCTATGGATTGGGCAAAGGTGCTGGCGCCAGTGACGGCGGCCGTGCTCTTGGTGGTGTCTCTGGCATTGTTTGGAGTGGTCGGGTCGGGGTCCATATTCCCTAGTTTGGGAGATAACCAGATCAGCCAGTTCTCTTCCTACCAGCAACTGCAGCAATTTGTACAAAACAACGCGGGATACAAGGAATTCTATTGGGGAGTCGCGGATGGATTGGTCGGCCTTTTCTCAAGGAGCCCGGAGAGTAATGCGCTTGTACTGGTGCCGGCCGCCCCGGGAGACTCCGGTTCAGGCTACTCTGGTACCAACATTCAGGTTGCCGGGGTGGACGAGGTAGACATCGTTAAGACCGACGGAGAGTACATCTACCTGGCCTCCGGGAACAAGACTATCATCGTGAGGGCGTATCCTGCTGACGAAGCTCAGATAGTTTCCGAAATCGAGTCGGCAGGCACAGTGATAGGAATATTCGTCAACGGAGACAGGCTGGTCGTGTTTGAGGAAGAAAGTCCCTATTACGCCCTGTATGATGTTCGGGACTCTGCGGACAAATTCTACATGCCTTACATAGCGCCCAAAACATATATCAGAGTGTATGACATCTCGGACAGGGCAAATCCCACCTTGCAGAGAGAGCTTTCCACCGATGGACAATACGTCAGTTCCAGGATGATAGGCGAGTATGCCTACGTGGTGATAACTGAACCCGCATATCAACAGGATGATGAAGTGAACCTTCCCAAGATTTATTCCGATGGCAATGAGCGGGAAGTGCCGGCCACCGACATCTACTATTCCGCGGTCGCTGATTACTACTATACGTACACCACCGTTATGGCCATAAACACACAGGATGATAACGAAGAGCCGACATCCGCGACAATCCTGCTGGGGGCCAGCAGCAACCTCTACGTCTCTACGGACAACATCTACCTGACGTTCCCGGTATGGGGAACGGGCGTGGGCGACTCGGAAAAGACCTCGATTCACCGGATTCAGATATCAGGTAACAACATCACGTACGTCGCCAACGGCGAAGTGCCCGGCATGGTCTTGAATCAGTACTCCATGGACGAGTACGACGGCTACTTCCGGGTGGCAACCACCACCTGGAACGAAGGCAATCGGAATAACGTGTACGTCCTCAACATGTCTCTGAACATCACCGGCTCGGTGGAAAACCTGGCACCGGGGGAGAGAATCTATTCGGCCAGGTTCATGGGCGGTAGATGCTACCTGGTGACCTTCAAGCAGGTTGACCCGCTGTTCGTGATAGACCTGAATGACCCCTATGACCCCGAGGTGCTCGGCTATCTGAAGGTGACTGGCTATTCCGACTACCTGCACCCTTACGACGAGACCCACATCATAGGCATAGGTAAGGAAACGACGGACGCGGGTACCTTCGCCTGGTATCAAGGGGTCAAGATATCCCTGTTCGACGTCAGCGACGTCCGCAACCCGGTGGAGATATCGAAGATTGAGATAGGGGACAGGGGCAGCGATTCGCCGGTCCTGTATGACCCGAAAGCTTTCCTGTTCGACAGGTCCAGGAATCTGCTGGTGATGCCCATTTCGGAGGCCAAGGTAGATGTGACGAAGTATTCGGAGGAAGAGCTGGCCTGGGCATACGGCGAGACCATCTACCAGGGCGCATATGTATTCAACGTAACTCTGGACCAGGGCATCCAGCTAAAAGGCAGAATCACCCACGTCGAGAACCCTGAAGACCTGGAACAGGGCTACTATTACTACTACTATCCTTTTGCGGTAGAGCGGTCTCTCTACATAGGCAACGTTCTCTACACCATCTCTCAGGCTAAGATAATGATGAATGACCTGGGGACTCTGGATTACATCAACGAGGTAGCGCTGCCGGGCTCAACCTGGGCGCCGTACGAGCCCCTCCCCGTAGAGCCCGGCTCCGTTGAACCCTCCGGTGTCGGGTCTGGAACTGTGGAGCCTACAAAATAGCCGGAAAGGAAGGGCAGATCCGAAACGTCCGGGATTGTTTATGTGAGGTGAACGAAATGAAGAAGATACTGGTAATCGCATTAGCTTTGGCACTGCTCGTGCCGGTGCTGGCCTGGGTCCCGCCGGCTCAGCCCGCCCTGGCCGGGGAGGTAAAGTCCGATAAGGAACGTGTAGCTTCACCGAACGTCGGCGAGGCGGAACAGGCATTGCTGGTTGAAGGAAACACTGCTTTTGCCTTTGACCTCTATCAGGCGCTCAAGGAAACGGATGGCAATCTTTTCTACTCTCCATTTAGCATCTCGCTGGCCCTGGCCATGACTTATGCCGGGGCAAGGAGTGAAACGGCGGAGCAGATGGCCGCCGTCCTTCACTTCTTGCTTGAGCAGGACAGTCTGCACCCGGCATTCAACTGGCTTAGCGCTGAACTTGCCACTAGGGGGCAAGGTGCTCAAGGCAAGGACGGAGAAGGGTTCAGGCTGAACATTGTCAATGCCATCTGGGGACAAAAGGATTACGAATTCCTACCCGCCTTCCTCGACGTCCTGGCCGAGAACTACGGCGCCGGGCTGAGAACGCTGGACTTCATCAACGCGGCCGAGCAGGCCCGTCTCACTATCAATGATTGGGTCAGTGACCAGACGAATGAACGCATCACGAATCTCATCCCGCCGGGCGCCGTCACTGACCTGACCCGCCTCGTGTTGACCAACGCCATTTACTTCAATGCTGCCTGGGAGTACCCATTTGAGAAACAAAGGACCGCAAATGGCCCGTTCTACCTGCTTAACGGGGGGCAGGTGACAGTGCCCATGATGAGAGAAACAGAGTCATTCGGCTATACAGAAGGCGAGGATTACCAGGCAGTAGAGCTGCCGTACGATGGTGACGAGCTTTCCATGGTGATTCTGCTTCCTGCGTCAGGCAACTTTGAAGCTTTCGAGGCAGGGCTTGGGGCAGCCCAGGTTGAAGATATCATAGCCAGCCTGCAGCCCGCCCGGGTCGCCCTGACCATGCCTGAGTTCAAGTTTGTGTCGGAGTTCAGTCTGAATGGTGCCCTTAGCCAGATGGGCATGCAGGATGCCTTTTCTCCCGATGAGGCGGATTTCTCCGGGATGACCGGCACCGAAAAGCTGTTCATTTCAGACGTTATTCACAAGGCATTCGTGGCAGTCAACGAGGCTGGCACGGAGGCCGCCGCCGCCATCGCGGTTGTCGTGGGAACGACGTCGATGCCGGTGGAACCTACCGCAGAGGTAACTCTAGACCATCCCTTCATCTTCCTGATCCGCGATATTCAGACAGGCACCATCCTCTTTGTCGGGCGCGTCTTGGACCCCGCGTAAGACCGAAGATCGCACGAACGGGCCGGACATCCTCGGAGACCGGGAGTCCGGCCCCTCGGCTTTTTGTCTCAGTGCGGCGCTTCCCGGTGCACGTTCGCGCCCGGCTCTCCCGCCGGTTACCTTAGTCCATCGTGGGATGTCCAAACTCGTCCGCTGGTCGTCTTCACAAGCTAAGCTCCCTTACCGAAGTAAGGTTACCAATGGGTGATTGACCATGAACGGAACGGGTCTTAGACTATATTCAGTTAGTTTTAGGGGGTGTTGCATATGCCTGTGAAGATAAACGGCCAAACCTATTACAGAACTGCCGAAGTGTGCCAGATAGTCGGCATAGGTAAGAGCACCTTGTTCCGCTGGATCAGGCAGAACATCATAAAGGACGCCGAGTACAGAGACAGGAAGGGATGGAGGTTGTTCGCCGAGGATGAACTGCACAGCCTGGAGGCGGAGACTAAGAAGATTCAGAGGAATCACGTGACTGAGATGGAAGAGATTCCATTGCTCTTGAGGAACAAATTCTAGGAGGTGTATCGTGACAACTACGATAGCCAGGAACGCGCAAGTCAGGAAGGAGGTAAGCAAGGATGTGAAACAGATGGTCGAACTTCCCCCCGAGATACTCGAAGAGGTCGGTGACCCTCTTGGCGACCTGATGAACGAGGCCCAGACCGCGTACGAATCGTACCAGCAGGCCCAGAAAAGGGTGGCGGCCGCGTATCTGGAGCGGCAGCGGCAGGAGGAGATGTCCTACAAGGAAACGGAAGACCATGCCGCCAAACTCTGTGCCGAATCCATGGAAAAGTCCGCGCGCGTCCTGGAGAAGGCCGAACAGGAAGCCGAGGATGCGTACATGAAGGCGAAGCTCAGGGCCAAGCAGGCTTACCTGGAGTCTGTGAATGAAGCATTGAGGGCCCGGCAGCAGACCATCTCGCGCGCCTGGGACGAGACTAAGAGGAATGCAGACCTGATCTGGAAGACTTTCCAGGGTGAGATCAAGAAATAGGCATCCGGCGCCACGTCGTGAAGTGGCGCCCGTAGGCCACATGGGTAACGAGTCCTACGGGAAAGGTGGACGATATTATGAGTAATGCTACTAGAGACGATGCCGTGGAGGTGGGAGGGCGTGAGTTAAAGCGCGTAAAGAACGGACTGGATGAAAGCCAGGTATCGGCTTTCGTTGACGAACTCCTCAAGGAGCGGGACAAGCTGGCCAAGTCGCAGGACCACATCGCTTCGCTCAACAGGCTTGCCGAGTTGACCATTGTCGAGGCCGACAAGCTGGCCGCGCAGATAAAGACGGAAGCTACTGAGCACGCTAAAGCCGAGAGCGCCGCCATTGTAGACAAAGCCAAAGAGCAGGCCCGGCAGACGGCGGAGAAGAAGATAGCTGAAGCCGTGAGGGCCGCCAATGAACAGGCCGCTGCCATCAAGACCAGGGCTGAGGAGGAAGCGGTGCTCCTGCTGGAGAACCAGAAGATTAAGATCCGCGGCGAACTGCGCAATCTTGTCAACCAGCAGTTTGGCTATATGCTGGAAGAGCTTGAGAGCCTGAAAAAGCAGGCGGCGGCGGTGCAGGCGGATTTTGGCAACAAGCTGTCTGAATCCGGAGAAAAGAACGGTGCCGTAACCACAGAGGCCAGGGGCGGGAGAGGTGCCCCGGCCGAAGAAGAACCATCCGAAGTGTCGGAGGCCGCGGTGGCCGGAATTACGGAGAAAAGGGATGAGATGGCTACCGAATTGGCCGAGGAGAGCGACACCATTGTCGCGGAGTTTGCCGGCAGGATGGACGCCGCAGCCATGGCGGCCGACAGGGAAGAGGATAACGCGGTCACGGAAGTGGGCGCCAGGGAACGCGGTGGGGCCTTCAAACAAGGCCGGACTGCCGACGACACGGAAGAGAGTTCCGACCTGGCCAGGCTGCTCCAGGTTGAAGAAGAGCCGGACCTGGGCAAGCCGCAATGGGAAGTGGAAATCCTGGCTCCCTTCGATATATCCCGGATAATGGAGGTCGTGTCTTTCCTCGACGGCCTGCCCGAGGTTGCCAATACCGAGATGATTGTGCCTCAGCTCGACATGCCCTCGATACTGGTCTTCCTGCGCAAGTCGATCAACTTCGTCGAAGTACTGAAAACAATCCCGGCGGTGGCCTCCGTCGAGGAAGTCACGCCGAAAACGGCCGCGGCCAATGGTAAGGCCAGGAAAGTCCGCATAAGCCTGACGAAGAAACATTAAGCCGCAGCGGAAATATAGGTCCGGGGCCGGCGCTTCTCCCCGTGATATGATTTAGCACATATTCGCGAGGAGGTAGGCCGGTATTTCCATGCTAGCATTCGAGGCCCGTTGCGGCACCACCGCCATGGGCATCATGCCCCACAGCGACGTCGGGCGCGCACTGGAGCTTGCCCTGGGTCTCGACATCCCGTTCTGGCCTCAGCTTCCCAAAGTGGGCCTGTACGAGGACATGTACGTTCAGGCATCGCAGAATTTCCCGGGCATAGCCATTGACTTTGAAAACGGCAGGCTGAGCTTCGACACCGCCAGGTTTCAGCAGGAACTCGATGGCTACTTTGAGAAAATGGACGCGCCCGAGACCTTCGCGCTGACCGCCGGGTATTCCGCGGTGTTCCAGAGGTTCCTCGCTGAGGAGCTTGGAAGTTATAAAGCTATCCGG
>Ga0172364_10002701_pt1 | contig 14119 bp, 11 predicted proteins | sample LakKivSesite10cm_FD_114545 | JGI IMG/M metagenome (GOLD analysis project Ga0172364, IMG submission 114545) | Sediment microbial communities from Lake Kivu, Rwanda - Sediment site 10cm | ecosystem: Environmental > Aquatic > Freshwater > Lake > Sediment | place: Rwanda: Western Province, Lake... | reverse complement strand
GCAGAGAGGAGCAAAAATAGTGATAGAATAATGCTGATTCCAAAAATTTTAGATAGCTTTTTCATTGTCTTCCCTCCTTTTTTAATTTTTTGTTCCTCTGTTTTATATTTTATCCAGAAAAGTCTCCTGGTTAAGTAAATGGGGCTTTATAGGCGGAGCTCTTGAGAAAAGAAAAAATTTTATATTGATAAAAGGATAGTCTGGTAGAGAGAGAGAGAGAGAGAGAGTTTATATTCTTTGCTCATTTTTCCTTATTTTATCTTTTATCATATTTTCATAGTCCTTGTCAAGTAAAAAATGTAGAGGAGCCTAGGCATTGTTTTCAGGGGAGGGGTAGGGAAAGAGAGCCATCCCAGGGTTCAGGGGGATAGATTTGCTCACCTGCCAGGGGTGGTCCTGCGGAATAACTTTTCTCCAGTTCCACCAGATAATAACAGGTTCCGGCTCCAGTGGTCCTCATTCCCAAGAATCTGCCCTTCACCTGATAAGCGTTTGGCTCAGTGGAAAGCACTGATAGGGATAGCTTGGTCTCCGGGGTCAGTTTTTTGAAAATCTGCTCATCGCCCAGGATGCTGATTCTGGATTTTGAAATCGGAAATGCTCCTGGAACTGGCGCGAGTCTGGGCTTGCCTGAGCCATCAATCCAGGAAACATATTTAACTGAAAGCCATCTCTGAAATTTTTCTTGAACCACTGGGGGCATCACCTCTGGCTCATTGTCGGGATTGTGGTCTGAAACGCTGATTAAACGCGCGTGCACCGCCCTCCATAGTCCGGTCTTTATCCATTCTTTTTGCTCAATCACTTTTATCACGCCCACTTGTCCTGCTCCAAAATAAGCGTTATAGCGATAAAGCGACTGATTATTAAAATACTCTAACCGAGCGCCAGATTTTTCAAATCCGACAAATTCACCTGAAACCTCAAGACTTTTTAACAATCCAAATCCGCCCACCGCAACCTTGTTTCTCTCCTCCAGATTTCTTCTGGTTTTCCATATCATAAAACGAACAAAACAAAGTGTGTCCAAATCCCAGGCAATTGTGCTTAAAACCGGCACCAGGTTCGGATAGCCATCTTCGCCCAAGGTCGCGAGAAATTTTATCACCGCAGGATTTTTCAAAAATTTAAAACCGGCTTGGCTCAAACCTGGCATTATTTTTCCCCCAGCGCCAATGCCTCTCGGGCAATAATCTCATCCTGCATCTCTTTGCCCAGAGTGGTAAAATATGCGTTATATCCGGTCACCCGCACCAGAAGGTTCTGATACTGCTCCGGATTTTTTTGCGCGGAGCGGAGCGTGGCAGAGTCAATGATATTCACCTGCAAGGCGCTCCCGCCTTGTTTTGTGAACCCTCGCAAAAATCCGGCGAGAATTCTCTTGCCAGCTTCGCCTTTGACCAGGCTGGGATTAAAACTCAGGGTCAGGCTTCCTCCATTAGGCACGGTCTCAAACCCGATTTTATAGACCGAGCGAGCGACACTGGTGGGTCCCCGCTGAGATAGGCCGGTGACCGGACCGATGCCGTTTGATAAATATGAGCCTCGCTTTCTTCCGTCTGGGGTGGCAGAGGTGCTGGTCGCATAAAGAATCCAGTAATTCCAGGAAAGATAGCCGGCTCGGAATCTTCTGCCAGTTTTGGGTGATTTTCTTTTGAAGACCTCTTGGCTCCAGAACCGGTTTAGCTCATAAGCAATTCGGTCCGCGTAGTCATCATCGTTGCCAAACTTGGGCGCACGATGCAAAAGCATCTGCCGGAGAGGCTCATAGCCTTCAAAATTATGCTGAATTGCGCGCTTAAGCTCCTTGATGGTTGTCCGCTTTTCTTCAAAGACCAGCTTCGCCACTGCGGATAGAGAATCCACTGCGGTGGCAAAGCTCACCCCTTCAACCGTGATGTAATTGATTTCCGGACCGCCAGCAGAAACATCTTTTCCTTTTTCCGCACAGCCATCAATTATTGCGGAGAGCAGAGGGGCGTTCTCAAATTCCGAGCGAATCTCATCCGCCTGAATCGCAGAATCCAAAAGCCGGTCAATCAGCGCCAGCAGTTGTTTTTTATAAGCGGAGAAGAACTGGGAGAAATTTTTAAATCGCTCTGCTCGGCCGGTTCTTGGTCCCAGCCTCCATTTCCATCTTGAGTCCCTGCCATTGAAAAAAACCATCTCCACTGCTTTGGCTAAATTTAGATTAACATCAACCGTGCCAGCACGCTCACATCCCTGCAGGGTGTTTTCCAGGCATCCCACTGGCGCGTAATCCCAGATGCGCTCTTTCTGATACCCTGCCCAGTTGAGAGCCTTTTCAGAGATGGGGTCAAAGTTCATCAGAAATGGTGAGCCCTGAGCCCTGGTGAGCATCTCTGCTATTCTCATCAATAAAGGCTCTTTCGTGTTCGGATGAATTCTTATATTTGGCTTGGGCTCTAAGAGATTCATCTCCTCAATCACCTCTAAGAAAAGCCAGGTAAGGTCATTGCTTGAGTCCTCTCCCTCTGGATTATGACCGGCGAGAGTTATCAATTGTCCAAAGCCGGAGTTGATTCCCTGATTGGGTCCCACCCGTCCCATAAAATCATAAGCGTAATTGTGCTTGATAAACCAGCACTGCAAAAGCTCCTTAGCAAATTCCCGATTTATTCTTCCGGAATCAAGGTCCTGCTGATAATAAGGATAAAGATAGTGGTCAACCCTGCCTAAACTCAAGCCCGGTCCCGGATAACTCTCCGCACACATCACTAACATATGCATAAACCAGAGCGCCTGAACCGCCTCCCAGAACCCCTCTGCGGGTCGCCAAGGGACTTTGCGCATAATCCTTGCGATTTCCTCAAGCTCCACCTTTCTTTTTTCATCCTTTTCTTGATTTGCAAGTTTTGTAGCCAAATTCGCGTATCTTTCCGCCAGAAGCTTTACTGCCCGAGACGCTATAATCAATGCGTCCAGAAAATCCTTATGCTCCTTGGTCTGGGTTTTGGTTTTTAATGACTCAAAATAATCAACCAGACCTGAAAAACCGAGCTGTAATACCTTAGGATAATTGGGGATAATATGCCCGGGAATCGCGCCACAATTCCCCATCCCGAAAAAGTTCAGCGCTAAATTGCTTTTTATCCAGTTCCATTCCCGCCTCTCCCATTCCTCGCGCTCCTCATCATTAAGGCATCTGCTCAATGCGGAATTGAACTGGAATCCGCCAATCAGCTCCCCGGGTAGAATTTGAACCGGCAGATAGCGCTCAAGAACCTGCTGGAAGAAAATCGCCTGCCTTTTTACCAGAGGCTCTTTCCAGAAGCCCTCAGGCAGGTCAACCTTTCTGGCAAGCGCTCTAAAATTGTCCTGGAACGCTCGGTAGAGAATAAAAACCTCTGGCGCCACTCCCCAGTTATGCGGGGAGAAAATCACATCATTCAAAACTCCGGTGGTGAACGGCATCACCTCATTGCGAAAATCCCGCTCCTGAAACCGGAAATAACTCTCTCGGAGCTGTTTCACTCGTTCGGAAAGAGATTCACTCGGTTTCCAGATTTGTTCAGTTGCAACCGAAGAGTCCAGCATTTTATCCTCTTTTTTACTTTAATCTATCTTTGGAAAATAGAAAAATTAAAAGTCCGCACAATCAGTCCCTGATTTGCAAAAATCTCTGCTTTGGCTCTAAATTCTTGCTCGCTATAAGATTTTAATCCCAGCGGTTTCAATTCAGTGTTTAATTTTTTCAATTTGCCCTCTCCCAAGCGATGATAAGGCAAAAGCCAGATTTCTTTCTCACCTAATCCTAAAAGAAATTTAGCAATCCTTTTTATCTCATCATCCGCGTCATTCATTCCGGGAACCAAGGGCATCCGAATCTGATGCGGAATTTTAAGCTCAAGCAGTTTGACCAGATTTTTCAGAATCAATTTATTATCCTTTCCCGTAAGAGCTTGATGGAGCTTATCATCAAGCGCCTTTAAGTCAAAAAGCAAGAGGTCAACCATTGAAAGAACCTGCTCAAGCGCTTCCCAATTAAAATATCCCGAGCTCTCTGCGGTGATATGAATTTTTTCTCTACGGAGGATGGCGAGAAACTCAATCAAAAATCCCGCTTGCGAAAAAGGCTCCCCACCGCTCAGAGTCACCCCTCCCTCCGGGAAATAAAATTCTCTATCCTTTAATACCTCCTCGGCCAGCTCCTCTGCAGAATACTCCTTTCCTGCTGGCTCCAATGCTCTACCCGGGCATACCTGGCAACAGCTAAAACAGCTTTTACAAACCGTCCAGTTGATTATGGGACCATTCTCAAATCTAATCGCCTGGTTGGGGCAGGCTTTGGCGCAGTCTCCGCAGGCAATACATCTCTCCGCAGAAAAGACCAGCTCGTTCTGGTATTTTAAGGTCTCTGGATTCTGGCACCATAGACAGCGAAGCGGACAGCCTTTAAAAAACACGGTAGTCCTGATGCCAGGACCATCATGCACCGAAAATCTCTGGATGTCGGAAACCAGGGCATGCTGAGTGGACTCAGGCGCCTTTATCAAATTCCCGGACACGCTTTTCCCTTTTCTTCTTCAACTGCCTTAGAATAAATTAGAAACCTGACCTCTTCATTTACATAATAGCTTGGAAACAAAGAGAATCAAACCTGATAGCGCCTGGTCAGAACTATGGAACAATTTGATAATCTTTAAATGTTTCTTTATTATTAAAAGTGGAAGCTCTGAAGATGGCGAACAATTCAAACAAAAGAATAGAGAGAATTAAATGGCAGAGGCTATAGCTATTTCTGAACCGGGCGAACGGATTAAGCGATTGAGTCGGAGGTATCGTGAGGAAGCGCCCTGGATTTCCATTGAAAGGGCAAAGTATTACACCGAGAGCTGGAGAGAAACTGAGGGCAAAGGAATTCCACTTCCTGTTCGGGTGGCGCTGGCAATGAAAAATGTTTATGAGAAAATGAATTTTTATCTTGCCCCTGAGGACCGGATAGCGGGTTATTGGACAGAATTTTTTCTGGGGATGCCCATTGATATTGAGCGAGGGGTGTTTAATCAGGTTCTGGAAAATGAGCTGGATAAAGCATCAATGATTTTTCTCCGAATGCGCTCCGGACAAAAGGCTTTGTTATATCTCCTGCGGAAGAAGGCTTTACGGGAATTCATCAGAAACCAAAAAACTGTCCGATTGAGTGGTCAGGCGCCTCTGAATTTAGAGATTAAGACCATGTCAGAACGAGAGATAAATCCGTTTCGGATTAGGAAAGAGGACCGGCTTTATCTGAAAAAAGAGCTATTGCCTTTCTGGAAAGGGAGGACGGTTGTTGACCAATTGGAGCGAGAATTGTTTAAAGCCGGGTTTTATTCAAAGGATATGCAGGATTTTGTGCTGTCGGTTCCGGGAAATACCTCCCGTCAGGTTTTGATGATTTCGCCCTGCGCCACGATTAGCAGTTTTCAGGGACATGTGATTCTGGATTATGAGCAGGTTCTGAAACAAGGGCTTGGGGCGATGAAAGATGAGGTCCAGGAAAAAATCAAGAAAAACCAGGGGCTTTCCCAGGAGCAGCGAGATTTTCTCAGCTCGGTTGAGCTTGCGCTGGAAGGGGTGATGATTTTTGCGAAAAGGCTCTCCGAGCGAATCAAAGAGGAGATTGAAAGAGAATCCAATCCGGAAAGAAGAGCGGAGTTAGAAAAGATGTTCCAGACCTGTCAGCGGGTGCCGATTGAGCCAGCGGAAAGTTTTGAACAGGCGGTGCAATCAATCTGGACCGTGAAGACCGCAGTGGAGCTTGCGCATCCGGTTAATCTTCATTGTTTTGGAAGGCTGGACCAGGCTCTTTATCCGTATTACGAGAGGGATAAGGCATCTGGAAGGATTACCTCTGATGATGCGCGAGAGTTGTTGGAGGAGTTATTGTTAAAGATAATGTCTCAGAACATAAGACCCGAGTCAAATATCTTGGCTAATTTTTATCATCGCTATCTTGGCTCATCACCGGTCACGCTTGGAGGGATTACGCGGGATGGAAGGGACGGGACAAATGAGTTGACCTATTTGTTCATAGAAGCATCTGCAAGGTCAAAGGCCATAACCAATATCGCGATTCGGGTGCATCCTAAAACTCCGGATAGACTTTTGCTTAAAAGCGCAGAGGTGCTTTATAAAGGAACCTCCAGTTTTGCCTTTTTTAATGACCCGCTGAACATAGAAGCGATGAGACGGAGGGGATTTTCAGAGGAAGATGCTCGGAATTATGCGGTTATGGGCTGTGTGGAGATGACCTGTCCGGGAAAAACCGGAAGTATGAGCGCGAATGCGCTTTTACTTTGCAGACTTCTGGATTTAACCCTTAGAAATGGAGACTCGCGCACCCTGGCGGGATTAATCAAAGGGGATGGATTGGAAACCGGAGAGCTGGATTCTTTTCATTCCTTTGATGAGTTCAGCCAGGCTTTTATCAAGCAGGGAAGATATATGATTAAAAAAATTGTTGATGCATCAAACCTGCGAGACCGGCTCTATGCAGAGTTTTTACCCGCACCTTATATTTCAGCTTTTATTGATGGATGTTTAGAGAAGAAAAAGGATGTTACCAGAGGAGGGGGAATTTATGATTTAAGCGGAATTTCTATGATAAATTCCATCGCCAATCTCACGGACTCTCTTTATGTGATAAAGAAGCTGATTTTTGAGCAGAAAAAATTCGGTTTTCAGGAATTACTCAACGCAATGGACCATAATTTTGTAGGATATCCGGAGGCTTATCGGGAGGTAAAGCGCCTGGAGGGAAAATGGGGAAACGCTAATCCAGAGACAGATGAGCTTGCGAGAAGAATTATGAAAGAGCTATTCCGGGAGACTTATCATTATCGGAATTTTAAAGGTGGACCATTTGTGATTTATGTGATTAGTATGACCACTCATACCATTGATGGCAGGATTTCCATTGCTACCCCTGATGGGAGACGCGCGGGACAGCCTTATGCGGCAAGTTGTAATCCTTATAATGTGGAGCGGTTTGGGGTCACCGCGGTTTTGCGCTCCATAGCGAGTTTGCCATTTGAAGATGTGATGGGTTGCGCGGTTAATGTCAAGTTTCATCCGAGCGCCATAGGAAAAATTGAGGAGCTGAGAAAAAAATGGGTTGCTTTATTGCGCGCTTATTTCCGGCTGGGTGGAGCCCAGCTTCAGCCCACGGTGGCAAGCGTGGAGATGCTCAGATGCGCGCAAAAAGACCCGGAATCTTATCGCGACCTTATCGTTAAGGTCGGCGGATACAGCACCTATTTTGTGGACCTGGGGAGAGAGATACAGGAGGAGGTCATTGCCCGAACTGAGCATCAATGAGCAGATGGAATAAGGAGTGGAATTTTTAGACCGCTGAATTGAAAAAATTAAAAATCTCAGGTTGGGTTTTGTGCCCAAGCGTGTTTGGGGCTGGTGGTGAGAATGATGATACCTAAAATAATGATACCTGCGCCAAGATATTGAATTAGCCCTAATGCGGTCCCAAAAGCAACATATTCCAGTCCTAATGGCGTCAGGATAATAAAAGAATTCAAAGTCGGGACCACGAGCACTGCTTTACCCTTGAAAAAAGCGACCTGGGTAAGAGTCAAAGCAGAAGTCGCACTGAACAGGGCAAGATAAACATAGATATTGCCCAGCTGTCCTAAAAAACTCCCGCCAGCCTTCACCAGCGCCATATCCCCTAAAATCATTGCCCAGCCGATTAAACTTCCTGCGATTAACCCGAAATTAAATCCCCACCACTTCACAAACCTAACTCCCAGAAAAGCCAGAATGCCAAAAACAATCATCAAGCCCAAGCTGTAATAGAAAAAATTGCCCAGATGATAACTTTGCGATTGGAGAAGTGGCTGGTCAAAATAACTGATTACGCCAGTGCCGAAAATTATCAAAACAGAGCTAAGCGCCTCGCGTATCCCAACCGTTTCCTTCAAAACCAGCCAGGCATAGATTAAAAGCCCAATTAGACCGGTTCCGCTCAAGCACGCAACAATGGAGGATTTGTCAGTAAATTTCAAAGACGCGGAATAAAGCACCGCAGAACAAACCGTCATCAAAATACCTACCAGCCAAATCATAAAGTCTCTCCGATAAGGACCGCCAAACATTGCCCAGCCCTTTTTAAGCACCTCCACTTTCTGCTTCTGAACCCCCTTGCCCACATTCATAAAAATAGACGCCAAGACCCCTAAGCTAATCCCTAACAATAAATCCGGCTCCATCTTCTTACCTCAAGAAAACCGCTGATAAATGCGCCAATTACGGGTTTGCGCTAATAAAATCGCTCTCTCCACCAGACCCGGAAAAAGGCGATAGGTCAAATAACCTATCTTCCCGATTGGGGTCATTACCAGATGCGCTTTGCGCTTCTCCATCAGGCGCAATATCAAATTTGCGGCAAAGGTCTGGGTATGATGTGCGGGCCTTCCTGGCGGGACCGGAGTTCCGTTAGATAGCAAAATTCTTTTTTCCGGGTCGTGCTCAGTATATCCGAGATAAACTATCCCGATATGAACTCCAGCCGGAATCAGCTCCAGCCGAAGCGATTCACATAAACCTTTGAGCGCGGATTTGCTTGCGCAATAAATAGATGCGATGGGAAGACCGAATAAGCCGGCAATGCTGGAGATAAAAACCAGATGCCCCTGGCTCGCAATAAGATAGGGAATGGCAATCCGAGAAAGATAGATGCTTCCCATCAAATTGGTCTGTGCTACCTGGTTAATGACCTCAGGACAAAGCTCGTCAAATCTACCCCGCATAGATACCCCGGCGTTATTGACCAAAAGGTCCAGTTTGCCGAATTGATTTATCGCGGTCTCAACCATCCTCTGGCAGTCATCCCATTTCCCTACATCTCCCACCACTGCTTTTACCTCTCCGCCCATCTCCTTCAGCTTGGCCTCAGAATCAAAAAGCCGATTAGCCCCTCTGGCGCTGACCACAACCCTGGCTCCTCGTTTTATCAGCTCCCGGGCCAGCGCAAACCCCACCCCCCGGCTCCCTCCACTTATCAACGCAACTTTGCCCTGAAAATAATTTCCCTTCATCTATAAATACCCATATTCCTTCAAGCTCTGCAGGGACTCTGCAATCGCTAGCTCAATCGGCGTTTGCCCCATCCCCAGCTCCTGAACCGCCCTGGCTGGACTATAATAAGTTCCCAAGCAGGCTAACCGTGCCATCTGCAAATTCAGACCAACTGATTTCTTGAAAATCCTTTCATAAGCTGACCCACCTAATCCCACCAGAGCCACCAGAAAACCGGGAAGCTCAGCTTTAGGGGGATTAGTGCCCGCAAGTTTTGCCACCTTCTGAAAGAAATCCAAATAGGTCAAATTTTTTCCGCCTAAAATATAAGCCTCTCCTTTTTTCCCTTTTTCTAACGCAGAAATCATTGCTTTTGCCACATCTTTCACATAAACAAAATTTCTCCCGCCCGGAGAAACAAATCTCATCTTCCGAATAATGAACTGCCGAATCAGTTCCCCACTGCTGGGACCAGAATCATAAGCCCCAAGCATAAAAGTCGGCATCACCATCACCGCATCCAGTCCTTTTTCCAAGACATACTCGCGAACCAGATTCAATGCCTGATGCTTGGATTCCATATAAGCGACTCCTTTATATTCTAAAGGAAAAGCCCCTTGCTCTGTGCCTGGATTTTCCATTGACCCGAACCGGAAAGAGCTTGCCGACCCGACAAAAACCAGCCTCCTCACCTTATTTCCGACACATAGCTCCAAAATTCTCCTTGTGCCACCCAGATTGACCTTAAAAACCAATTCCTGCTTTGCCCACATATTAGTGATAGCGGCGCAATGAAAAACCGCTTCCACCCCGTTGACCGCTTCTTTAAGAGCATTATCTTCAGCGACCAGGTCGCCACTAATTTTTTCCACGGGTAATCCATTCAGGCTTTGGGATTTGCTTCCGGGCTGGATTAGGACTCGCACCGAAAAGCCCTGCTCAATCAATTCCCGGGTAAGATTACTGCCTAACAATCCATCTGCACCTGTGACTAAAACTTTTCCTGGCACTTTCCAATCCTTTAATAGGTCAATTTATCAAAAGTCTCTGAGAGAGTCAAGTTATTTCATCATCTTTTTAGTTGACACTCTTGAGTAAGTCTGATATATTTAAGTTAAAATTTACCGACTGGACCAAGAATCTATTCAGGAAGTTTTTAATAGAGGAGGTAAATCTGGAGAGAAAAATGGGATTTGTTAAGAGCAAAAAAGAGCTGGAGGGATATTACAGCATCGGGGTGAGAAAATTTTTTAATGCCCAGATGTTAGGCGCGATGTTTGAGACTAAGCAGGAAATCGTGAAAAGGCTCTTGCCCCCTCCGTTAGAGCCAGCAGATACACCAGGGGGATTTATGTTCATTGCGCATTACCCGGAAACAAACCTGGGCCCGGGCTATAGAGAATCTGCGCTTTATCTGAGATGCAAATATCAGGGAGAGCTTGGCAGTTATTGCCTGAGTATGCCCATAGATAGCGAGGAAGACCGAATGCATAATGGCAGGGATATCTTTGGGTTTCCGAAGAAGATGGCAAGGATTCATCTGGAGCGGAATGGTCCGGAGGTGTATGGCTGGGTTGAGAGGAAAGGGATAAGGTTTGTGGAAGTGAAGGCAAAGCTGAGTGGGACTTTGCCTGAATTGCCGAAGTTGGGTGCAACTTTTCTTTTTAAGGCAATGCCCAGAATTGATTTAAAACCCGGGTTTGATGGTCCGGTTTTACTCTGTCGGCACCAGACCGAGATTGAGATGAAGAGTCTGGAAATAGGCACTGCCCAAATCAATTTCCGGGATTCCTATGCTGACCCCTGGGCTGAAATTGAGATTACTAAAATTATTGCGGCGTTTTATCTGGTCTCGGATAATACCATGTTGCCGGGAAAGGTTTTAACAGAGGTAGCCCCTGATGCCTATCTGCCTTATTATTTCAAGATGATAGATTTTTTTGAAGGAAATAAAAAGTAAAGGAATTACTATGGTTGACTTTGAAGTGAGTGAGGCGCAGCGCCAAATAATCACCACTGCCAGAGAGTTTGGGAAAGAGGTGATGGCGCCCGCGGAGGTTAAACTGGACCTGGTGGCTAATTCAGAAGAGGTTTTTCAGAGCGAGCTATTCTGGAAGGTGATGAACCAGGCGTATGAACTTGGATTTCATAAAATGGCTCTGCCAGAGCGGTTCGGCGGATTGGGATTGGACCCCCAGACCACCGGGATGGTCTGGGAAGAGCTTTCCCGGTGGGGAGCGGGATTTTCTGCGAGTTTGATGTCTGGCTCTGTTGCTCATCAGCTGATTGCTTTTCTGGCTTCGGAGAATAAGGAGCTGGTGGAAAAATATCTAATTCCTTTTTGCCATAATGACCAGGCAAATTTAATCAGCGCCTGGGGAAGCTCAGAGCCAGAGGTGGGAAGTGACGGCAGTAATTATTACGACCCAAAGATTCATCATTTTACTAATGCAGTGAAAAAGCCGGGCGGATTTGTTATAAACGGAACTAAGTCCAATTTTGTCTCTAATGGCGGAATTGCTAAGCTTTACATTATTTTTGCCTGCCTGGACCCTTCAATGGGGATTAAAGGCTCAGGCGCTTTTATAGTCCCGGCTGATATTCCCGGGGTGAGCCGGGGTAAGGCCTTAGATAAAATTGGGCTTCGGGTTTTGAATCAGTCGCCAGTTTTTTTTGAGGAGGCTGAAATCCCGGAGCATTATCAGATTTTTCAGCACGGCGACCAGTATCCAATGTTGCATAATGCTATCATCACAGTAGGCAATCTGGGCGTAGGTTATCTGGCAGTGGGCTTGATGAGAGCGGCTTATGAACAAGCCCTGGAATATGCGGGGAGAAGAGTGCAATGGGCTAAGCCGATTCGGGAGCATCAGCTGATTGCCAATAAATTGTTTGAAATTTTCCAGGCGATTGAGTCTGCCCGGGCTTTTTTATGGAAAGCCAGCTGGCTGAGCAAGCAACAATTTCCGGGCGATTTGAAAATGAGCCTTGCGGCCAAGGTCTATGCGACTAACCAGGCAGTGAAACATACCGCAGAGATGGTGCAGGCTCTGGGCGGATATGGCGTTTCTAAGGAATACCCCCTGGAAAAGTATGCTCGGGATTCTATGCTTCTCAAAATTATGGACGGCACCAATGAAATTCTAACTCTCAAAGCATCAGCGCTTCTTGAAAAATACTAAAAAATCAGACCACTTATCAAGCCCGGACCTAAAATTCACTGCCCCAGATAAGGGATGACAAAGAAATAAACTATTGCCAGAAACCCTCCGACCGCCCCGATTTTTGCGCCATCCAATTTTGCAAGCGCAGGCAAAGCCATAGCGAGTATTATAAAGATAATTCCACCGAGATAAGGGATTAAAACCAGCGGGGTATAAGCCAATTGCTCAAAAAAACCTCGTTGATTATGATTGCCGTCCAAGACAAATGCCACCACCATAATGGTGACCACCATCGCAATCACGCTTGCGCCCAATAAAACCCAAGATGTGTAAATAATCTTTGATGCACTCTTAAGTTGATGTTGCATCAATAGTTAACTGTCGTCACTGCTAATGCCCATTACTTTATGGCTGGGCATTTTCTGTTGACTTTAATATATCGCCTAATTCATCAATTGTCAAGTTCAAAAATTTTATCAATTTTTTTCCCCGCGCTTTAAGCGGATTTTTCTCAAGCCCAGCTTTATTTGACAACTCTTCAGGGCTTTGATACGCTTTTTTCAGTAAAATGAAAATCCGTTTTTCAAAGCAAAAGCTTTATTTAAAAAATAGTGAGCTAATGGCTGGATTTTTGCGAATTATTACTCTTCTAATTCTGACCATCCCTTTTAACCGCGCTCTGGCTCGGGAATGGGACAAGCTCACCGAGAAAGAAAAAAACAAACTGCTACAAGGCGAGGTTATTTACCAGAGCGTTAAGAGCACGGATGCAGAGGACCGGCTCAGCGGTTATGGACAATCATTAGCGGTGGTCAATGCCCCAATTGAAAAATGCTGGGAAATCTTCACCCAGTATGAGCAACAACAAGAATACTTCCCAAGAAAAACTCTCTCCCGGGTCATAGACCAGAAGCCCGGGCTGGTATTGGTTCAAAAGGAATTTAAATTCTACTGGGCAAAAATCAAATATGTCAACCAATATAAAATTGACCCAAAAAATTTCCGAATAGATTTCCAGATTGACCAGACCTACCCTCACGACCTCAAAGACTCCGCAGGCTTCTTCCTCTTTGAAAAAATCTCCCCTGATACCACCTTATTCATCTACGCGGTTACTAAACTGGACACAGGTATCAAGACCCCGCAATTCATCCAAAACTACATCCAGAAACGGGATTTGCCCGCAGTGGCTGAAAATGTGAGAAAAAGAATTGAATCCAACGGAACTTGGAAAAAGCAAGCGGAATAAAATTAAACATTTGGTGAACAACTAATCTTCTTCCCTGACAGAAAGGAATGAGGTATTATTGAATGGTTGGAACTCCGCTTCGGCCTACGCCCTCAGCTCCCTCCCCAAGCGAACCCCTATTTTATCCCTTGTTCTGGGAGAAGCCTAACAGTTCAATATGTCTAATCCGATTCATTCTTACAGTTAGGGGAAAAAATAGTTTTTCATATTATTTTTTGCATTTTTCAAAGCGGTTTCTGATATCTGGACTAACTAGTCTTTTTCTATATGGCAACTTCCCATCATTATATATATTTGCTCGTTCTATATTTTGAGGTGTAATAAACTTTTCTTTAATAAAATTTTCAGAGATATTATATTCTATATTTTCATAGTATATTTCTAGTTGGTGCTCATATCTTTTTCCAGCAAATGGGATATATCGTGTTATTGTATAAAGAGGCGATTTTAGAATTAGAAATCTACCTTTTTCAATATATCGTATTCTAATTGATTTAGGCCACTTATTTGAAGGGTCCATTAAATAATCAGATTCAATACTATATTTAATACGACCAAATTTTGAATCTAATTTACAGTAGAACACGTCATAATTATGTTGATTATAACTAATTTTGCCTTTTGATTCAGAGAATTTAAGAGCAAGAGGAAATCTAGTTTCCATACAATT
>Ga0172364_10002699_pt1 | contig 14121 bp, 13 predicted proteins | sample LakKivSesite10cm_FD_114545 | JGI IMG/M metagenome (GOLD analysis project Ga0172364, IMG submission 114545) | Sediment microbial communities from Lake Kivu, Rwanda - Sediment site 10cm | ecosystem: Environmental > Aquatic > Freshwater > Lake > Sediment | place: Rwanda: Western Province, Lake... | reverse complement strand
CGAGCATGTCCCCCGTGCGCCGGGCAAAGTACGCGCGCAGCTCAGCCATGTACACCTCCATGCCATGATAGATTTGTGAAGGGGAAATTATAACCCGCTACCTCGATCTTGTCCACACCGCAATGCGCCCATACAGCCCCCCGTCATTCTGAGGAGCGTAGCGACGAAGAATCTCCCCCCCAGAGCACGTCACCGCGCAACGCCCACTTGAGCAGTTGGAACATGGCCCAACATTCCCACGCGAACGGTGGAAAACCCAGCAGTCCCAACACCGGCATGCGGAAGTAATGAACACCAAAGTCGAGCGGCCAGGGCAGCGTGTAGCGCCAGCCGGCCACCGCCCAAAAGTTCCAGAACTCCCACAGAAAACCGGCGATCAGCCCGGCCGCCAGCAACCGCAACGCCGGGCGCGGGTCGCCCCGCCCCCACTCACCCAACGGTGAGTGCCCCCCCAGTTGCACGTTGAGCGGCTCCAGCAGAAAGATGAACCCGATCCACACAAAGCCAAAGGTATAGCGCGCAACGTGGACAGGCAACAACGGCGGAACCGTCACGCAGGCCAGCCCCACGACGAACATCCCTGCCAACAGCACCGGCGAGAAGGCGCGAGGCCTGGCGCGCAGGTTGCGCAGGAACCCCAACCCTTCCAGCACGTCGGCGGTCTCGAACATCCCTGGCATGATCGTGGCGAACGACCACAGGAAGGCCCAATCCCGCGCGAGCGGATGCTCCGGCACACCCACATAGCACCAGTTCCGCAGGCGGACGTTGTACGCCTCAAACAACAGCCAGCCGCCAGCCGAGATCCAGGCCAGCATCAGCGCCGCCCGGGGCTGATCGTGGATGAGCGAATGGCCGCGCAACCGCAGCGCCAGCGCATCAGTGAAGAGGACGTAGCCAGTCCAGACAATGGGGGTGAACCACCTGGAAACAAAGGCTTGCCGGGCAAAGAGACAGATTTCGGCTCCGATGACGACACCCAGGCCCAACCATCCGTACCACTTGAAACGCATCGTACACCTCCTGCCAATAATGCGTAATGCGTAAAACGTAATGCGTAAAACGTGATGCGTCAGAGGAGATTTTCTCCATGATAGCCGAAATCGGCCTGCGGTGTCAATAGCACGAAATAAGAAACGGGGTGGCTTTACGCCACCCCGCTTTTCTACTATTCGCCACCTCTACTCCAGCGTGATGATCACGCTGCTGCCACCCTCGTCTTTCGTGGCGATCATCAAGTTAAGCGTCCGGTCGTCCTTAGTCCACGTTTGGGAGACCATCCCTTCAAACGAGTCATCGCTCCCTTTCGTCCACCCCTGCGCGGCAAGTCCGGTGCTATAGAACTCACCCACGGTCGCCACGTCGTCGGCGGCAGAGAAGGTCACCATCCCTTCCGTGGCAAACAGCTCCGTCGCGCCGTCGTACATAGGCACATCTTCTGGCAAGTTCTTGGCTGCGCCTTCTGGAGGCTCAATCGTGATGGGCGCATTCACGTCATAGATCTCGTAGGAGAATACAGTGGAGCCTTCCCTTTCTGTCCGTACCTCTTTCCAGGTGATCTGGTAGCGAGCGACAAATTCCGGCAAGCCCGACTCGTCGGCAACCCACACATCGGCCTTGATATCGGAAACTTTTCCCTGTGACAGCAGTGCGACCTGTACCTCGCTCAGTTTCAGCACGTAGTGGCGTGTGTTGATGCCATTTACCGACTCCTTACCTGCATAGTCGTAGTCGGTGTTGGCGGCAAAGTCCTCTGGCTTGAACGCCAACGCACCAAAGCCGGACTCGAGGTCTTCTTCGCTCTGCTGAGTTTGGGCGCAGGACCCATTTGAGCAGAACCACATCGTATCGCCAACCTGCACGATCTCAGTCGTGCCTTGTTCACCTGTGTCTATCACCATTCGGCTGGCAGCCGGCTCCCGGGTGAACTCTTCCTCCATGACCATGCCCTCTGGAGAGCCATCCTTCGGCGTCCATTGCGAGGTCAAGCGCATGCGATAACTGTCGAGGCCCGACAAGGCGTCAGGCGCTACCTCTAGAGCAGGTGCTTCACCACCCGCTTCTTCCCCCACCGGGGCAGCCTCTTCTCCTTCTTCTGACACCGGCGTCTGCTCGGCGGCCTCTCCTGCGGTCTCAGGCGCGGGCTTGGTTGCTTTTCCCAGCGGTGAACAGGCCAGCGAGGCCAGCACCAACACAGCGAAAACGAGCCATATCTTCGACTTCATCGATGTTTCCTCCTGTCATCAATTTAGGGTTCGTAACATATCTCAGAGGACGTGATGACAGGACAGCAGTATACCACTCCCTACCACAAGTAGCAAGTATTAAAATGCGCGGGTTCGAGAAGTAATGCGCAATACGTAATGCGTAAGGGATGCCTGGACGCAAGTATTGTGTCAGTCTGTATGGGTGGGATTATCTTCGCGCTCTCGCTTGTGCCGGAGCAACCGGCCAGCCAACGTCTCTACCGCGGGAGTCTTTTCCTCCTGCACTCTCTCGACAGGGGCTGGAGCCACCCGAGGTGGCGCGGGGGCTGACGGTTTCTGGGCCGACGGTTCCTGGACCGGCGGGGGCGCCACCTCAGGAGCCACACCCGCCGCCGGCAGGCGTTCTCCGGCGCGGGATTTGGCCCGCGCCAGGCGCTCCACCGGTGCAGGAGCCTCGGCAGCGGGGCGGCGGCGGCGCAGTACGCGCTCCACTACCCACGCCCACGCTCGCGCCAGGTCGCGCCGGCCCAGCGCCAGCCGCCGCACGCCCACGTCGAACGGCAATAAAGTCACCGCCAGCCCCAGCAAATAGGGCCACAGGTCACGGGTCGTACCTCTCCCCCGCAGCGTGTGGGCGAAGGCCTGCGCCGGTTCCCCCAGCGCCACCCCACCCCCCAGTTCAGCCAGGCGTGCCAGGTATGCCGGATCCCCTTCCAGCGCGGCGTATTCGGGCGAGTAGCCCATCACCCAGCCCGTGGTGAGCGCCACCGCCCCCCCCTCTTCTCCCCCCCCGCCGGGGGGGGAAGGAGAAATCTCCCCCCCCCCGCCGGGGGGGGAAGGAGAAATCTCCCCCCCCCTTCCAGGGGGGGGCAGGGGGAGGGTGGTCAATCGCATCAGGTAGGCCCCCTCCGCCTGGGGCACAAACGTCCCCTCGTAGCGCCCCGGCGCGCTCTGCGCCAACCTCACCTGCAGCGGCTCGCCCCCCGGCCCCACCACGCTCACGCTCGCATCCAGCCCATTGACGAATGCACCGCTCTCGTCCACCGCGTCCACCGTAATGTGAGCCGTCTCCCCCTCCAGCGCGACCATCACCTCCACCGGCACGCCACTCCGCTCGACGATCGTCCAGCGCACCGCCTGGGTCCAGAAGCGCGGGAACCCCTCCCACGCCACCCAGCGCTCCGCCCAGCGGCCCGTCGCGTCGGAGGTCCAGGCCACGGCCCGCCCCAGTCCATATTGCCAGGCTGCCAGCAACGGGTCGCCCTGGTGGGTCGAGAGAATCACCCGCCCCGCCGGCTTGGGCGCGGTGGCCACGTAACCAGCCAGTTGCGGCGCCGTCTCGACGCCGGTGAGGATCGGGCTGCCGGCGGTCTGCCGGGGGTAGAACGGCTCCTCGACGACGTAAGAGCGCATCGCCAGTTGCGTCTCCTGCGCAAAGATGACCGGCAGGTTGGCCGCCCGATCGGTAAAGTGGTAACGCCCATTGCCCAGCGCGGCAATTTCCTCCAGGAAGCGCAGGTCTTGCCCGGCCCCGATGGCGACGGTACTGAGCGTAATATTCCGGGCCGCGATCTGCTCTTTGACCAACTCCCGCACGCCCTCCTGGTGCTCAGAGTCGGAGCCATCTGCCAGGAGAATGATGTGGCGCACGGTGCGGTCTGAACCGGCCAGGTATCCGAGCGCCGCCTGGAGGCTTTCGCGCACGTAGATGCCGCCGCCGCCCGCCTGCAGGCGGACCACCCGGTCTATCACCTCCTCACGCCGGCTGCCGGCCAGGGGGCCGATGACGTCGGCCGGACGGTCGTCGAAGGCAATCACCGTGATCTCGTCCTGGTCGGCGATCAGTTCGGCCACGCGGGCAGCCGCCTCCCCGGCCAGGCGGATCTTTTGCACCCCACCCTCCTCAGCCGCCATGCTGCCCGACTTGTCAATCACGACGGCGATAGACATCGGCGGGAAGCGCTGCGGGTCGTGGATGGTCATCCCGACCGGCAACGTCTCCTCCAGCGGCGTGTCGTACCAGCCCCCCACGCCGTAGGCGTGCGGCCCGCCGACCGCCACCAGCCCACCGCCCAGGTCGCGCACGTACGATTGGAGCGCCGCCAGCGCGCGAGGGGAGAGCGCCTGGGCGGGCGTGTCCACGAGCACGACGGCCGCGTACGCCGCCAGCGCCGCCGGATCAGAGGCCAGCGCACCGGGCGTGCTCTCTTCCACCTCCAGCCCGGCCGCCCGCAGCGCCGCCCGCAGGTATTTGCCCTCATCCTCTCCCTGCGCAGGTGTGGCGGAATCCCCTGCCACAACCAGGATGCGCGGGGGACCCTCAATGAACGTGAAGGCGGAGAGCGCATTGTTCTGCGGGTATGTATCAACGGCAGGGGTGAGATAAGCACGGAAGGGAGTGAACCCCGGCTCGCCCGCTACGAGCGGAATGGCAAACGTATTAGAGCCCGGGTTCAGGCGCACCTGCTCCTGTACTACGACCTTCTCACCGGCCAGGATGGTCAGCACGGCCTCCAGCCGGGTCGTGGCGTGGGCGGTGACCGAGAGCGTGAACTCCTCACCCTGGTGCAGCCGGTGGGGGGTGGAAAAGTCTGCAAGCCACGCTTCACCCTCCCCCTGCCCCCTCCCTGGGAGGGAGGGGGACAACGGCGCCTCCCCCTGCCCCCTCCCTGGGAGGGAGGGGGACAACGGCGCCTCCCCCTGCCCCCTCCCTGGGAGGGAGGGGGACAACGGCGCCTCCCCCTGTCCCCTCCCTGGGAGGAAGGGGGACAATGGAACCACGTCCACCTGGACACCCTGGGCGCGGGCCAGCCGCACAGCCTGTTCGGCTTCACCCAGCGTGGGGCGACCGTCGGAGAGGATGACCATGCGCCGGGCCGCGCCGGAGGGGAACAGCGCCAGCCCCAGGCGGATCGCCTCCTCCAGGTCGGTCTGGTGGGTGCGGGGGATGGAGGCAATCTCGCCCAGCTCGCCGCCGCCGCTCATCGGGCGCTCAACCAGCGCGTCCGCCCCGAACAGCACGAGCGCACTCCGGTCGTCTGGCCCCGCCGCTGCCAGCGCCCCCTCGACGAAGGCCAGCGCCCGCTCGCGCTCCGGCTGCGAGACACTGTCGGAGACGTCCACCAGGAAGACGACCGCCAGTTCATGGCCGCCGTGGACGGACTGTGTTCCGGCCAGGCTCAAGACGACCAGCAGCGCGATCAGGCAGCGCAATCCAAGCGCCGCCCAGGCCCGCCCGCGTCCATAGCGCCCAATCGGCCGGCCCAGGTAGGCAAAGTAGGCCAGAAGTGGCAGGAGTAGTAAGAACAACGGTTGCGTGAAAATCATAAAAAGGCTATAATCTATCTCAATGAATGAGCAAACATTTGAGTGTTATTTCTGTGGCGGCAAGGTGACCGCAAAGCACGTCAACGTCATGCGGCATTGGAAAGGTCGCTACATTTTGATTGAGAACGTCCCGGCCCACGTCTGTACCCAATGTGGTGAACGGTACTACGATGCCGCCGTCGCTGAAGCAATGGATCGGATCATGAGAGCCTCCGAAACCAGGCTCGGCGCCAAGCGCGAAATCCGCGTTCCTGTCGTCGAAATGCCCATTACTACCATTCTAACACAACTTTGATCACGTCGCTCTGGTGGCTGCGTACAAGTCTGATGCCCATGGCAAATTGTTCGGCCGGAAAGTGATGCGTCACCAGGCGCGCCAGGGGCAACTCGCCCTCCACTGCCAGCCGCACGGCCTCCGGCCAGGCCCCCGCACTCGCACAACTGCCGATCAGCTCGATCTCCTGGTGCAACAGGTGGTTCCACGCGAAATCCGCACGCGCCTCGTCATAGTCGCCGACCACCAGCACCCGCCCACGCGCCGCCACCAGATCAAGGCTGGCCCGCGCAGCCGCCGGCGAACCACTGGCCTCGATGACGTTGGGAAACTGCCTGCCACACGCCTGGCGCTCGAACCCCACCTCGCCGCCGTCGGCCAGCACGTTCTCCGCCACACACCGTCGCCCCACCAGGCCTGGGTCCACTCCTGTACCGACCGCGTCCACCATACCGGCCCACTCGTGCCCAGGGATGGCCGGAAAGCTCGTGCGCTCCCAACCGCCAATCATCTTCAGGTCCGTCGCACAGATCGCGCACGCGCCCGTCTGGATGCGCACCTGCCCTGCCCCCGGCTGCGGCGTGGGCCACTCCTGCAGCACCAGGCGGCCCGGCCCCGTGTTGACGATCGCTCTCATGGATGGACGACCACCTTGTTGTGCTCCGGGCTTTCCATTACCCCCAGCGCCCGGTGGATCTCGGCGAGGGAGAAACGATGTGAGATAACCTGCTCCGTGTCCACCAGCCCCCTTTCCATCAGGCGCATGGCCCTGGCCATGGCCAACGGCGTGGTGCCAAAACTGGCGTCCATGCGGCCCTCCAGGAAATGGGTCAAGCCGCCATCCAGCTCGAACGTCTCGTGTGTCGTAATCCCAAACACGTTCCAGCGGGTGCCCCGCCGCCGCAGGTCCACCATCAGCCTGACGGCCTCGATCGGGCCGGCCGCCTCGACTACCAGGTCTGGGCCATCGGGGACGATCTCGTAGATACGGTCCCTGGCATCCCCGTGAGCAGGATCCACCGCGTGAGTGGCCCCCAACGCCAGCGCCTGCTCCCGTGCGTGCGCGCTCGTGTCCACGGCGATCAGCCGCCCCGCGCCGGCCGCCCGGGCCACCATCATGCACAGCAACCCGATGCCGCCCACGCCGATGACCACCACGTCGTCCCCCACCTTCATCTCGCTGTACTGAATCACGCCCTTCCAGGCACCCGCCAGCGGCTCGGTCAGACAGGCCGCGTCAAACGACAGGTTCGCCGGCTTGTGGAAAAGACACTGTTCCCGGGTCAGCATATATTCCGCGAACGCCCCGGGCCACACCTCGTCCGGCCCGTCGCCTCCCGTCGTGAAGGCGTGCTCACAGTAGTGCGTGTTGCCCGCGCGGCAGTGCTCGCAGAACCCGCAGTAACCCGACGGCTGGCAGATGACCTCGTCCCCCTCCCTGAAATGCACCACGCCCGGCCCCACCCTGGCAACCACACCGCTGGGCTCGTGGCCGGGAATGAAGGGAAACGTCACGTTCCGCCGGATGCCTTTGATCGCCTTATAGTCCGTGGCACATATCCCACACGACTTGATGCGCACCACCACCTCGCCCAGCCCCGGCTCCGGCACCGCCACCTCCTCCAGCACCAGATGATCAAAGCCCTTCAAAACAGCGGCCAACATACCTCATCTCCTCATCCAAATTGCAAATAGCAAATAGCAAATCGGCAAATCGGCAAATCGGCAAATCGGCAAATCGGCAAAACTCCATCCTCCATTCTCCATTCTCCATCCTCCCTTCGCGCTCCATCCGTCATTCGCCATTCGCCATTCGCTATTCGTCCATTCGCCATTCGCCATTCGCTATTCGTCCATTCGCCATTCGCCATTCGCCATTTGCTATTTGCTATTTGCTATTTGATACATCCACCACTCGACGACGAGCACGCCCAGCGCCGCACAGGCCAGCCAGGGCCAGAACTCGCGGCGGCCCTCTTCTTCCCGCGTCGCAGCCGCCACCTCGGTGTGCCCCACCCACACCGTCTCCCGCGGCCTGATATTCGATTCGGCCTCGTCGAACAGGTTGACGGGGAGAGCGGCGGATTGCAGGACAGTACCGGGTTGGCCCAACTGTTCGACGCGGTATACCCCCAATTGGCCGGTGGAGACGAAGACGGGGAGTGGATCGCCCACGGGGAGCGTATGACGGGCGCCATCTGGTGCAGTGACGACGACCTGTGTGGCTTCGGGAGCAGGCTGGATGGTAACGGGATCGCCAGGCCGGACGACCTGAGGGGGCCGCGCCCCTCCCCCGCCCTCTCCTACGAAGGGATAAGGACGGGGCAGCAGCCAGCCGGTCAGGTTGGCCACCAGGATGGGAAAGGCGACCTGTAGCGGCAGGTCGGAGTCGTGCAAGTCGAAGGTCAGCACCGCCAGCCGCCCCTCCGGCTGCTCGGCGACGAATAACAATGGCCCACCCTCGGCCTCGACGAGCACCCGCGCTCCAGGCGGCGGCTCGACCGTGCGCGCCTGCAGGACGTGCACGGCGCTCAGGTCCACGTAGCGCAACAGGGGGTCGTCGTGTGCAATGTGGGTGATGGCCGTGGTCGTGAAAAAGACACCTACCTGGATTGAGAAGGCACCACCCTCCCCCGGCCCCTCCCTGACAGGGAGGGGAGAGGAGGGGGCGATGAGCCACAGGTTGCCGGTGGGCAGCGTGCCGGTGATTGCGTCGTCGTAAATGTAGAGGTCGTATACCCCCCCTGCCCCCCCCTGAGAGAGGGGGATGGGAGACCCCTGCACTTCCCCCTGAGAGAAGGGGATAGAAGAGCCGGGGGGCAGGCGCACCAACTCGACGCCTGGCAGCGCGCTCAGCGCCCGCTCCAGGAAGAGGTTGCCGCTGGAAACGAGCAACACCCGCCCGGAGACGGGAGGCGCTTGCACCGCCCAGGCCGTATCGTCGAGCGGCAACGCGTCCTCGACGGCCAGGTGCGCCTGCAGGGTACCCCCCCCTCCAGGGAGGGAGTAGGGCAGGTCGGTGAGCGTCAGGTCGGCGCTGGCGTGGGCCGGCACGGGCAGGCGACGGACGTCGAACAGCGCGCCATCGGTAGAAAACTCGACCAGCGGTTCAGCATCCGCGTTGCTATAATTGACTATGCGAAGAAATGCCTGCGGGCCAGCCGCCCCCGCCCGCACTGCCAGCGCCGCAATCGCCAGATTATTCCCCCCACCCCCCACCCCCACGAACCGTACCTCACCCGGCAGTGGCGGCAGCGCCTCCGGCAGCGCACCATCGGAGATGATGACTACCTGGGCAATCCCATCCATTGGCCCCGTTGACCCCGCTGACCCGGCCAGCCCGGCGGCTGCCAGGGCGAAAGCTGCTTCCCAATCGGCGGGGCCGGCGGTGGGCGCGGCCTCCTCCAGCGCGCGACGCAGGAGCGCCCGCTCGTCCGTCGCCGAGGCCAGCACGCGCGGCTGCGGCCCGACGGCGATGATCGTCGCCACGTCGCCCGCTCCCAGGCCCTCGACGATCTCCCACGCTGCCCGCCGGGCCGCATCGAAGCGGGTCGGCGCCACATCGCGCGCGAGCATGCTGGCGGAGGCGTCGAGCAGGATGACGGCGCTGCCCTGGACGAGGCTGGGCGCAGGGACGAAGGGCCGCGCCAGCGCCAGTGCCAGAAGCGCCAGGATCAAGAGTTGCAGGAACAGGAGCAGGTTGCGCCGCAGGCGCTGCCAGGGCAGGTTCGCCTCCCGGTCGCGCACCAGGCGCTGCCAGAGCAGCGTGCTCGAGACAAGCACGTCCCGCCGCCGCAACTTGAGCATGTACAGAATGAGGATGGGGATGCTCAGGGCGGCGAAAAGGAGTGAGAGCGGAGTCAGAAAACCCATATCACGCATCCAGCGGGCTGCGCACGGCCAGAGCACCACGGTTGAGGACGTGCGTGTAGATCATGGTCGTCTTGACGTCCTTGTGTCCCAGCAGCTCCTGCACCGTGCGAATGTCATAGTGGCTCTCCAGCAAATGCGTGGCGAAGGAGTGGCGGAGGGTGTGGGGGGTAACGCGCTTCTCGATCCCGGCCAGGTGGGCCGCCTCCCGGACAGCTTTCTGCAGCCCGCTCTCGTCCACGTGGTGGCGGCGCACCTCGCCGGAGCGCGGGTCCTTCGAGAGACGCTCTGAGGGAAAGGCGTACTGCCAGATCCACTCCCGGTCGGCATTGGGGTACTTGCGCTCCAGCGCGGAGGGCAGATAGACCGAGCCGTACCCCTGCGCCAGATCCCGCTCGTGCAGCCGCTTCACGCGCTGCAGGTGCTCCTGGAGCGGCGCGACGACACCATCCGGGAGAATCGTCACGCGGTCCTCCATCCCCTCGCCGTTGCGCACCACAGTCAGGTGCTGGCCAAAGTCCACGTCCCCGACGCGCAGCCGCACGCACTCCATCAGCCGCAAGCCGCTGCCATAGAGCAATTTGGCCATCAGCCGGTGCACGCCAGGTATGCATTCGATGACGCGCCGCGCTTCTTCTTTGGTCAGCACGGTGGGCAACCGTTTGGGCTTCGTGACGCGCAGCGCGTCAATGGGACCATCCAGGTCTTTGTGCAGCACTTCACGGTAGAGAAACAGGAGCGCACTGAAGGCCTGGTTTTGGGTGGAAGCGGCCACGTTCCGCTCCACAGCCAGGTGGGTGAGGAAGGCTTCAACCTCGGCGCGGCCCATGTCGCTGGGATGGCGCTCGTCGTGGAACAGGATATAGCGCACGGTCCACCCGACGTAGGCCTCTTCGGTGCGGATGGAATAGTGCTTGAGGCGGATGGCGTCACGGATACTTCGACAGAGCTCAGTGCGAGCCTGATCGAGGAGTTTCCTGGGACGCTGTTCCATAATTTCACCTCAGAAGTGCTTGACTTGCCAGATATTGTGCTGTATACTATTCATCAAGCCAGGGACATGCGAAAGGCACCTACCTTTTCCAGATTATACCACAGGGTGAATTCCGTGTAAATCCCTAGAGGGGAAATTAGATAGGAAAAATCCGGCAAAATACTCTAACATTAGGAGATTATGCGGAAAGAGATAGGACGGAATGTCAAACCGGAATGGGCGCGAATGATGAAACAGGACAAGAGCATTGCAAGACCAAGTCAGTTACAGGTCAGTACGACCGGCTTAGTTCAACAAGGATTATGCGGCGGCGGCGCGCCGCATGAATCCTATTCGTTGGGCGGCTAGATCGGTTCGGGAAATTGCAGGCGCGGGTGGAGTGGTACCCTAATCCGTGCAGCCGACCGCTTCGCGCGCCGCACTTGCGGCGTCTGACGCGAGGCGTCCGGCGGACAGTCGGAGGGCGCCCGAGGAACGCTGGCTAATGGAAGACGGTTGACAGAGAGGCTGGTCCAGCATGGTCGAAATTGTCTGGGAGTTCGTCGTCAAGGAGGAAGCCCGAGGCCAGTTTGAGCTGGCGTACGGCCCAGGCGGCGCCTGGAGCAAGCTGTTCGCACGGTACCCGGGCTTCCGAGGCGCCACCCTGCTGCGCGACACGAAGAATCCGCGGCGGTATCTGACGATCGAATGCTGGGAGACAGGGGCCCAGCGGGAGCAGGTGCTGGCCGAACGCAAGGCCGAGTACTCTAGCCTGGACGCCGCCTTTGGTGACTGGACCGAGTCTAAGACTGAGGTGGGTATCTTCAGAGTGCTGGCCGAGGCGACGGTGCACCCCCGTGGCAGAGCAGGGCGAAGCAAAGCTGGAGAGGCCGGGCGAAGGAGCCGCCGATTAGGATCTACGGGGTAACAGTCAATCACAACACCTTTATCAGACCAATTTGGTTCGCCGCTGTAGTCCAGCATGCAGGGTGGGGAAGGCATGATCACACCGACCCGTCGCCTGCAGTGCGGCAGTTCATGGACATAGTCGGCTGCCCACGTGACCTGAACGAGACGGCCATCAGGCAGGTCGAAACACTGGGCTACGACCCGGCAGATGTGAAGCATATCTTTCTGACGCACATGCACATGGATCACGCCGGCGGGTTGCCTGGTTTCCCGGCAGCGACGGTACACATCTTCGCTGCTGAGTTGGAGGCTTGCCTGCACCCACGGACGCTGATGGAGTGGCGAGCCTACCGGCCGGAGCACCGGGAGCATGGTCCAAAGTGGCAGCCACACACGCTCCAGGGCGATCAGTGGTTCGGGATGGACTGCACACCGCTGGTGAGAGTCGGAGAGGCTGAGATGGTCATGGTCCCGTTCACCGGGCACACGCGCGGCCACTGCGGAGTTGCTCTCCGCATGGGAGATCGGTGGCTGTTGCACTGTGGGGACGTTTACGGATACTATCGCCAGGCAGACCCCGTGCAGCCGTACAAGCATCCCAGCGGCAAGTTGATGGAGCTCATAGTGACGACAGGGTTCAGGATGCCTAGACGCCACTGGGGCCGCATCAGGAAACTGCTGCGTGCGCACGGCGACCAGATACAGGCGTTCTGTGCGCACGACGCACGTGAATTCGAGTTGTGCCAAGGGTGAGCAGCGAATGAGGCAATTCGAAGTGTTAGTAGAAGAGGGAGCTCCTCACGGTGATCTCTATGAGTTGGAGCAAACGACGTATTACCGGGTGGTGGATAGACACTCGAAAAAGGTTGTGATGACTTTCCAGGGTGAGATGGAAGCAAGTTTGAGCACAACGACCGGGATGTGGGACGATTACCGCTTCTCCGGCGTACGTGAAGTTCTCATTGCACCTGATGAACTATCAGTGATTGTGCGGTATCACGATGGTCGTGAGGAGACGGTGCAGCTACCCAAGTAGTTGGAATAGTGATAAGCGGACACTTGACCCTCTCCTGATGACGCGATCTTGGTTGGCTTGGTTGCTCCTAAAGACTTGACAGTTGGTCAGATGCCACTGCTAGAAGCCATCAGGCAGCGACGAAGCCGCAGGGAGTATGAAGAGCAACCCTTGAGTCTGGAGGAGCTTTCATTCTTTGTTTTTGTCAAGCGAAAACAGAGCCATTTGTTGGTCGAAAAGAGGGCCACTTGGGACACCTTGCCTGAACTTTGACAATCGAAAACAGGGCCATTTGTTGATCGAAAACAGGGCCACCCTGCCGTCGCCGTAGGGGCTGTGGGCAGTGTGAGCAGGCACGCTGTGCGTACCTGTCCACACTGTCCACGGCCCATTAGCCCATCATGCACTTCCCTCCTGCTGAGCCTCTCGCTGCACCCGCTGGCGGCGCAACTGTCCACCCCCTCACTCTCCACTCATGTTCTCTAACAGCGCCTGAATGTCCGCCAGGTAGTCCTCTATCCTCGTCGGCGGTGATAGACGCCGCAGGTTGTCTGGATTGTCGCGGTCCAACGCCCACTGCGCCGGGTTGTCGTAGATATACTGGCGAATGGCAAGCAATTCCCGCTCGTTGCGGATGACGTGTTCGAAGTAATTGCGCTGCCAGAATTTGGCCCGGCGCGTCGGGTCGTGGGCCTGGATCCAGTCCAGGTACACCGTAAAGACCAGCGATTTGAACGCCCCCATCACGTCGCCCAACGTGGGGTTCACATTCACCGTCTCGGGATCCGGGACAACCCAGTCCGCACCGGTAGGGGCAAGGCTTGCCCTTGCCCCACCCACCCCATCGGGAATCACCACATTAGGAGCGACCGCATCCCCCACGCCTGTAGGGGCAAGGCTTGCCCTTGCCCCACCCACCCCATCGGGAATCACCACATTCGGGGCGACCGCATCCCCCACGCCTGTAGGGGCAAGGCTTGCCCTTGCCCCACCCCCACCCACGTCGGGAACCACCACATTCGGGGCGACCGCAAGGGTCGCCCCTACACCATCGTGGCCGTGCAACCACACAATCAGATGAACGTGGTTCGGCATGACCACGAATTCATCCAGCGCGATGGTAGGAAACCAACGTGGCAAGGCGTACCACACGTCTGTGATGATCCCGCGCACCACGGGATCGTCCATTACACATTTGCGTTCACGGGTGCACAGGGTGACGAAATAAGCCCCCGGCAGGCGATAATCATACCCCTTTAACCGGATGGAACGCCGATGGTGCTGGTTTGGGTCGTATTGGACCGTCATGTTAACCTCCGTCGGTAGGGGCAGGGCTTGCCCCTGCTCCACCTCCAACCATATTGATGGGCAGCCGCACAGGTGGGCAACCGCACAGGTGGGCAACCCCTGGCTGACTTATCGTCACGGAGAGCAAGCCGCTTATTGGACTACTCCCCCATATCTGGGTGAAAAGTAGCGGTCCGTTCCATATCTGGGGGCTGTTTTCGCTCAATCGCGGCCTGATGTGACGGTTAGTCATTCAGGG
>Ga0172364_10002696_pt1 | contig 14133 bp, 12 predicted proteins | sample LakKivSesite10cm_FD_114545 | JGI IMG/M metagenome (GOLD analysis project Ga0172364, IMG submission 114545) | Sediment microbial communities from Lake Kivu, Rwanda - Sediment site 10cm | ecosystem: Environmental > Aquatic > Freshwater > Lake > Sediment | place: Rwanda: Western Province, Lake... | reverse complement strand
GCAGCAATCAATGAAGGCGGAACCAAATTCTCCAAGGTGTGTCACTTTTCGAGCATACTAAGTAAGTTCTGTAAAGAAAGAAGGAAGACCACATAATAAAAGCGATTTTGAAAATCTTGAATATAAACTTTTACAGACCAATAACATTTGGTTTCATGTAAATGAATTTCAACATTATACCAAAAATTTAAGAGAAATTTTGTGCAATAAGATAATGAATCAATGAAATTGTAGGCAGTGGTTAAGGGGAAATTGCAGTGGCGCTACCTTGGTACATTGAATATTGGTATATTCTTCCTTCAATCGTTGCAATGTTCATTACTATTGTTTTGCCTTTTATGTATATTAGATGGTTAAAGAAACCAGGAGCGTCTGAACCTCAAGAATTAATGAGGCGTCTCGCAACCTTTTACAAAACGCTTGGTATTGCCTGTTTTATACCTATTATCTCCCCTTCTTCTTGGGTGGGAGTTAACCTAGCATATACAATTTTACCCATCATATTTCCTCCTCCCCCAGGAAGTGGAGGAAGGATAGGAGGAGGGGCTGGTATAGCGATGCTGCTGATGTTTTGCTTCTTGTTTTCTATAGTATTAAGCTTGCTCTGCTGGGAAACAGCAACGTGGCTTCTGAAGGATGGAGGAGAAGCTTTAGGTCTCTTTGTCTCTATGTTCTTTGTTTTTAGTGGGATTTTTGCATTAAACAGCTTGTACCCTGATTTGCTGTCGACACTGCACGGCTCTTATTACTACTGGACTTGGGTTTTGCTGTATATACTCGCTAACTTAAGCCAAATCACCATGAATTTGGCTTCAGTTTTTTACTTGATAAGACCGCAAATAAGCAAGTATTTTACTTTTCGAAGCAGTACTTAACTTCTTGAAACTCGGCGGAAAGTTTTGCAACATCCTTTTTGATGTTTTCTGGTGGTTCTGCATCGATTGCTGCCCTCTTAATCATTTCAGCTATTTTCAACATCTCACCCTCTTTCATTCCCCGTCTCGTAATTTCGCATGTGCCAATCCTAACAACACAATCAACAATGATGTTTGCACTTTGAAGTTTTTCTGCAAAGGTTCTACCTTTCTTATAGTCTCCATAATCCAATATCACTTGATGTGACTGAGTGAACCCTAAGTGTTGGCAAATAACGGGGAAGCCATAATCGTACAAAGCCTTGGCCAATGTTTTGGAGTTGCGGATCACTTGCTTTGCGTAGGCTGTGCCAAATTTTTCCATTTCAGCCAAGGCTAAAGTTAGGGCTGCTATGCGGTTCCAATGAGCGTTGTCCACAAAGTTTGGGTAGATTTTCGATTTCACGAACTCTCCGTGTTCCTTATCTGCTAAAAATATGCCTCCTTGGGGTCCGAAAAGAGTCTTGTGGGTGGAACCGAACAAGGCGTGTGCCCCTTCTTTTAATGGGTTTTGAAATTGTTCTCCTGCGATGAGTCCCATAACGTGTGAGCCATCAAATCCTACAATTGCACCGTTTTCGCTGGCAGTTTTGGCTAACTCTTCGACTGGATGCGGAAAAGTGATTAGACTTGCACCAAAAATCACTATTTTAGGTCTAATGCGCCTTATGGCTTCTTTTGTCTCTTCCACTTTTATATTCATGTAATGCTTCGAAAAAGGAAATGGCACAGCCTTAAGGCTAAAAAGTCCAGCTAAGCCATCATTCCACATTCCTGGATATCCACCGTCATCTGGAGAAACGCACATAAACGTGTCACCTGTTTTCGTATAACTAGCTAGGAAAATCATATCTGCAACATGCCCAGAAAGAGGACGTAAATCTGCAATGGCAGATTTGAACACTTGTTTAGCCAATTTTTCACCGTACTGTTCGATTTCGTCAGTGAAATGTGTGCCCATATAGAAATGGTCTCTTGCGGTGTAGCGGTGTCCAAGCTCTGAAGAGAGAAGGCTCCTGGCAGTTGGGCTCATAACATTTTCAGAGGGAATGAGGTTCAAGCATTGTGTTCCGCGCCATTCTTCATGTTTTTTAACGAGGTTTAGGATTTCGTCAATCATATTTTAACCCTCTTTGTTTAGGCAATATTTACCTCTTTACACATTAAACTATTTTTACGCTATCTCTTCTTTAACCACAAATTTAATGCCAGTTACTAATAAACAATAAAGTTGTCATGTCATAAAAGGTAAAGTTTAAAACGCTCCATTAGTAGTAGATGTGTTCAAACGCGTTGGCACTGCGAAGAGCAAATGGAGTATAGTACGCCTTGAAGAAAACAACCGTCGTGGCCACTTTCATGGTTATATTATTAGCCGTGACTTTTACTTTTCCCACACTTCTCCTACACGTAAGAGCAGCTAATGGTGTGGAAATCACTTCTATTACACCTACAACCCAGCGCGGAAAAGTTGGAGATACAGTTCGCATTATTGGGACCTTAAACACAACTGATGGTGAATATCGAATCTGGCTTGGCACCTATGATGTCACTCCTACAGAACCAATAGCAACTGAAAACGAGGTGAATGCGACATTCGAGATTCCACATATTCCAACTGCAAATTATACAATAACTTTGCAGGACGTTGACAAAAACATTAATGCAACAACATGGTTCCTTGTAGAAACCGCCTATTATATTGCGGCAGATGCGCCTTCACCGCCTCAGCAATTACTAGAAAACGATACAGTTAGTATTTTGGTGAATGTGACTGGCGGAGAACAGAACGTCGTATATTACGCCGATGTTTCAGTGATGATGCCCTCTCCGCTTTCTAACAATTACTCGGCTATTGTGGCGCTTACTAATACAACCGATACAGGAGATGGATTTGCAAGCATCATATATCCAAACCAACTATTCAATTATACTGATTCCAAACCTTCTGTTTCCAATACTAACTATACAGGTGTATATCAGATATATTTCAATAGAACTCAAGACTTGGCGGAAGACAGTTTCTTTGTAGGCATTACAGACAAGAGCGAATATCATAGGGAAGAAATCGTGCAAATCAAGGCTGTGGGCTATGAATCAAACCAAACAGCTAACATTACCATAATCTTTCCAGACACTAACAAAAATGTTACATGGTCGGTGAACGCTACCCAGCAAGGAGTGATTAATGCAACATGGAATGTTCCGTCTAACGCTTCAATCGGTGTTTATAACATAACAATAACTTCGGCAAAATCGAAAGATATACTTGACTCTCAACTTTTTAGCGTTCCAGGCTACCCAATACAAGTTTATACACGAAACTTGGCTGGAGATATCGTACCACTGATTCTGGTGGAAGCTTTTGACGAAGCTGCCAACACGACGTACAGCAACACAACTGATGAAAACGGGTTAACAAGCTTTCAACTTGAAAGGGGCAATCACACGTTTGAAGCATTTTGGAAAGAAGTTAAAGTCGGCATGAAAAACGTAACAATTTCTGAGAATTACACGTATGATTTGAAATGTGATCTAGCCAACATGAAGATAACCGTCAAAGACGAGGACGAAAATCTAATACCATTTGTCTCCTTAAAAATCAACTATACATACATTACTACAAAAGAAAATAACACTGAAAACGGAAGCATAAGCGGTAAAACGGACCTTACTGGAGTTTTCCTAATCAATTCCACGCTGATTCACATAAGTTACACTATAAATGCTTCTCGTTACGGAATAGCTTTCAACAAGAAGAACAGCACAATCCAAGATTTACCAGCAGAATCATGGGTTAATGTGACCATACTGTGTCCTGCCAAAACTTTGACGCTGAACGTAACTGAAAATCATCGAACCCCGCTTCCAAACGCACATGTTGAATTGATTGAAGAGATGGGCGGAATAACCTACAACAATGAAACTACCAACGATTTAGGAATAGTTGTTATTAACTGCACTTTTGGAAAATACTATGCGAAAGTCTACACGGATAACATATTCCTAAACGAAACTTTCGTTGAAATTTTCAATGATACATACAGCGAGATTTATTGCAAGCTCTACAATCTCACACTTTCAGTGAAAGTGGTGGACTATTTTGGTCAACCTATTTCAGACGCAAAGGTAGCATGGCAACTGTATGGTTTGGAAGATTCGGCTCTCACAAAATCTGATGGTTTAGTCACTTTTAGCAAAATCATTGGTGGGGATTTGCAAGTGACGGTTTACTTACCCGGGCAGTCAGAGCCATTTATGGCTACCACATTATCTGTGGATAGCTCGAAAACAGTCGAAATTAAACTAGATAAATACATAGTTCTAGCAGGTTTCCTTGTTGAAACAAGCTATTTAGCAACAGCGATAATAATCATTGTAACTGTGCTTCTGGTTCTTTTGATAGAAATTTATAGAAAGAGACACATTAAACCAGAGAAAAGTTCAATATAGACCCAAAATAACGAGTTTTAGAGAAAAAACTTTATATGAAATCTCGTGAAACATATCTGTTAGAGAAGAAATTACGTAATGAAGTTTTGTTAATAAAAGCCAAAGGTTGTGCATGTATTGGCTCAAGTAAAAACTTGTTCTCCCACCTGTCAATCCTTCAAATGTGCAAAAGACGCTGCTATCTACCGGCGAGATGGTGTATGGTGCAGGTGGACCGAAGAAATGTGTAACGTTGCAAACTGTACCTATGCCATTTGTATAAAACGGCGGCTGCTTCCGAGAGGAATCTGTGGCGAAACCATAAAGAGGAAAACTGTTGAAACGCAACCTGAAGAGGTCATTGGTCCATCAATAAAGCTTCGTGGAAGGGCTCTTCGCAAGATCAGGGAAAAAGAAATCTTCTAATGGAATCACTAGTCTTCGGTAGTCAGAAGTGAATTAACTTTTGGGGATTAAGTAGTTTGTTCTTTTAATCTATTTTATTTGGCTGGGACACGCTTTACAACTGGCGGTTTTATCTTTTTCAAGATTCTATAACCACAAACTATACATTTCATTTCTCCGCCGCGAAGTTCCAACTCTTCAGAGGGAACTTTAGCTCCACACCTTACACATTCATAAACAATTCCAGTCGTTGTCTTTTCCATACAAACTTCCTCTTCTACAAAGAAATCTATTCTGCTTTTAAATGTTTCCGACTAGCTTTGTATTTCATAGATGGAATGAGAGAAATTGAGAAAGCGCTTAAGAAAAATTCTTTCAGATTTTCTTCCTTTCGATGAATTAGTGTATGTTACTAATTCTTACGACATTGTTGGAGATATAGCGATTCTTCGTCTAACTGGCAGATCTCGAAAACATGGTCAAATTATCGCAAAAGCCATTACAAGTATCCATAAGAGTGTTGAAACAGTGTTGGCTCAGACGAGCCCGGTTCGTGGAGATTTTCGGCTTCGAAAATTGGAATACATTGCTGGCGAAAACAAAACCATCAGTGTCCATAAAGAGTCCGAATGCCTATTCTCTATAAATGTTGAAGAATGCTACTTTTCACCTAGGCTTCTCTACGAAAGAATGCGAATTGCAAAACAAGTTGAAAAAGATGATGTCATTGTAAACATGTTTGCTGGGGTGGGTTGTTTCTCTATTATTATCGCCAAGCATTCCAATGTTGAGAAAGTATATTCAATTGACATCAACCAAGTCGCTGTTCAGAACATGCAGGAAAACGTTAGACTAAACAGGATGTATAAAAAGGTAATTCCAATACTTGGTGATGCAAAAGATGTAATTGAAAAAAAATTATGCCATGTGGCTGACAGGGTTCTCATGCCTTTGCCTCGAAAAGCCTTTGAATACTTGCCCTATGCTCTGTTAACTCTCAAAAAAGCTGGCGGATGGATACACTACTACGATTTTGAACATGCGAAGAAAAACGAGAATCCAATTGAAAAGGTTAAGCTGAAGGTGGCTGAGAAACTTGCATGTTTAGGTGTAGACTTTGAAATTCCGTTTGGTCGTGTTATTCGGACAACTGGTCCAAATTGGCATCAAATTGTTTTAGACATTAAAACAATTTTTTGAGGAAACAGAAAGATGAGAATACTGTGGAGAGAATTTAGGAAAAGCAAGCTGATCTCCTCAAGTATTCTATGGCAGCTCATGAAAGTGTTTTATAGTTTAAAGACAAAATTACGTTAGGAGGGATGCAACATCAAAAAAAAGCTCATGGACATACTTGCGTGTCCAATTGACAAGCATCACCCACTTGAACTATACATTTTCGAAGAGAAAGATGAGATAGTTGAGGGCTTAATTGTTTGCCCAAAATGTTTAAGGTGGTATCCAATACGTGATGAAATTCCAGAAATGCTGCCCGACGAGCTGCGAAAAGAAACCGAAGATTTGCCGTTTTTCAAGAAATGGAAGGAAAAAATTCCAGAAAAAATTCTGCATGAGGGTAAGCCATTCAATCTTGAAAGTGGAATACAAAAGAAATCTTAAATTTCTTACTGTAGCTTCACCACTTTGCCTATTTTTGAGGATTTTAATGCCGCCTCAGCTATTTGAAGGGCTTTTAAGCCGTCCATTCCCGTTATAAGTGGTTTCTCTCTTTTCAAAATACAATTTGCAAAGTGTCGAAGTTCAAGTTTTAAAGGTTCTTGCCAAGGGTATCTTGGCTGTATGGTTTCCTTTGCATCTTCAACTGTCAATTCTTGTGTGATATAGTCAAGTTTCATTATTGCTTTGCTTCCTGTGACCACTAGGGTTCTCGTTTTATATGGCGTTAACCAGTTTGATTCAATGAAAGCGCTTTTTCCGCCTTCGAAGGTTAGCATTATCTGAGCATAATCCTCAAATTTTTTATGTTTCATGTTTCCAGTTTTTGCGTAAACTGCAATTGGTTCCTCAGTAAAGAGATATCTTATTATATCAATATCATGAATCGCCGTGTCTTTTACAACTCCTACATCACCTATTCTTTCGGGCCACTCGGAGACTCTTTTTGCTGTGGCGCACACGAGGTTGCCGATTGTTTTATCTTCAATTGCGTTCTTCATGTGCTGGATGCCTGGAATAAATCGCATCAGAAAACCCACTGTTAAGTGTAGTTTTTCTTTCTTAGCTGCTTCTAGTAGTTTTTCCGCTTGTTTCACGTTTGTCGCCATAGGTTTTTCGACTAGAACATGTTTTCCAGTTTTCAAAGCTTTCAGCGTCTCTCTTGCAAGGTTTAGTGACCATACACAATTGCTCACTGCTTCGATGTCTTTCCTCTTCAGCAATTTTCCAACGTTTGTGTAAGCTTTTACACCAAATTGATTAGCCACGTTTTTGGCTCTCTCTGCATCTACGTCGCAAACAGCTAAAAGTTCTGTTTCTTCCAATTCTTTAAAGACTCTTGCGTGGTTTCTTCCCCAGAAACCCGTTCCAATAACTGCTACTCCTAACTTTTTCATTTCGTCCAGACTCCTCTTCCTAACCCACGATAAATGAAACCTTCCTTTTCAACCTTATTCGGTTCAACTATTCCCTCAAGATCAACAATTGCCGCTGGCATTTTCATCAAAGCCTTTAACTTCTTTAGGTTTAGACGTTTAAATTGATCATGGCCAGTTAGTATTAACATGCAATCTACACCTTCTAAAGCCTCACTTAGATTCTTCTTAAGGTGATATTGCATCTCACCCATTTCATCACCTGAAAAGTACGGGTCGTAAACGCTAACTTTAGCGCCCTTTGCTTCTAATATTTTAGCGAGTTCTTCAACCATTTTTTTTGGAGAGCTTTTCACATTCGGAACCTGCAAGATTCCAAGCAAAGAAATTTTTGCTCTTCGAAGCGTCTTTCCACAGTTTCTTAATGCATCCTTAGTCAAATTGACCGCGTGTTTAACTATTTCTTCGTTTATTTCTCTGGCAATCGTTGGGACTCGAAGCTTAAAATTCAGGTTTTCAGAATTGTCTAACAGAAGATATGAGTCTTCTCGGATGTTTCCACTGGCAAACGTCGGCAATGAAAGCATAGGGCAAGCACCAATCGTCGCAAGTTTATGGGCTTCGAGATAATCTATGCCTGCTTTTTCGCAGAAAAGTGCAAGCTCATTAGCAAGAGCAACGTTAACGTCTTGCTGCATTGCTTTAAAAAGTGTAACAGTTTCTGTTGTCTTTATGCATTCGGTTTTGGTCAAACAGCCTTTTGTGAATGTTCCTAGAATAGCTGAAGCGGCGTTTAAGCTGTTTTTGTCCGTTGCTGCAACTATTCGCTCCTGATTTGACGGGTTCTCCAATGTTTGCCCATTCAGAAGTTGGATTGGACTGTATGCTAAGCCAAAATCGGCTCCAACTTTTAATCCTGAAGTGTTTTCCAAAACCTCTCTAATCAAGCCTTGTGTAAAGCCGATTCCAACAGTGCTCATGAGAACAACTAAAGAGCCATTGCGAAGACCCGCGCCCACATGTTTACAGATGTTTTCTAAATTTGAGTAATTGACTTTTTTCTTTTCATCAATTTCTATTGGGATTGTTATGGCAATGACATCACTTTGGGAAACTGTAGTTTTAACGTCAGTCGTAGCGTTTAGAAGCCCCGTTTTTGCATAACTTTTTAGTTTAAGCCCAATTTCACGTTTTAGAAGAGGCATCTTTCCTCGTACAATATTATTCACTATGGCCTGGTCTGCATCTACACATTTAACTCTGAATCCTGCCTCGGCAAAAAGACAAGCGTGGAGAACGCCGATCTGTCTGCAACCTATGATACTAACTATATATTTACCACGTTTTTCGACTGTGTCAATTTCTTCGGGTTTTATATGTAATATTGATGAAGACATACATCGATGTTCTCCGCAAGTGTGATTATGGGTAACTGTTCTAACTCTTTAGACTTGGAATTAGCTTTTTGAGTTTTAGAGTGTATTCGTTTACAAGCTGTATAGCTTTTTCTCTGGTTTTGGCTTCTGCGTATAATCGGTAAATGGGTTCTGTCCCGCTTGGTCGTATCAAAATGTCGCTTTTGTCCTTAAACCATATTTTGACTCCGTCAATAGTACTTATGTTTAGACTCTGCACTTGCTTAACCAACTTTTCTAGGGCTTTCTGTTTAATTTCCTCTGGGCATTCCACTTTTCCTTTTTCAATAAAGTATTTTGGCAATTCTTCAATTAGTTTTGAAAGCTTTCCACCAGTTTTAGCCATAATATCCAAAATCAAAGCTGTTGCCATTGCTCCATCTCTAACAGATTGATGAAGGCCATAAAAGATTCCGCCGTTTTCTTCTCCGCCAAGTTTTGCGTTTAGCTTTTTCATAGTTTGCGAAACCGTTACGCTTCCAACTTTGGTCCAAACGATTTCTCCATTATACGCGTTGGCTATGTCCTTGACCAAGGTTGAGGAGCTTATTGGCGTAACAATTTTTTCGCCAGGGTTCTCCTTTAGAAAATGTTTTTCCACTAAAGCGAAGGTTTTGTCTCCCCAATGGGTTTCTCCACGTTCGTCGACAAAAATTGAGCGGTCGGCATCACCGTCATATGCTACACCAAAATCTGCACCTATGGTTTTCAGCGTTAAAGCCAACTCATTAAGGTTTTCTGGACGCGGTTCAGGCAGTCTTCCAGGGAACGTTCCGTCAATATTTCCGTTTATAGTTGTAACCTTACACCCTAGCTCTCTGAGTAAGCGTGGTGCAGCTAGGTTGCCAACGCTGTTTGCTGCGTCAACTACAACATGGAAATGTTTTTTGGTTATTTCAGCAACGTCGACGTGCTGTTTTATCGCTTCAATATAGTCATCAATTATTCCTTGTAATTCGGTTGTCTTTCCTATTTTATCCCAATCTGCATATTTCATCTTTTCTTCGAAAAATATGTTTTCAATTTCGATTTCTTGCTCACGGGAGAGCTCTATTCCATCGTTCCATACAACTTTTATTCCGTTGTATTCTGGTGGGTTATGTGACGCTGTTATTATGACTGCGCCGTCTATTTTATGGTTTTTGACGGCGTATTGTAACGTTGGCGTAGGTGCCATTCCAGCAAACAGTGCATCGCATCCGCTGGCGTTTAAACTGGCAATAACCGCTTTTGCAAGCATTGGGCTGCTTGTTCTGGCGTCATAACCCACTAGAAGTTTTGCATGTTTAAAGAATGTTCCTATTGCGCTTCCGATTTTAATCGCCACTTCTGGGGTTAATTCCTTGTTGACAAGTCCACGGATGCCGTTTGTCCCAAATAAACGTCTCTGACCTAACATGAACAATTCACTCTTTTAAGTAATACATTTGGGTGTTAATACGGTCTCAGAAACCTCTTTAGCTGGGCAAATCGAAACTCGCTCTGCAAGAGATATGCCATCCTTTATTTTGACGTGATCGCCAAGTATACACCCTTTTCCAATTTTAACTCTTTTTCCAATAAACACGCCTTCTCCAATTATGGCTCCGTTCATGGAGGCAAAATCCGATATTACAGTCTCACGGAGGATAACAGAATTTTGAATGCGAACATTACTTCCAGCTATAACGTTCCGCCCCAAAACTACACATGGTCCTATAACCGATTTTTCACCTACAGCCACTCCTCTATCAAGTGCTACAGGTTTCTTGATTTCCGTTTCATTTCCAATTTTACATTTTTTTTGGTTGACAAAGGAAGTGATTAGAGTTTTGTTTATCTTTAAATAATCTTCAGGTTTGCCTATGTCCATCCATAAACCATCAAAAACATACCCGTAAAGCCCATTTTCTTTCACAAGTTTTGGAAAAACTTCATATTCCATAGAGACTGCTCTGTCTTCTGGGATATAATTGAATATTTTTTGGCTGAGGACATAAGCGCCAGCATTTATTAAATTAGTTGGAGCGGTTCCCTCTGGTGGTTTCTCGATGAATCTTTTTATGCGGTTATCCTCTGTCAGTTCTGCGACTCCGTATCTGCTTGGGTCTTCAACTCGATGAAGAGCTATTGTTGCCACGGCTTCGTTTTCTTCGTGTGTTTTCAAAATTTCTGTATAATTCACATCAGCAAATACGTCTCCGTTCAGAACTAGGAAAGGAGCGTTGTGGCCAATAAATTCTTCAGCTTTTTTTATCGGACCACCCGTTCCCAACGGTTTTCTTAAAGGGTCGCGCGAATAAGTAACGTGTAACCCGCATCTTGGAATTCTGTGTTGTTTTATTGCAACTTCGGTCTGATAGTTAACTGCTAGTATTGCTTCTTTGATGTTGTTTTTAGCGAGTCTTTCGAAAGTCCACTGCAACAATGGCTTGTTAACTATTGGAAGAAGGATTTTCGGTCTTGTGCAGCTTAGCGGTCTTAGTCTTGTGCCGAAACCTCCTGCGAGAATCAAAGCTTTCAAAGATTTTTCACCGTACTAGTTGCAACTTTATATGTAATTGGCTTGCAATAAAACCATTTCGTGAAAAAGGTGAAAGCCTTGAAGGTTATGCTTTATGAGATGAGTTGGACTGAAGCCAAACAATACTTCGTTAAAAACGATGTTGCGATTCTCCCTGTGGGTTCGACTGAGCAGCACGGACCACAGAATCCGCTTGGAACAGATCACTTAATAGCTAAGGCGCTAGCGGAAGAAACAGCCAAACGGACAGGGGTTCTGTGTCTTCAAGTGATTCCTTTTGGCGTAAGTTCTCATCACAAGCAGTTTTGGGGAACCATCTACATATCACCTAAGACTTTCAAAAAATACGTGAAAGAGACATGTTTAGCACTTAGCTATTATGGTGTCAAGAAAATTGTGATAGTTAATGGGCATGGTGGTAACCGCTGTGCTCTCGTGGAGATGGCTGGAGAACTGAAAGAAAAAGGGGTTTTTGTATCCGTCTTTCAATGGTGGGAGGCTGCAGGCAAGCTTTTGCCAGAGCTTTTCAGATTAGAAGAGAGGGGACATGCTGCAGCTGAAGAAACTTCCGTGAATCTAGCTTTGTACCCCAAAATTGTGAGTATGAAGAGAGCTGTAAATGAGGAACCCCGCAAACACGCTGTGAAATCGGTGGGTATTAGTCTTCCATTAGCCACTGTGGATGAAACAAACTCGGGGGTATTTGGAAAATCAACAACAGCTTCCGCGGAAAGGGGGAAAAAAGTTTTCGAGGCAGTTGTCAGCGAACTGGTGAAGCATGTCAACGTAGTTAAAAAATCTGAACTCGAAGGTTTACTGCAGAAGCCTAAGGTTTAAGCTAAGCTTGTTCATTCCCATTCGATTGTTGCTGGCGGCTTATGAGTTATATCATAAACAACGCGGGTAACTTCTGATATTTCATTTGTTATCCTAGTTGAGATTCTCTCCAATACTTCGTATGGAATTTTTGCAAAACTGGCAGTCATAGCTTCTCGGCTTTCTACAATTCTGACAGCAACAACATAGCCATAAGCTCTGGCGTCTCCTTTGACGCCTGTGGCTTTTGTATCAGTTAGAACAGCGAAATACTGCCACAAGTTTTCTTCTAAACCGCTTTTTTCAATTTCTTCCCTTACAATTTTGTCCGCTTTCTTTGCGATCTTAACCTTCTCTTCAGTTAATTCTCCAATGATTCTGACAGCTAATCCTGGACCGGGAAAAGGCTGCCTAAAAACTATTTCTTTTGGCAGTTCAAGTATTTTTGCAACTTTTCTAACTTCGTCCTTATACAAATCACGAAGCGGTTCCACAATTTTCTTAAACTTGATTTTTATTGGTAGACCAGCCACGTTGTGGTGTGTCTTTATTTTGTCTGAAAACTTTCTGAAACCAGATTCAATTCTGTCTGGATAGATTGTTCCTTGAATCAAATATTCTGCGTCGGCTTTTTCGGCGATTTCCTCAAATACTCTTATGAACTCTTCGCCGATGATTTTCCTTTTCCTTTCAGGGTCGGCAACTCCTTCGAGTTTTTCTAAGAATCGTTTTTGTGCATTTGCGATTATGAGGTTTATTTTAAATTTCTGAAAGGTGTTTCTTACAAAGTCTGGTTCACTTTCTCGCATGAATCCGTGGTCAACGAAAACGGCGGTAAGCCGATTATCTAATGCTTTTGCAGCGACTGCCGTTGCAACGCTGGAGTCTATGCCTCCGCTTAGGGCTATTATGGCTTTTCCTTCACCAACTTCGGTTTTTACTTCTTCAACCATTTTTTCTATTATGTCTTCCATTTTCCAGTTGGCTTCGCATTTGCAAACTTCGAATATGAAATTGCGGAGCATCAACGAGCCATTCTCTGTGTGGATTACTTCTGGATGCCATTGTAAGCCGTATTTTGGCTTTTCCTTATGTCTAAAGGCTGCAACTGGACAATTTTCTGTATGCGCCAGAACCTCAAATTCTTCTGGCATTTTGAAAACGGTGTCTCCGTGACTCATCCAAATTTTCTCTTTTTCGCTTAAACCCTTCAAAACGCCTACTGGCTTGTCTATAACAACGTAAGCTATTCCATATTCTCTCTGTTGAGCAGGCTCAACTTTTCCTCCAACCATTTGGGCAACAAGTTGATGCCCGTAACACAAACCTAGAATTGGCAAGTCTACATCAAGAATATGCTGGTCTGGTCTTGGTGCGTCAAGTTCGTAGACACTGGAGGGTCCTCCAGAAAAAATAAGTCCCTTCACGTTGAATTTTTCGCTTAAAAGCTTAATTTCTTCAGGTGTAATGTCATGCGCAACTATTTCAGAGTAAACCCCATGTTCTCTTATTCTTCTTCCTATTAAGTGGCAATATTGCCCGCCGAAGTCAAGGACGAGTATGGTGTCATATTTCATTGTTGCATCTTCTCACATTACAGAATAATATTCAATACTTAAACATGGAGATTCAACTTTGCGGCTTCTAAGCGTAAAGATACTTTTGCAACTCCCAATGCGTTACTTCGTTTTTGTTATTTGGCATATGCGGTTAATATTCTCCCCATTCTTGCATTTTAAGCGTCAAGTATTTCTCAGCGTTTTCTCTTCCTAGGGCTTTTATGCAAATCTCGTCGCTTTTCCACCCATTTAGGGCTTCTTTCACTGATGTTGGCAAGACTTTAATGCCAAGTTCTTTGCGTTTGGCTTCGCTGAGATGATAAACGTTCACGTCTACGGGTTCTCCAGGTTCAATTTTCTTTCTGATACCATCCAATCCAGCCTCAAATATCGTTGCATATGCGATATAGGGATTACAAAGCGGGTCTGGACACCTAAACTCTATCCTTGCCTCTTTTTCCTTTCCCGGGAAATACTCAGGCACTCTTATTAGGGCTGAGCGATTTCTCTTGCTCCATGTAACATACACTGGGGCTT
>Ga0172364_10002694_pt1 | contig 14143 bp, 7 predicted proteins | sample LakKivSesite10cm_FD_114545 | JGI IMG/M metagenome (GOLD analysis project Ga0172364, IMG submission 114545) | Sediment microbial communities from Lake Kivu, Rwanda - Sediment site 10cm | ecosystem: Environmental > Aquatic > Freshwater > Lake > Sediment | place: Rwanda: Western Province, Lake Kivu... | reverse complement strand
TCTTTCATGTCATTGTCCGGGATGTCAGGAGAGATGCGGGTGGAAACAACCCCTATTCTTGCTCCGGCTATTGCACTTTCAATGGAATGAAGGAGAAGTATCCTGACATCAGGCATGCCGGACGTGAGAGCGTAAGAAATGCGCGTGAAGTAGTTATTAAGAACCGGCAGTTCACTCCAGTATGTCTGCTGATAGTTCCATACCGGCGGATAATCGCGTTTTCTCCTGCCTTTCGCTGAGTACCACGCAAGGTGCGGACAGAAAAAGTTTGTTCCAAGCACGAGGTCGTGGTCCCCGAGCCACTTGAAGTTTTCAAATGTATTGGTATGCCTGCTAACTCCAAAAATTTCGTTCAGGACAGTTTTTCTTCCCAGCTGTCTTGCCGCTGAAGAGACCTGTTTGCAGGTGAGAAGCGCGGGAATGAATCCATCTATCTGCCTGCAAAGGTGGTCAATGCCCGGAATCTGCTGATACTTGTAATGTGCCATAACGCCGCCGCAGTGGCATATTATCTGGGAAGTGAAGCTGTCTTCCGCGTTGTAATGTCCTGTGTGGGCGATATTGTGCTCCTCGCACCAGTCGTATATCGGCTTGCTGTACGACTCAAGAAACTGTCTCAGGAGTGTCCTGTTTATAAGAAGCCGGATATGCCTGGCTTCTTTCCCGTCGTAGAAGAGATACGGAAGGTCCTTCCAGAAATCCCTGCCTGTCCATTCTCCGTATTTTTCAGGAATCCCTTCATACCATGGAATTGCCGACCAGTGAGCTATATGCGGCTCATCCGTGAAGATACCGGGTATTCTCTTACCGAATTCATTTCCAAGCCGTTTGTAATAGACATCGTGCGTCAACCTTCTGAATTCCCGCATGGCTCCCGGATGAAGCAGGTTTGCGTACGACTCACCGCTCCACCACGGAATCTTTTCGGCATATTTCCTGACCATGACAAGGCGTTCAGAACCCGGGACTCTATCAATCTCGTTTACGGGGATAGACCTGAACCGTTCAAGAACCAGACCGTTTCTCTTCTCCAGCACATACGCGTGCCTGATTGAAGAATCTCCATCAAGGGAAGGCAGGGGTTCACCGGACACAAGAAGATGCGGACTCATCTTTGTATCCCTGTATTCGTCCTTCATGGCGGCAACCTGCCCTCCGGCATTCCCGCTCGGCCACAGGTCCTCATCGTAGAGCCACAGATAACCGTCCTTCCTTCGCGCAACCTCAAGCGCGGCCTTCATTGAAGAAAACCATTCCTCGCCGAGATATTCCGTTATGAGACCGGACCTTGAATGGAAAAAACCTCCGCCGAGACCCGCATCAAGCATATCATCCATCTGTCTTGCAGTCTCTTCCGGAGATATCCTGTCGTTTATCGCCCAGAAAGGGGTCGGGCGCATTTTTGAAGGCGGTTTACTGAATTTTTTCATATCCATTTTGGTTTCCTTTCCCTGCTGAATTACCTCGGGGTTATTATGGAAATTTTCTAATAATAACTCCCTGCTTTCTCCATGTCAAAAATTTATTTGATAAAACGATGGAATTTCCTATAATAGAATAACATCCGAGGAGGCCAATGATGCCGAAAGAATTGAGAATAGGGGTGATAGGCGCGGGAGGCAGGGGCGGACTTGCCACCCATGCGCATAAACCGGAAGAAGGAGTGCTTCTTGCCGCTGGCGCGGATATAAGCGAGAAAACGCTCGCTCAGTTCAGGGAGAAATACGGACCGGACACTTTCATCACGACCGATTACAGGAGACTGCTTGAGAGACCGGATATAGGGGCCGTTTTTGTAACAACCCCGGATTTTCTTCACGAAGAACACGCTGTCGCAGCACTGGAAGCAGGCAAGGACGTTTATCTTGAAAAACCCATGGCGATAACCGTTGAAGGGTGCGACAGGATTCTGGAAACCGCCTTCCGTCTCAAAAGAAAGATATTCGTGGGACATAACATGAGGCATATGGGCTTTGTAAAAAAAATGAAGAGCCTCATAGACGAGGGACGCATAGGCGAAGTCAAGGCGGGATGGTGCAGGCATTTTGTATCTTACGGTTGCGACGCCTATTTCAAGGACTGGCATGCCGAACGCAGCAAGTCCACAAGTCTTCTTCTGCAAAAGGGGGCCCATGACATTGATGTTCTTCACTGGCTCTGCAGGGGTTTTTCAAAACGCGTAACGGCCGTCGGTGGACTGACATTGTACGACAGGATAACAGACAGGCACAGTCCTTCGGAAAGAGGGGATGCAAGCTGGTCTCTTGAAAACTGGCCTCCCCTATCACAGAGAGGATTGAATCCGGTGATTGACGTTGAGGATATAAGCATGATGCTGATGGAACTGGACAACGGCATTTTCGCATCTTACCAGCAGTGTCATTACACGCCAGACGCATGGAGAAATTACACCATCATAGGCACGGAAGGCCGCATTGAGAATTTCGGGGATAGCCCGGGAGTAACCTTTGTCCGTCTCTGGAACAGGCGATACGGCTATAACCCGTGCGGAGACGAGAATCATTTCATACCGCAGGCAGCAGGAGGACACGGCGGAGCTGACCCGAGCATAGTCAGTGAGTTCATAGATTATGTCCGTGAGGGAAAAAAGATAACCGTTTCTCCCATTGCGGCGCGTTTCAGCGTGGCGGCAGGATGTTATGCGGCACAATCCCTGCGACACGGAAGCATCCCGTACGAGATACCGCCTCTCTCCCGGGAAATAAATGATTATTTCTCGCGTGACGTAATAAAATGAAAATTAATTATCCGAAAGTCTATCTTGCGATAGACAACTGCTTTGCTTCAAAACGCTGGACAGAACCAGCGGAATGGATGCGCATAGTCAGGAAATCCGGGCTCGATTACGTGGAGGCAAGTGCCGATAACGAGTGCGACCCGCTGTATATGGACACGGGCTATCTTGAAGACTGGATTTCGGAGGTGGCACGGGCGGAAAAGGAAAAAGGGGTTTGCGTGGCGAACATATATTCGGGTCACGGCTCATATGCCACGCTCGGTCTCGCGCATGACGACAGGCGTAACCGGGACCGCATCCAGAAACAGTGGCTTGAGCCCATGATCCGCATGGCAGGACGCATCAATGCAGGCGTCGGGTTCTTCTGCCATGCCTTCAACCAGAGAACGCTTCTTCACCCCGAAAGGTATCATACCGCGCTTGAAGACCTCTATTCGCGGCTTTCAGAGATTGCTGTCAGCGCCTGCCGGAACGGGCTTCCGAGAATCGGCGTGGAGCAGATGTACACCCCGCACCAGGTGCCGTGGACAATCAGGGGGGCCGAAGAGATGCTGAGACAGGTATACAGCAGAAGCGGCAAGAATTTTTATATAACGATAGATACGGGCCACCAGAGCGGACAGAGACGATTCCTGCGCCCCGATAAAAGGGAAATAGAGAAAGCGCTCCGTACCCTCAGGAAATCCGGAACTTGCAGGAATCTCTGGCTCGGCAGCGAGAGAGCATACATGCTCTTCAAGAGCATTGCGGAGGGCACAGGTTCATCCGGGCATGGAGTGGAGGATATCGTTGAAGAGATGAATAAGTACCCTTATCTTTTTGCGGAAGAGGGAGACGGAGATACCTACGAATGGATTGAGCAGCTCGGATGTTTTTCTCCCATCATACACCTGCAGCAGACCGATGGCAGGAGTTCATCCCACCTTCCTTTTGACAGGGAAAGTAACAGGAGCGGAATAATAAAGGGGGAGAAGATACTCCGCTCACTGGCAAGATCCTGCAGAAGGAAACATACAGGTATGCCCCCTGTATGCGATGAGATATATCTTACGCTGGAGATATTCGCAGGCACCGTGGATTTCCCCTCTGAGATCATGAACAAAATAGAGTCATCGGTGACTTACTGGAGGAAATTCATCCCCGAGGATGGCCTTTCCCTGGAAAGACTTGTATAATCCCGTTCACAGCAACCTGTACCTGAACCATCTCATTCCGTTTTCCTTCCTGACGTCAAAAGCCAGTTCCCTGCCGGCGGCAGTCTTTACCTTCTCTCCCGTGTCCATATCTGTCAGTTCATATCTTTCACCGGATCTCCAGCCCCCGGGAAAGACCTCTGTCCTGTCTGACGGGGACCCGCAGCGGAAAACCATGAAAAACCCTTCGCCGGCATCAGGGTCGTGGAACTGCCAGCCGTCGTAGTCTCTCATGTCTTTGGGCGAAAAAAGCGGGTAGTAGTCTTTCATGATGAGGTGCCTTATGGATTTATATTTCTCTATCTCTTTCCTGAGATATCTTTTTATAGACGGAGTCCAGAACCATGTCTGTTCGGCGAAACCGAGGGAGCCTGCCATTCTTGACCGCAGTATCGCAGGCAAATACCCATCCTTCCTGACGGAAGCGATGCTCTGGAGACGCTGTCTTTCATGCGTCACCCACAGGAAGCAGGAGTTGCCGTAATTCCCGGTCTGCATTCTGTTCAGCCCTGCCTGGAAACGTCGCATCACGTCATAGGTATGGGAGTTGTCGCTCATCCAGAGCGAATGTGCCCTCCTGAGAGTCCCGAGGTCTGTCCTGTGCCCCCCTCCTGCGCATGCTTCAATGTGAACCTGGGGGCATCTGGTCATGAATTCATCAAGCAGGGCAAGCAGCCCCTCTCCGTATTTCATGTGTATCCTGCCCATTTCGTCCTTTTCGTTAGCCATCCAGAAAGGCAGGGGGGTGTTGTTGAAATCCCACCTGAGCCACCTGATATTGTATCGGTTCACCCATGACTCCAGCCAGTCCGCAACCCTTTCGCGGACATGCCTGCAGTCAAGTTTGAGAAGCCGGTCAGTAAACTGTCTTGAATAAGCCACCGTGTTCTGCAGTTCTCCCGCCTCGTAATACCAGTCAGGATGCCTTTTGACCCAGTCCGAATCTCCCTGCGCAAATTCTATCTCAAGCCACGTACCGAACTTCATGCCTTTTTGTTCAACGTAACGGGAGAAAGCTTCCATCCCGCTGGGGAATTTCTTCCTGTCAACAATATCCCAGTTGCCTATCCCCTTGCGGAAATTCCCCTTGAACCAGCCCGCGTCAACAACGAAATATTCTATCCCCAGTTCCGAATAGACATCGGCTTCGCGTCTCATGTCTCTCTCGGTCCAGTCATTCCCCCATCCGAAATAGTGGTTGTAGAAAACAGGAGGTATTGGACTTCCCTCCTTGACCGGTCTTATCACATGCCTGGCAATGTGCCTGCGCAGTCCGTTGCTTCCGTCAATCCCATCGCCATTGAAAAAACCAACATCAATCCTGGGTATGCACACACTTTCCCCGGGTTTCAAATCAAACATGACCCAGCCGGGATGCGCCCAGATGCTCATTGCCCGCTTTTGCCCGGAAACGGCCCCGGATGCCATCTGGATGATTGAACGGCACGGCCATTCGTACGCAAGAAAAAAGCCCTTATTCAGAGCAGGGTCATTGGCGATGAATGTCGGTATGAAGGTCTCCGTGGAAAATCCGCCCTCTCTGCCGCATATCAGTTCAACGCCTCCGTCCTGCTCAAATACCCTGTAGGATGGAGGGGGATATGCGCCGGATGTGCTTGCTCCGCCGTACACGGTAGTGACGTGCGGTATCCCGGCACCGCACACAGTTCCTCCCAGGAAAAGAGAGAATGGACGGAAGTTCCTTATGACCTTCCTGCCGCGGTTGTAAAACATGCCGTCCCATTCCACGACATCGGTATCCTTGAATATGCTGTAGTTGACCCTGGCTTCTATCCCTGAACCCGGATGGACCCACGTCACGTTTACGGCAGTTTTGCCCGCACCGCTCTCTTTCACCGAAACCGAAACTTCTTTCAATCCTTTCTGGAAATCTTCGACGTTCAGACCATCGGCCGAAACACCTATCAGTTTTCCTGAGTTAAACCAGTCTCTGTAAGGATTGCTTCTACCGACAGGGATTAAATCTACTCTGTCCTTTTTCATTGTTCGTCTCCTTTTTCACCTCTCATTTCTTGAAAAACTGCGGCAGGAGGTCGCGCGACGCCAGGAGCATCTCGTCAAGCATCTTCTCCGCCTTCTCGGGAACGATGGCCATCTCGTCCATCATCAGCGCCTGGAGGGCAAGGTTCCTGTCACCCTTTGCACCTGCGTCAACGACCAGTTCCTGCCAGACAAACCTTTTTTCAAGCATGCCCTTGAGCACAGGCGGCGCTTCGCCCATGAAAACCGGCCGTACACCCCTTGAATCAGTCACCGCCTCTATCTCCACAAGCGCATGGGATGGCAGGTTGGGGACAGCGCTTTCGTTGGCAATATTCACGATATATACATCCCTGCGTCCCAGGGCAACAGATTCCAGCATGGAACCTATGGGTTCACCAAAAATCTTATTCGCCCTTTCTGCGGGAGGTCTTATCCCATCAAGTATATTTTTATAGTTTTTGAAAAACTCCTGCCTTGTTTTTCCTGTCACCGGTTCCCTGCGGGGCATGCTATGGCGTTCGTCAAACCCGTGCGCTCTTGCGCTTTTCGCAAGGCCGTAAGGCAGAGATTTCTGGCCTCCATGGACTCCGGCCAGGAACGGGTAGAATTCAATCGCGTGGTCATCGCTCGGATAGACAATGTGATACCCGTATATTTGCGAAAGCCCGGCGGTCAATTCCCTGTTTTCCTGTTTTCCCGCGCTCTTCAGCCGCTTTTTCAGCAGGGGATAGACATCCTCTTTCCCACGGAAAACGCCGGTGAACCAGTAGTAATGATTTGTCCCGACCCATGTGCATTCAAGTTCCTCCGGCTTTACACCGAGGAGTCTCGCTGCACAGACAACCCCTGCCTGTACACCGTGACAGATTCCTATGACGGCTATACCGCTGTATTTCCGCATGGCACGGCACAGGACAGCCATGGGATTTGAATGGTTGAACAGTACCGCTTTCGGACACCTTTTCTCCATCTCCCTGCAGATATGCAGGTAGACGGGGATGGAGCGAAGACCCATCATCATGCCGGCAGGACCGCAGGTATCGCCTATAACCTGATGGATGCCGTACTTTGCCGGAATGTACATATCAAGGGCATGGTAGCGGGAACTGTAAACGCTGCTGTTTATATCCGCACCGCTTCCGCCGATTGAGGTGAGCACGAAATCGGCACAGTCAAGTGCTTCGGCAAGAGATGCGACAGGATCTATCCTGAACCCTGTACCGAGGGAATCCGCGACTCCGCGGCATGCTTTCGCCATCAGTCGCGCTTTCTCGTTCTCAATGTCGTAAAGCACTATCCGGGAACCGGATAGTCCGTCGGCAAGGAGAATATCCGGAATCGCACTCATGAAATGCAGGCTGCCCGCTCCCAGGCAGGCAATTTTTCTTGACGCCATGCGTATCTCTCCTTTGCCCCGATGCATTCCGCCATTGCGAATGTTTTTTGTGCGGCAAAAAACGCCTCGCAATGACAAACAGCGTGGAGATATCGGTCTATATCTTTTCAGTCATTGAAAGAGGCAGTTTACCTTTTTTCATCAGAACATTTGAAATTACTGTCATGCTTTTCTGGTAGTGATCAGCCGGTATATCTTCCGTAACACCCACGATAAGACGTTCGCCGGAACCTGCCTGCTTCAAAATCTCCTCGGTCGTCTCCCTTATTGTCTCTTCCCCGGAGCAGTGAACGGAGGAGGGGAAGTTGATCCAGAGTATCTTTTCGGGCCAGGCCTCCAGCGCTTCCTTAACGGACAGATCGCAGTCAGGGGGCGGGGTGAACGCCTCTATGTAATCCAGTTCCGTTTTAGCAACCTCCGGCGCAAGAAGTCTGTTGTTTGCGTCAAGATGCACTCCTATTAATTTCCCCTGTTTATGAAAAATTTCCGCGGCCTCGTTGTAGGTGGGCACGAAATATTTCCTGAACCTTTCCAGACCGATTATCTCGGGCGATACATTGCCTCCGTAGTTTGCGTGAAGGGCCGGGGATTCTGCAACGATCCTGCAGATCCTGCGCCTGTCCTCAACCAGAAGGTCGTGGAGCTTCAAGACCTCGTCCTGTCTCTCCGCCCATTCCACGCAGAATGTCTCCACGCCCATAATGCCGTATATCAGTTCCTGCATCGGCTCATACCCTATCCCTGTCCTGCAGATGTAATCGCTTCCCTTCCGTTCTTCTTCTTTCTGAAAATCCTCATACATTTTCTCGTAGACCTTGTCCTTGATCAGGAAGGCAACCGCCCTGTAATCCTCCTTGCTCTTGAACATTTTCTCTTTCGTCCATGAGGTAAAACCTTTTGGTACACGCAGCGAATCAAGATTTCCAAAGGGAGTCTCCCAGTGCCAGCGCTCATGGAAAACTCCGTCAACATAAAAACCCTCGCTGTGTTCTTTCACGTTGGGAATATGACTTTTGAAAACGCCGAGACCCGCAACAAGACACAGTCCTTTGTCGCGCAGTTGCCTTTCAACCGTGGAGCGCGGCATAAGTCCCTCATAGATGGTGAAGGGAACACGGTCTCCTCCCTGCTTCAAAAGAATCCTCTCTACCCTCTCTCTCGGCGTCATCCTGCCTCCCATTTCACATCCGGGCAGTCCCCGATTTTTTCCACGAGTCGTCCGCCGGAGATTCTGGCAGCGCACCAGCTTCCGCCCTTCATGACAAGTTCTCCTTCACTGAACCGGAATAGAATCCTGATATTGTGTTCTTTCACCGGCGCTCGCAGCCCGTTCCCGTAACTTGACGGGACAAGGTCAGAAGCCGGTACATGCCCTTTTGCAACCGCCACGGCGATAAAGATACCCTCATCACCCGACCTGCGGTAAATCCGGTAATACGTACCCTCCGCGAAAACGTCCGCAACACCGGGTACAAGGGTCCTGATGAGATTGACAATATCCTCGCGCGGGTCAGGCTGCGGCATATAGTAGACCGGTAAATCTGGAGACTTGATGTGGGAAATCCTGCCCTCCCTGTCCGGTACAACCAGACCATTCTTCACGGAAACAGGATAATAGAAATCCGACCATGACGGCTCCCATTCCCTGGGTGACGGCAGGCCGATACGCTGAGCATACAGCGATTCGTAGCCGGAGAGTGAAAACGGCCTGAACCCGATACTTCCGGCAAAATCAGAAGAGATATTTCTCCCTGTTTCTGCCTCGAATTCAGGAGCGGGTCCGCAAAAAATCACAGGGATACCCGCTCTGCACAATTCCTTTATTTTAAGATAGACACGGGATGGAAGTGCATACCCGTACGGAACTATGAGAACGCGGTATCTGTTCCCTGCCACCATAAAAGCGCCTTTCCCCACGGAAGAATCCAGAAGCCCCCCGCAGGAGACCTGCACCCCGAACAGACCGCTGTCGGCAAGATTCAGGGAAAGATTGGCAAGCATCATGTAGTAGAGCCGCATGAGCCACTTGGGAGCCGCGGCAATCGTTTCCCACGAATAGAGGATGGCGACGTCGGTGTGAGGCAGGAATCCGTCCCCAATGAAACTGTCAAAGGTATCAAGGTTTCTGACCTCCTGCTTTGCATGCGTTTTCAACGGCTCCATGCGGTAGTTGAGAAGAGACTCGCTGGAATCCGAAAAGAATATGTTGAACCAGTTTATATGGAAGAGCATCTTGAACCTGTTGGCAAGCCGCATGTTTTCAACAGCCGGGATGCTATATCCCCAGTCGTTATAGTACGCATCCCTCAAACCAAGTTCCTTCCGTATGCTCTCGGCAAGCATGAAAAAGTACGCCTGGTACTTGAACTGGCTGCAGTCCCAGGAACCGTCCGTCCATGACGCGGTGAGAATCCTGCCCAGCTTGAAATAGTCCATCACCCCGCCGGACAGGTCAGCGGGTATCCCTGACCATGTCTGGTGCGTGCCGAAAATCAGTCTGTCGCCGAAAAGACTGCGTGCGTAGTCGTTGTGCTCCTTCTGCGCAATGAAATTCATTTCCGAGAGTGTACGGTAGTAGTCGCACCTCACCTTGACGGCCTCCGGCGTATTGTCGCAGTGGTCAAGGTATATCAGTTTATCGGCAAGTTCGTAGCCGTTAATTTTGCGGAAAAATTCCGGGAAGGACTCGCCCGTCTTGTAGTATGCCTGCGGAACGTATTTCCCGGGCTCATCCCAGCCGAAGCCGTCCAGGGGGATACCCTTGTAAAGCGAGAGCAGCTGCCTCTGCCCTTCAAGGTAAACGGGGTGCGAAAGGTCGGTAAGACCGAACGTCTTGAAGACGACGTAGAAAACGAGTTTTCCAGAATAACCGCCCTTCATTGAACCTTTTATGAGCACCCCCTGGTACATGCTCATCCATTCGTATGTTATCTCGTCGTCGGAAAGCCGGCGGTACGATTCCCCGTCCTGCATGAAGACGGCCGCCACACTGCTGAAGATATATGGCGAGTATCTCTCCTCGCCCGGATGCGGCGCCTTGAACTCAAAGGAACCGTTAACCGACAGGGCATCAACACTTCCGATGATGTGAAGGGCAGTTTCTGGGTGGGACTCCGCAAATTCAGCCGTCCAGAAAAACGGGTCGGTGTCCAGAATGACACGCAGGCCGTGTTCATGACACAGGCGCGTTATCTCACCCACGGCGTTGCGCACATCTTCGTTGAAGACCGAGCGTTTCTGGTGTCTTACAAAAAGAACCGCGGCGCCGTATCCGTGCTCCGACATCTCGCGAACGTATCTTTCCGAAAGCGAAGGTTTCTCTATCCAGTCCGGTGAAACAATGAATCCTGCAACCTGTTTTTTCTCCATGGTCATTTCTCCAGGCTTTTCCTTGCGGATGCCACGATCTTTTCTATCTCGCGTGACAGTTCCGGCGATAACGGTTCTGCACGGTGAGTGTTCAATATCCTTTCTTTCTCCAGGCGGCAGCGCTCCCTCATATCCAGTCCGCCCCCGTCATACCACTGCTGGTAGTAATTCCTGTCAAGCAATCGCGGAAACCACAGTTCTTTCCGGAAGTGGCGCACGGTATGCTCCCTGTCTATGAACGTCCCTCCCGGACCTGCTTCAAGGATTTCATTTACGCCGAGCGTTTCGTCATTGACTTCCAGACTGTACAGCACTTTTTCAACGTATGCAATTATCTCATTCTGCATCGCAAGCATATCCAGGGAAGACGCCTGGTCAACTCCGGAAATGCCCATGTGCCCGAAAATGTCAGCACCGGCGGACGCACCCAGGGCAAGCGTTATGCCAGCCTCCATTCCGGCCTGCCCGTCCGGAATCTTTGAGTCTGTCAGTCCCACGTTGATATATACCGGCAACCCGTAGTTTTTCCCCATCTGTGTCATTGCCACCCCGTATATCGCCTGCTCGGGTCCCGCGAAAATCATCTGGGTCGTTGACATGTCAAATGCGTGGCATATGCCTCCGTAGCATACCGGAATCCCTGGCTTGATGAGTTGCGTTATGCAGATACCTGCCAGGATTTCAGCATTTTCCTGTACCATTGTCCCGGCGAGCGTCCCCGGAGCGGAAAGCCCTGTCTGGGCCATCGGTCCTATGGAGACGGGGAGGTCCAGCCTTGACGTCTCAAAAAGAAGGTCAACGCCGTTAAAGGGGAAACGGAGCGGGCTTATCGGTTCAAGAAAGGGATAGAAAAGAGGGTATTTCTTCGCCTTCACTTCGTCGCCTCGCAAAGATGTGAGAATTTCCATAATATACGAAGCGGAAGCGCGGTCATGGAACCAGAACCCTACGGGCTTGACGGTATTGCGTATCATCTCAGCGACAACTGCAACGCTGCGCCATGAGACAGGAAGCTCGTGAGGGTCGGCCATGGCGCCCGCTATGTTTATGGAACTCAGCCCATCCGCGAAACGCGAAGCAACGGCAACATCCTTCAGCGTCGCGTAACGGCGTTTGCCTCCGGCCTCGTCAACCCAGTGTGCTTCCCCGGCGATACTGTTGTAGTTGCGTTTCCCTGCGCCAAACTCCGCTTTGCACGACACGTCCCTGCCGCAGAGAGTAAAAGACCTGCCTGCCATTCCGACAAGATTCGTAACAAGATCAGGAGGGATCTTCACCTGCTGTCTGTCAGAAACCACGTGAGCCCCGGCATCGGCAAAAAGCCCGAGTATGTCCCGGTGAGGCACGATTACCCCGCATCTCTCAAGTACCTCCAGTGATGCATCGTTTATTCTCTTGATCTGTTCGCCACTGAGAATGGTCGTAATCATTTTTCCCGTCCTCTCATATCCGGAAAACCAGGTTTCCCGTCATGCCCGTAAAGCAGTCTGTCACAAACCGTAAAGCCGCACAACATATTGCCCGGGAACAAACCTGCAAAAAAGGTCTTACCCCTGTGTATTTTTCTGTTCATAAATCAACCGTTTCTTCACATTATACCTGCTGCAAAACGTGCATTTCTTATCATCGCAAAGAAGAAGCGTCGGTTCTTTCCTCAAAGATTCCATGCCCAGACTGTACATCTGTTTTGCATCAATGACCTTTATTTCTCCAAAGCCAAGATTGCTTTTCTTTATGACAAGACCTTTTTCCAGCAGTCTCCTGTACATCTTTGTTTCTTCTCCCGGATTGCGGTAAAAATCACGGTGACCCGGCAGGTGCTTTTCAAGCAGCAGGGTTTCCTCGGTGCCGTCTGCCCTCTTCACTCTGCATACGGCTTTTGCGAGATAGGGCATATCAAGTTCATCCTCCAGGAAATGGAAAAAGGTTGTGGAGGCGAGTCCTGCCCCGAACCATACCATCCTGCCATTGTATTCCGGCAGTTTCCCGAAAGGGCTTCTGCGGCATGCCGGCGGGTCTGACGGCCCGTGTTCCATCAGGCATCTTTCTGCGAGGGGGCCAATACCGGCAACTGAGTGTGTGGGATGTACGCTTCTTTTAACCCCGTCTCTCTTGAGAAAAACAGAAGGTATTCTGCCCACCCACACGGATGTATCTTTCATGTCATAAGGACGGTAGTGGCTCCCTGCAAGACAGTCCCCTTCAAAATAGATATACGACCGGGTAAAAGCCGGCAATAGCAATGTCCCTTTCTTCCCCACGATTTCCAAAAAAGCATCAATTACGGTATCCGCGCCCCCTTCAATGTGGCCGAAATGAGACAGGCCGCTGTGCACCATCAGCAAATCTCCTGATTTGATGCCTGTTTTTTTCAGGGCAGCAATAATATCTTTCTTACCTATTGTCAGTGTATATCTGTTTCGTATATACCCGTATTCTGCAAGAAATTCTATCGCTCCGGTGTATTCTCTTACCTTTGAAGCCGTTATTTCCTGCCCGGATTCCCATTCTGCCTGGAGTATGAGATGGCTGAGACTTTTTCTTCCGTCCATATTGGCGAGAATCCTGGAAAACGGCCCGTAGATACATCTCTCAGGCAGGTTTCTTCTTTCTTCTCTCGGAACCTTTGCCAGGTCATATGGCAAACCCGTGGATACCCTTTCAGGTATAATCGTTTCGGCGATCTTCCACAAGACTTCCGTTCTGTCAGAAAAGGTTCTGCATGAAACTTTTCCATTTTCCTTCGTATCCGGCAGTTTTTTAATCAATCTTTCCCCTGTCACTGAAAGCAGTCTTAATGGTTCCTCAACCATTTCCGGCGGAACAATATCTGCAAAATCAGCAATTATTCTTTTCTCTCTTTCGTAACTCCATTGAATTTTCAATCTCGCTTCTTCAATATCCGGTGCCGCCGCATCTCCTTTTTTTGAAATGCTGCTCATTATATCCGCACCCTCAACCGCGAGATGCCTTCTGGCCCTGAGAGAAGCTCGTTGTATAAGCGGCAGCGCATTACCGGCGCCGATTGTCATGACTCGGGCAACGAGAGCGGATTGAAAAGAAATGTATTGCCTGATAACAGATGATTGTAACCTCTCCATTGTCTGGCAGGAATTATGATGCAGATTACTCCCGGCGAGCGGCCATATGACGGGTATGGAGGTCGTTGAGTCGGCAAGAAACATGTCGTCAAAATACGCACCTTCCCTTTTTACCGCGAATCTGACATCCGGCATTATGTCGGACGGGATCTTTTCTGCCATTTCTTCAACAAGGTAGTTGCCGAAGAAAGGAGAACCCCGGGGACTCAGCCAGTAATTTACCTGCCCTTCTTTCCTGCAGCCGAAACCGTCAAGGTTGAATGCTCCCAGCACCTCGTTCCTGAGATTCCTGCCTCTCCTGTCGGCATATGCGGCATACCCG
>Ga0172364_10002692_pt1 | contig 14146 bp, 11 predicted proteins | sample LakKivSesite10cm_FD_114545 | JGI IMG/M metagenome (GOLD analysis project Ga0172364, IMG submission 114545) | Sediment microbial communities from Lake Kivu, Rwanda - Sediment site 10cm | ecosystem: Environmental > Aquatic > Freshwater > Lake > Sediment | place: Rwanda: Western Province, Lake... | reverse complement strand
TCGGCGTACACCGTCACGCCGCCGTGGGTGGGGTTGAAGTTGATCCATAGGTGTACGTCTTGACCTGGGTGAGCACGCCGCCGTAGCGCAGGTACACGATCCGGGCGATGGACGCGTCGTCAACCAGCGTGGTACTCGTCCAGTAATAGTCCGACTGGACACCGGTGAAAGGGTGACCGCTGGGCAGCGCAGGATAGTAACGGCCATAGTCAATCAGGCTCTGCATCTCTCGCACGTTGGGCAGCCGCCAGTCGCCTTCGACAGAACCATCGCTCAGGCCGCACTCGCCGCTGTCCAGCGTGTTGGCGGACGACAAAGCATTGGCCCACGTGTGCGACCCAAAGCAGTTGGCGTTCTTGAGCCAGATTAGGCCGGTCAGGTTATCGGTCACGGTGCCATTCAGGTTGTCCGTAAAGCGCGGGTCCGGCCAGTCCACGCCCTTCTCCAGGTCGCCGTCGTCGCCGGTGGCGTAGGACGTGGTCTGCCCGGTTTGGGGCACCCCGGCGTCGTAGGTGTCGCCGCCGGTCAGCGTGCCAACCACTCCAAACAGGTTCACTCCCTGCCTGACGTTGCCGGCTACGAGGTCGGCGTCACCCTGTACTATGCCGCTGCCGTCGTGGTAGCCGGCGGCGATGCTCTGGTCGGTCGCTGTCGGCACTACCGTCACCGCGCCGTTGTTGGGCATCGTGCCGGTGAATACGCCCCACTGGTCCGAGGTCAGTCCCCAGGCCGTTTTGCCGCTGAGGATATAGCCGGGGGTGGCCCCGTTCGTGTCGTCCAGCGCCGGCGCTTTGGCCATGATGTCATTGAGAGTGTGCATAGTCCCGGCGCCCGGCGCAGTAGCCGGTTCGGTAAAGGTGCTCGGCGTCCCGGCCGCGCCAGCGTTCAGGCGGTTGTAGATGTCCTCAAGCGTGTAGGATGCGGTGGATGCCGGTGGGTGTGGATTCTCAGATTCGGACCTCTTGACCCGCTATCACTTCTTGCATTTTTACGCAATTTAGTGTATGATGCAATCGCTTGGCAGAGAGAGATTTCGGTAGTGAAAATGGCTCAAGGGGCAGATCAAATGTCCACCTTTACTCTACAGTTGTCAAATGAACCCATCATCACCCTTCCGGCAGATCTGGCACAACGCGCTGGACTGCGAGAAGGGATGACTTGCCGGGTGATTGTCTCAGCCCAGGGGCTTGAACTGCGACCAGCCGCTCAGACCCCCGCCGTCTATGTGGCTGACTGGCCTGCCCGCCGTTCGCAACTGCGCGAACAGGCCATTGCGCTTGGCCTACACGGGCCAGACCGCCGCGACGATGAATACTGGCAAATTGTCCTCCCTCTTATGGAAGAACTCGATCACGAACTCTATTCCTGATAAGACGCTGTGACATCTCAACCTGCTTTCCAACGTGGCCAGTTGTATTGGGCCGTTGTGTCCTACCTGCCCGAGAAACCGCTCGACATCTTGCACCGCTCAAAGGCAGGTGAAGTGCGAGTTTGGCCAACTGTCACCACAGCGCATCGAAGAGATGGATGCCCGACTCGCCTTCTGCCTTGGCTTGTTGTAGTCTTCTACACCTCCCTCAGGTGCCTCAAGCGGTGACATTGTCGGCGGTTGCCATTCGCTCGATCTTGTCCATAAGCGCCGCGTGCGCCTCGTCTGTCAGTGCCACGGCTCCTGTGCGTGCGTCTACGTCCACCGCAATCAAGACCGTTCCGTCGAAACTCCGGTAGGGTATACGCCAGTGCGGCTCGGGCGCGGAGAGCCACAGCGGGTCGCCACTGGCGAGCGCACAGCCGACCAGGTCGCCGAACACGGCCCGGTCGGCTGCACGGTGTGCTTCGGCGGCGGACAGCCACTGGTGTTCTCTCAGATTATGCATCATGCAGCGCACCTGCGCCTTACACATTGTGTGTTGCGTGTTTCGTATTTCGTGTTCCGTCACGCGTCACGCACTACGTACTACGTACCACGCGCCACACTTCACATTACGCTATTCCTCTACCCGCTCCTCGACCTTCTCGACGGCGACGGCGCCATGCGCGACCAGGGCCGCGAGCGCGCCGATAGCGGCCAAGCAGGCCTTCCACCGCCTGTCCCGTTGCGGGATGTTTGGATCGCGAAAGCCACGAAACAACGCGAAAGTCACGAAAGTGGCGCGTCCTCTTTTCGCGTTTTTCGCGTCCTTTCGTGTGTTTCGTGGTCCAAACGTTCCTCGTGGTCTACACCATCCTGATTTCTACGTTCTTCATCCGCCGGCGTATGCACGAAACGACGTATGCCTAGCGGTTTCTCTCCAAAATTGACCAGCAGACACAACCGATAACCACCTTGACGCAAATAGAGCAGGCATTGCTCCACATCTTCGGGCAGGATGATACTCCTGGCTTTGGTTTCCAGGATCAACTCGTCAGTATCATTCCAGGCGACGAAATCCACCCGCCGCCTGGTGACTACCACTCCATCGAAAGTGATCGGAATCTCCACCTCACGCTGGAATTGCACATCGTGCTTGGGCAGCGCCAACTCCAGCGCTCGCTGGTAATCCACCTCTGTGCAATGGACACCCAGTTGGCTTTGCACGTCAATGCAGGCGCCGATTGCGTCGTAGGACAGTTGGTTGAATGCATAGCGCTTCTTTGAGAGCGGTGCAGACATGAGGGCGCTCCTTGTATCAGGGGGCGTTTGGATCACGAAAACCGCGAAAGCGCGCGAAAATCACGAAAGCAGAGCCGCCCTTTTCGCGCCTTTCGCGCCCTTTCGTGCCTTTCGTGGTCCAAAACCCCTCCACTTGCCGCTGCTTGGATCGCTCGTGCGATTTCCGGTGCACGTCTTCGGACGAGTTCGTCGGTCGCAGGCATAGATATGCCTCCTCGTCAGTTGGGCGGTGGAGTGCTGCTATGATGTTGCTTCGGTGTATTTGATAGTATACTCCTCTTCCCATTTTGTGCAAGTTCTCTGGCAGATGAGGGCTTCCCTTCTCAGAATTGCCTCTTGACTGTGGGCCGGACTTGTGGTAGAACATAAGTAAAATGGGGGACACCACGCAAGGCGATTGGAACCGAGTCGCCCGCAAGAAGGCGTATCAAGATGCGCTGCGGATGAATGGCCTGGATGCGGATGAGCTGGTGTTCACGGTGGAGGAACACAGTTTCGAGGCCGGATGCAGCGTTTTTGATACGACAATCTTGCTATAGCCGATCTGCACGGCATTACGACTATAGATCAGAAAGCAAGAGTGGTCGGGGCTTCTGCGTTTCAACACCTGTTCAACGCTTTGGAATACCGGGGACGGACGGGCACGCTGCCGTGGCCGCCGGTGGAAGAAGCCATCGGCATGGAGTGTGTGCTTTGCATCGGGAAGGCAGGGCAAGTGACCTCCCTCATTAAAGGCATTGGCCTGAAACAGACAATAACGGCTTTGGTGAGATTCGACAGTGCACCTGAAGAGCTGGAGAAAGTAATGACACGCAAATTGCACATGATCTTTGGAAAGGAGTTCAGGGATGAGCAAATTCGTGTTTCGTGTTTCGTGTTGCGTGTTCCGTCATGCGCCACGCAACACGGAACACGCACCACGTACCACGCGCCGCACTTCACATTGTGCTATTCCTCTACCTGCTCCTCGACCTTCTCGACGACGACGGTGCAGCGGGTGACGAGGGCCGCGATGGCGCCGAGGGCGGCCAGTTGGGGGGCCAGCACGACGCCGACCACGCCCAGGGTGAGGGGGAACTCGACCAGGATCTTGCCCTCCTCGTTCTTGAGGACGACGCGACGGACGTTGCCCTCTTGTATCAGTTCTTTGATCTTGGCGACCAGCGTGTCGCCGCTGACGTGGAATTCCTCGGTTCGAACGTGCTGCTCACTCATCCGTGTTCCTCCTTCGTGTAATCGCGATTGTTCTCTACTGGTACTACGTTCTATACGTCGAGTGGTTGCACACCCGCAGTCGTCGCAGACCTGCCAGGTTTGGAGAAACCTGGCAGGTCTTCAGCTACGCCGCCGTCTGCCCTCCGCTAGAGTACATAAAGCCGCAACTTCATTCTGGGACAGGTGTTTTAACATACGATGTACATCACCGTCTTTCAAGACGGTTCGCATCGGTATTCACCTATAGTTCTTTCAGCCACAGGAGGGCAAAATGAAACTTGCAACAGTTGGTAAATGGGCTTTTATTGTGGGCCTGGTACTTGCTGCGATAGCCGGAATTTTCTTTCAGGCTGCGTGGGTGGTCTGGGTGCTGGCGATCCTGGGTGTGATCGTCGGCCTTCTCAACGTCACCGGGGCAGACACGCAAAGCTTTTTGATGGCTGCGATTGCGTTGACTCTTTCCGCAACGGCGCTGAATACTATACCCTTCGTCGGCGGAGTTCTAGCGGCCATCCTGGGGTATGTGGCAGTCTTCGTCGCGGGAGCGATGATCGTGGTCGCATTGAAAGCACTGTTCGAGACCGCCCGGTAATAATCCTCGCTAACAGCCTCAGCGAAGCGACGCGGAGCCGCACTGGCTCGGCGTCGCCGCCGGACTCTGGCGCTTCTGTGGTTTTTCCTATTGGCAGACTCTATTTTAGAAGGCGCTGTCGAACTTCCGCCGCAATCTGACGATCGGTCATCTTGTCAATGGGTATAGTCCTTGACAGCGAGACCAAAGTGTCCTGGGGATCGTGGCTCAAATCTCTTCAACTTTGACCTTCAGGCGGTCGAGCTCATCTTTGATCTTTTGCAGCCCGGTCTGGGTGTCCAGTAGTCTGCCGCGTTCAGCGCGCACGAAACGAGTATAGGGAGCAATCGCCTCGTTGATGTGTTGCAAGCTGTGCTCGATCTCCCGTTCAAATTGAGAGTGCAGGGAATGAATGAGCTGCTCTCGCAAGGCGGCGATTTTGACGCTCATCTCGGCTTTTGCCTGCCGCCGGCGCGCCGGGATAACAAACAAGCCCAGGATGGCGACCAGGCTGGCCAACAGAACGCCAGTCACGTCGGCGGTCAAGGTGGTCGCCAGGATGGTGATCAGCGTCCCCAGGCCGATGGCCCCAACCTCGATGGCCGCGGAAGCGGCGACAGCCAGTTGCGCGTCTTCGGCAATTGCCTCGGCTTCGCGGGTCTTGTCGTAAGATTCGACCACGCGCTGCGCCTCGCGGCCCACGCTCTCCATCAAGCGCTCGCGGTCGTAGTGAAAACCGTCCGCGCCCACGTCGCCAACAATACGATCCTGGTGGGTGCGCCGCCGCTCGGCCAGGTGTTCGGTCACCGCCACCCACTGGCGCAGGTCGGCGTCTACCAGCCAGTCAATCAATTCGTCTACCTTTTGTTCGATCCGTTGGGGTGCATCTCCCACCACGCGCAGTCCAAATTCTTTCTGGATGCGCTCCTTGCTCATCAAGTCGAAGATGCGCGCCAGGCGAAAGGTCTCGTCGAAGTAGGCATCGCCGCGCTGCTCCAGCTCGAACAGGACATTCTCGGTATCTGACATGCGAAAGGCAAAGTCGCGCTGCATGTCCTCCTTGTAGAGCCTCAGTTGCGCGTCCACGTCGGAGAGCATGGCGAAATCGGCCTTGAGCAAATCCAGCCGGGAGGTGGTCAGCTCCAGGTAACGCTGCACCAGGTGTGTCCCCACGCCCAAGGGGTTGAGGAACTTGAGGCGCAGGCGTTCGCTCTCGTCGAGGGTGTCGTGGACGTACTGCTCGAGGGGTTCAAAACGGCTGTCGTTCCATAGGATTGGTTCCCCCTGCTTGGCACGTAGGGCCAGACGGGCGCTGACCGGAAAGACTTCAGGGGTCATGTCCAACAACGAGCGGGCGTTTTCGATCACAAAGTTTTCCACCTCTTCCAGTTCGGCCTCGTTCTGTAAGATATCAATCTTGTTGATCACGATGACGACTTTCTTTCCCCAATTGCGGATGAGTTCCAGGAAAGCGCGCTCGCTTTCAGTGAAAGGCCGGTCAGCCGACGTGATGAACAGTACCAGGTCAGAGCGGGGGACGAACTGGGAGGTAATCGCCTCGTGGGCGCGGATGATGGCATTGGTGCCGGGAGTGTCCACGATGCTGATCTCAGCCAGCAGGTTGGCTGGCAGGATGAGGATGTGCTGGTTCTCATTCACCACCTTGTGCTCGGAACTTGCCCCGTATCGCAGGACGTTGATCTGCGTGGTGGTGGGCGTGACGCCCTCTTTGAGCAACCTCTGGCCCAACAGGGCATTGATCAGGGCGCTTTTCCCAGCATTGAACTCACCCACGACGACCAGCAAAAAGAGCTCGTCAAGCTGCTGAATGGATTGGCCGAGGGTCTCGTTATCTGGCGGGGTTGCACCGAACTGCGTGAGGGCGACCCGCAAGTTGTTCAGGATAGCGCGCTCATCTTTGAGCAGGGACTCTTGTTGATCGTTCAGGATGCGCATGGTTTTACTGTTAACAGCACATCCCTCTAGCCCCGACGCTGGGAGAAAGTCCGAAACCAATTTCGGATTCTCCGGCTAAGCTTTTTTTGTTCTCTTAGCTGGGCTGTAATTGCCCAGAAAGTTATTCTTTCGCCACACTCGCACGTGATGGATTGTGTACTAAGACCTTCTCCTGTTACTGCTGCGGCGATGAGCGGATCATCCGATATCGTTCTTCCACAGTGAGGGCATGTGATCTGGTTTTCCATATTCTTTCCTTTCTCGGTGATTTTGAAATCCCAGGCCGGGCATGACAAACCGGTTGTACTTGCCCAAGGTTTCCTGGATACCCCGGATGGCGTCATGCGCCAGGTCCAGGAGGTGGGCTTGTTGGTGGAATTATACCCCTTTCCATATCCCAACGCAAGCACCCCACCCAGATAGGGTGGGGTGTAAGCGCTTCGGCTTTCTCTACGACTTGCTTGCCGTGAGAGATAGATCTGATGATATGCTTTCCATTGCCTGGAGTACCATCCGGCCAGGTGAGCCAGGGACGTATTCCATTGGCCCTTGGGGTATGCGGTTTTCTATCTCCAGGCAGCCAGAGTCCATGTGTTCCCACATGACCTGGAAGGGGACTTGGCCGGGTACCCACTTCTCCACTATGACAACGCCATGGCCGGGTAGCACTGTGAAAACCACCTGACGAGGGTCCCTGGGATCCTGTAGGGTCTCTGAGCGGGCAAAAGCGCTCTTTATGGCGCGGGCCTGGGCATCGGTGCCACAGGAGACCAGGTAATGGTAGAAGGGTGGATCTAGAGGGACATACTCCACACGGCCAGGATCGTAGGCGGCGACGCCGCGGTGCCCATGCAGTTTGGAGCGCACGACCGGCACGCGAGTGGAAGTATTCCACTCCGGGGCAAGGGAAATGACAGGTAGTGAGCTATCCATATCTATCATTTCTACTGCTTCAGAGGAAGGAGGATCGTTGCCCTTCCCCTCGACCTGCCGCACCAGGGCGCCCTTGCCATCGGGCCGCACTCCCACGACGACTGCCAATTCGTCGTCAGTGATACTGGTCTTATCTACAGCACGAGTGCTGCCTGTCACTGTAGTGATGAGGGCACCCAGCATGGGTTCCCACGTGGCAAAGCACCCTTCGCTGTACTGACTGGCCACTGCAGTCCCCACGGTGGGTACGTGAATCAAGTCAGGAATGCGTACCATCTCGGTGAAGAAATGGCGCGCTCCTAGCTGTTGACCGGCCACGCGCATGGCAGTGGGGGCGCCGAGAAGTTGCCATAGAGAGCGCGGGACAGGTTCTCCTACCACCTGGTGCTGGTTCACCTCGTGGGCGCTCACAGTGGTGACGATGCGCAGCACAATGTCTCTGTAAAAGGATTCCAGGTTTCCGGCCTCGCTGCGAGGGTGAGCGCCGACCAGATCGAAATGATACGCCACGAGAGGGCGATCATCTCCAACCACCAGGATGATTCGAATGCTCTTGGCCTGGGCCTGCAGCAGGCGTTCCAGAGCCAGGATAGGGCCCCCACGGCGCCCTTGCTCGAAGAGGACCCGATGGGCATTGGGCGCCAGGCCGGGGAAGGCATAGTCCGCCGGGTCCGGCACATCCTTTGCTAATGCAGCCTGGAAGTGGTCCAACAGGTGTTGGAATCCTGCAGGAGGCGCGTGCATGAGCGTGTAGATAGCCGGGTTGTGGCTCAGGTTGAAGCGCCGGCGAGCCGTGAGGAGGAGGGACTCGCGCCAATCCACAGGCTCACCTAAGCGGGCAGTGGTCAGAATGACGTCAGTGCAGTCGTGGGGCGCCGCCTGTATTTGGTGCCCCTGGAGGCTGAAGGAGCATAGCAGGCGATTTGCCACTTCCTCCACCAGGGGCGTCGCCAGACCAGGTATGAAGGTGGTGTATATTCTACGTAACCACGGGTGCACGTGTCCAGTTGGCATGATTTCCTTGAAGGGGACGCTCATGACATATTTCTCTTTCCCCCCGAGCCTGGGGTGTCGACTCTTGGGCCTTTTCTAACTATGCATGGGTTAGCAGCCACCGCTGACAGGCACGATTTTACCCCCGAAAGGTAGATCTGGCAAAGTACGGTCTCTTTGTACCGGCGCTGGCGCATGGAGCGAACTGTGATATAATAGCATTACTGAGGGTCCGTTCGTCCGCCATACTCCATCATCGTTGCCTACGCTGCAACCACATCGTAGCCCATGGGGGTCGGGGGTAGGGGCACAGGACGTTGAGAGCCAATCTTTTCCGCAGGCCAGGAAGAGGTTGGCTCTTGTTGTTTCATGTGGGCGGACTGCTGACGAAAGGGGCAGGCATGGCCGATGAGCTGACATTTTTCACCCGGGACGAGTTGCTGAGCGGTCTGCCTGCCAGGCAAGCGAGCGCGCTGCTGTTCGCCATAGAAAGCCGGACCGCACACCTGGCGGCCCAATCCAGGCAGGTGATGGAACGTTTCCTCACCCAGGAGGCGGCCGAGGAGCGTGACGTGGCTTTCCTGGAGGCGCTGGCGCTGGGCCGCACCCCCCCGCTCCGCCCCACGATCCAGGACCTGGAGCGCTACGCCCCGCAGTGGGCTGCGCTGGTGCCCGACAATGCCAGGGTGCAGGCCGCCGTGGCCCGCACCTTGGGCCAGAAGTATGACTTTACCTACCGGGCGGCACCGCGCATCCGGGCGGCGTTGAGTCTCGATGAGGAAGCGGTCCAGCAGGCTCACCAACGCCTGTACCACCAACCGCTGGAGACGATCTTTGCCCCCCGGGCCACCCCGGCCGAGCGGCTGCGCTGGGCCTGGGCCGCGCTGGCCGGGTGGTTAGAGTCCTTGCCCCCTTTCTGGACCGTCTTTGCCTTGACTCTGACCGAGACGGTGGGGGCGGGCATCCTGGCCTTGCCCATCGCCCTGGCCAACGTCGGCCCGCTGGCCGGCGTGGCGATCCTGGTCGTGATGGGCCTGGTCAACGTGCTGACCATCGCCTGTATGTCTGAAGCCGTTGCTCGCAGCGGCACCATCCGTTATGGCAGTGCCTTCCTCGGCCGGGTGGTGGCCGACTACCTGGGGCGCGCCGGCTCCCTCATCCTCTCGTTGGGGCTGATCGTCGAATGTGTGCTGACCCTGTGGCCGCTGTACATCGGCTTCTCGACCACCCTGGCGAACGCCACGCGTGTGCCGGCGTGGGTGTGGGTGGCCCTGCTTTTCCTCAGCGGGCTAACCTATCTGCGGCGCGAAACGCTGAGCGCCACCATTGCCTCGGCGCTGGTGATCGGCGCGCTCAACATCGGCCTGATCCTGATCCTTTCGCTGCTGGCCTTCACCCGCCTGCGGCCGGCGAATCTTTTGCACATGAACGTGCCTTTCCTCGGTGGGCGCCCGTTTGAGCCTTCGATTTTGCAGTTGATCTTTGGCGCCATCCTGCTGGCCTACTTTGGGCACCTGTCGGTGAGCAACTGTGCGCGAGTGGTGCTGCGGCGCGACGCCAGCGCGCGTTCGCTGATGTGGGGGGCGGTGGCGGCACAGGCTGTCGTGATGGTCATCTACTGTACCTGGGTGCTGGCAGTCAATGGGGCCGTCGCACCCCACGTGCTGGCCAACCAGTCGGGCACGGCCCTGGCCCCGCTGGCGGCGGAGATTGGCCCCGTGGTGCACGTGTTGGGCTCGCTCTTCGTCGTCCTCGGCATGGGCATAGGCACCATCCATTCGTCCATGCCGCTCTTCAACCTGGTGCGGGAGCGGCTCCCCGCCAAGCGCTGGAGGGTCGTGATGCTGCCCCGGCGGCGGGGGAGGTTGCTGCTGCGCGGCAAGCGGCGCAGGACGGCGGACGCCGCCGGTGACCTGCGCCTCGGCCTGACCTACCTGGGGCTCGAAACCCCCGAGCCCTGCCCTGAGCCAAGTCGAAGGGACAGCCGAGGGGCCAGCCCCGAGCGTAGCCGAGGGGACGGGCAGCCACGCTTCCGCCTGGACGTACAGGTGGACGGCGCCACCCACCACCTGGAGGTGGGCGTGAGCGACAGTTGGGAGGTCACGGCGTTGTATGAGCGGCTGCCGGCGCTGCGCCAGCACGGTGTGCGCCTGGCGCTGGAGGTGCTGGATGCCAGCCCGGAGCACGCCCGCCTGCGGGTCAGCTCGCCGCTGCACCTGGCTTACGAGGGGGAGTGGTACGCCGCCGGCCCGAGCATGGCGGATGCCCTGGCCCTGCCCGATTTGCAGCAGGAGATCGTCACCTGGATGATGCGTCATTCCATGATGCGTCATTCCATGACGCGTCATGGAATGACGCGCCAGTCCCTGACGGGGCAGGAAACGGTGAGCCTGGCCGACGTGGCGACGCACAGCGGCCAGCCTGAGGAAGCGGCCCGCGCCATGCTGGACGCGCTGGTAGGGCAAGGCTTCGTCCAGGAGTTGGAGGTGGAGGGCGAGACCCGCTATCGTCCTCGCCTGGTGGCCAGGCGAGGACGGAGGCTGCCCGAGGACGTCTGGCAGGCCCTTCGACCTGACTCGGGGCAGGCCCTTCGGCTTCGCTCAGGGCAGGCCCTTCGGCTTCGCTCAGGACAAGCGCTGGATGGGGAGGAAGAGGCGCCGGCCAGGGGTGGCTTGGAAACCGGGTTCCTGCCACGAGTCAGGCATGCCCTGCTGGGCGAGCGCGGACGCTTCCTCCTGTCTGCGGCCCCTGTGGCGGCGGTCTTCCTGTTGACCGAGTGGCTGTTGCTGGCCGGGATGGAATCGTTTGCCGAGCCACTCAGTTTTCTCGGCGTGATCGTCATCTCGATGCTGGGCGGCACTTTCCCGGTGCTCTTGCTGGTGGCCAGCCGGCGGAAAGGGGAGGTCGCGCCCGGGGTGGTCTATCGTTTCCTGGGCCATCCACTGCTCGCGACGATCGTGTACCTCCTGTTTCTGACCGGCATGCTTCTGCACGGTCTGGTCATTTGGGAAAATCTGGTGCAGCGTGCGGCGGCCCTGGCCGCCGGTCTGCTGATGCTGGGGGCAACGATCGTCATGGCGCGGCGGGGGGCCTTTGCTACGCGCGTGGTGGTCGAACTGCGGGAGGATCAGCAACGGACCACCTTCGCCGTCACAGCCGGGGGCCGGCCGGCGACGGCCGAGGTGCGGCTGGGATACGTGGACGGGGAACGACGAGTTCAGGCCGCCGCTGGGGAAGTAGCACCACTCTCTTCGCTGCGCACCATCGCTTTCCAACTGGCTGTCCCCCAGGCCAAAGAGCTCAAAGTGTGGGCGCACAGGGTCACGCCCGAGGGGGATTCTGAGGGGCTGTCCGCGCTGTTGAGAGTGCATTGCGGCGGCGACAAGGTGGGCGGCGCCCACAAGGAATTTGACCTGAAGCTATTGGGTGGGCAGGTGGTACTGCCGCTGACGGGCCAAACGTGCCGGTTGGAGATCACGTTTGTGTGACTTGACCGGCCTCCTGGCCTGGCCTTGAGGAGAAAGGAGAGAGCAATGAACAGGAAATTGGTAGCCAGCATCCAATCGCTGGTCCTCGTCTTGGTCCTGCTGGCTGGCTGCGCTGGCGCGCAGTCCACGCCAGAGCCGACGGCGCCCAACGATCTCCTGACCAAGATCACGGCGCGTGGCACGCTCGTCGTCGCCACCGACCCGGCCTATCCGCCGCAGTCGGAGTTCATACTGGGGGCCACCCGCGCCGCAGCCACCAGGTGCGCTCCCAGCGAGTACACGGCGGACGAATTCACGGGCTTTGACGTGGAGACGGCGGTGGAGATTGCCCGGCGGCTGGGTGTGGAACCGTGCTTTGTCACGCCGCCGTGGACGCAGCTCACCGCCGGCAATTGGGACGACCGCTGGGACATCAGCGTCGGCTCCATGGCGGTCACGCCGGAGCGCATGGAGGGGCTGTTCTTTACGCAGCCGTACTATGCCACGCCGGCGGCCCTGTTTGTGCACGAGAGCAACACGACGTTCTCACAGCCCAGCGATTTGTCGGGCAAGAGGGTGGGGGGGTGCACCGACTGCACGTACGAAGCCTACCTGGAAGGGACGCTGGTGATCCCTGGCACCGAGATTGACTTTGTCATCAGGGACCCGCTCATCATCGGCTACGACGTGGACCTGCCGGCGCTGCAAGACCTGGCTTTGGGGGACGGCGTACAACTGGATGGGGTGCTGGTCGCGCAACCCACCGGCCAGCAAGCGATCAAGGATGGCCTGCCGCTCAAGCAATTGGGCGAGGCGGTGTTTTTCGAATACCTGGCCGCTGCCGTGGACAAGAAAAGCAGCCAGGACCCGGTTGCCTTTGTTCAGAGAGTCAGTGAGATTGTCCAGCAAATGCACCGCGACGGTACGCTGCTGAAGCTTTCGCAGCAGTACTATGGGGAGGATTTCACCACGGCGGCGAGCCAGTTCGACGTCCAGGCGCTTGGCCAGTTTCCGTAGCGCGAGTGCAGGCGACCCTTGCCAGGGTCAATTGCCGGCTGTCTTGGGGAGGTGGGCGATGAAGTTGTGGAAAAAGAGCCTGATGGCCCGGCTGGTGGGCTATTTCCTGCTCCTGTCGCTGGTGACGGTGAGCCTGGTGGGTTTCGTCGCCTTCACGCGGGCCAGGGAGGCGCTCAAGCAATCGGTCTTCGAGCGGCTCGACGCAGTGGCCGCCCTCAAAGAGGATGAACTGAATCGTTGGATTGACGACCAACGCCGGGACGTCGTTTTCATCGCGTGGCTGCCGGAAGTGCGGGCGCAGGCCGGATCGTTGTTGAGCCATCCAGAGTCCGATGCGGAATACCAGGCGGCTTACGCGATCCTGACGGAATACCTGAAATTCGTGGTCACCAGCACGTCAGACTCGGCTGAGCTGTTCATCCTGGACCTGGATGGCCACGTCGTGCTCTCGACGGACCAGGGCCACGAAGGGCAGTCCCAGGCTGAAGCCCCTTTTTTCGTCGAGGGACGGTCAAGGCTCACGCAGCACGTTTACACCTCGCCTCTCACCGGCAGGCCCACGATCACGATCGCCACGCCGCTGTTCGACGAGCGTAAGCGGCGCGTGGGGGTGTTGGCGTCCCATCTCAACCTGGCCCGCATTGACCGGCTCATCCTGGAGCGCACCGGCCTGGGCGCCAGTGGCGAGACGTACCTGGTCAACACCTCAAGCGTGTTTGTGTCGGCAGAAGCCCTCTTTGAGGAGCAGGAATTTCCCGCAGGTGTTCACTCCGAGGGAATTGACGCTGCGTTGCAGGGCACAGATGGCTCCGGGCTGTACTTGAACTATGCGGGTGTCCCGGTGATCGGCGTCTACCACTGGGTTGATGATCGGGAGGTGGCCTTGCTGGCTGAGATGAGCCAGGCGGAGGCCTTTGCACCTGCCCGCCGCCTGGCCGGGGCCATTCTTCTGATCGGGTTCATCTCAGCCGGCCTGCTGGCGGCAGGGGTGTACCTGCTGGTGCGCCAGATTGCCCGGCCCATCCTGGCCATTACCGATGCGGCGACGCAGGTAGCAGCGGGTGACCTGACCCACACTGCACCTGTCTTGACGGAAGACGAGGTGGGTGTGCTGGCCCGCGCCTTTAACCAGATGACCGGGCAACTGCGCCTGCTCTATGAGCACCTGGAAGAACAGGTGGCAGAGCGGACTGCTGCACTCAGCCGGGCCAACGAACACCTGCAGCAGGAAATCGTCGAGCGGGCGCGGGTGGAGCAAAACCTGCGCCGACAGAACGAGTACCTGGCTGCTCTGCACGCCACCATGGCCGAAATCTCGGCCGAACTGGAGCTGTCCAGGCT
>Ga0172364_10002689_pt1 | contig 14152 bp, 9 predicted proteins | sample LakKivSesite10cm_FD_114545 | JGI IMG/M metagenome (GOLD analysis project Ga0172364, IMG submission 114545) | Sediment microbial communities from Lake Kivu, Rwanda - Sediment site 10cm | ecosystem: Environmental > Aquatic > Freshwater > Lake > Sediment | place: Rwanda: Western Province, Lake Kivu... | reverse complement strand
TGATTTTCAACTTATCCGGCAGATGCTCTCCTTCGGATGGGTGGTTTACATTGGCAATGTGGCGGCGTCGCTTCTCCAGAGATTTGACTGGTTAATGATTGAGGGTTTGCTGGGGAAGGCGGGCATTGGGCTTTACAGTCAGGCGTCCACATTTTCGGACAAACTGACCCTCATTGGCGGTTCCCTTGAGCGTGCCACGTATGAGCCCGCCGTCAATGCGGAGAAAAATTATGCCCCGCTCCTCATTCAAAAGGTTTTTCGCTACAATCTGTATGTGAACATAATTGCAGGTTTCCTCATGTATGTCTTTGGAAGCGCCTGCATTCACATCTTACTGAAGGAGGAATTTCTTGGGAGTTTATTTCCGCTGAAGTTCTTGATAATATCCGTCATTTTCATGAATGGGAGTCGCATAATTGCCATATATTTTACTGCTCATCTTGGGAGACCGGTCATTCCGGGTCTCATCAACTGGATTGTCCTGCCTGTGAGTCTTGGCGTCTGTTACATAATGACAAAAACGTGGGGGATTAACGGAGCGAGCATTGCCACGGCGTCAGTGTATTTCATCCATGCGGTTTTATTTTTCATCTTTTTTATCCTCCGGAATCCGGAGATTTCCCTGAGCGCATTTTTCCTGCCCGAAAAGGGTGATATCGATTATCTCAGAAAGAAGTTCCTCAGGAGGTGATTGGATGACGGCAAGGACCACCCCTCTCTATGCCTGTTTCATGATGGCAATTCTGACATTTTGCGCGCAGGGTGAAATAACGCTCGATACAACCGGCAAGTTTGAACCCCTGCCGAAAGAACTCAAACAGGTGTGGCTGATGGAACGGGACGCCCGATTCATCCGCCAGCCCAACGCATTTTCCTGGATTTCTGATATTGAGCACGTGACGTTTCCCCAGACGAAAGCCGTTTATCTCGCCGATGCCGAACCTGCGTATTATTTCTGCGGCGCTGTTGTTCCGGGCGGGACTTTCTTTGAACTCTTCCCCTACCACTGGTATGTAAAAAAGGAGGAGGCGCAGCTGGGCGGGCGAATCAGCTACAAACTGATTGCAAAAAATATCAACTCCGGCGATGTGACACTTGAAATTGAAGGTGCGGGCACCACGCGTGACTGGGACCATGAGCGGGCATGGGCGGCGGCTCTCCGCGGCGATGGACGCCGCATCGTCAAACTCAAAGCCGGTGAAACCATAGCCCTCTGGGAAGAACGCGAGATTGTGGGCGACTTTCCCTGGAGTGGGATATTCCTTGGACGCGCCTCGGGTGACCTCTGGGTCTGCGATTATGCCTGGCTTGGAAAAAAAGACCCCGGCATTGAGAAGGCACACCCCATGCCAGACCTCTCTCTGCCGCCCGTTGCCTTTCCCTCCTTCACAAGGGGCACGGCGGGTTGGAATGCCGCAACGATTGAGGTCTTTCCCTTAAGCCGCACAACTTCAGGTCGCATTGCTCTGTCGCAGGTGGAATCGGCATTATATTCCTTTGCCATTGCGGATTCTCCCGGTGGACCCACCGGCAATCTCTGCCATTACGCCGCCGTGCTGAAGACGTTTCAAGCCGATGAGATGCCCGTCCTTGACCCCGTCAGCCAGACAAGCCACCTCTTCTTCGGCGGCAATTATCCCGTGATGTATAAACTCCCCCTGCCCCTGGCGAATGATACTCAGTCCACAAAAACCGTGACGCTTTATATAAGTTCCAACGACAAGATGAAGGTGGACACACTCGCCGGAGTCTGGATTCAGGGGAAAATGCTGATGAGGCGTGTCCCCATGGTGGGGAAGAATGAGCACTGGAAGGCAGTTGAGATAACTCTGGCGCCCGGACGGATGGAGGATTACGAGGCGACTCTCATTCCCATCGGGAGCCGATGGGGTGGCATGGTGGTGACACTTGCCATTGCGTCAAAGTAGGCATCATCCCCAATGCACTTGACATGTTTGTATCCAACATTTTAATTTTCTGTATCAATTCGCTATTTGTAATTCGTAATTCGCTTATGAACATTCCGCTCAAAGATGTCAGAGAATATTTTCTACCCACACGCGCCTCCGAGGTTTTGAAACTTATTAAGAGAGAAAAAGGTAGATGCTTTCTGCTTGCCGGTGGGACGGGTCTGAACTTTGGTTCGCCGAAGGGCGTGACGGTCATTATAGACCTTTCCCGCGCTGGACTGAATTATGTGAGGGAGACATCAGGCGGGATTTCCATCGGAGCCGCAACACCTGTTTGCGAGATTTTGAGAAATCCTCTTTTCTCCTCTTATGCGGGCGGTATGGTGCGGGAGTCGGCGCTTTCCATTGCCACAACTCCACTACGCAACCTTATCACTGCCGGCGGGAACGTGATGCAGGTGTTTATCTGGTCAAGCCTGCCTGTCCTTTTTCTTGCGCTTGATGCAAGATTCAGGGTCATGGGTGAGCGCAATGGGCTGATTCGTGCGGAAGAATTTTTTTCAGCACAGCCGCGCCGCCTTGTCGGCGCCTGTTCAATTCTCAAAGAGATTATCCTTCCTGCGACGTCTGAGTGCGATGTCGGGGCATTCATGAAATTTTCAAAGACGGAGACGGATTTTGCCCTAATCAATGCGGCGGTCTTTTTGTCCGTAAGGGGCGGCATCTGCAAAAAAGCACGGATTGCAGTTGGCGCGGTTTCCCCGATGCCTGTGCGTCTTGCGGCGGCAGAGAAGGTGCTTGAAGGGCAACCATTGAGTGATAAATTGATTGATGATGCCGCAAGGGCGGGAGTTAGCGGGATTTCCATTCTGAGGGACATCAGGGTTTCTGAGGGATATAAAAGAGAGATTTTGCCCGTGATTTTGCGGAGATGTTTGAAGATGGTTTCTGAACACGCCAAAGGGAACTGCTAAGGTTGTGGAGATGTTGTTGAAGGTGAAAATCAATGGAGAGAATAAGGTTCTGAAGATAGCCGCCGGCGAACGGCTACTTGACTTACTTCGGCGCGAGGGATATTTCAGCGTGAAGGAGGGATGCCGGCAGGGGAATTGCGGAGCATGCGTTGTGCTTCTTGATGGGCGTCCTGTGAATTCCTGCATGGTTTTTGCGGCGCGATGCGAGGGGCGCGAGATTATCACGACGGAGGGTCTTGGCACACCTGCTCATCCGCACCCATTGCAGGAGGCATTTGTGAACGCCGGCGCTGTCCAGTGCGGATATTGCACACCCGGAATGATTCTCTCCTCTCAGGCGCTCCTTGCAGAAAATCCTGCGCCATCGGTGGAGGAGATTAAAACCGCCTTGGACGGCAATCTCTGCCGTTGCACTGGATATGTGAAGATAATCAAGGCAATACAGGATGCGGCAAAAATGCACCGTGGGGGATAGATGTTTTTGTGATAATCTGTGCAATCTGTGGATTGCACTTCTGGGTAATATGAGAATGGCGAAAGTTCCGAAGTTTCATACAGTTGGAAAGGCTGAGTGGAAGGTTGACGGGCTGGCGCTGGCAACCGGGCGAGCGCAGTTCACCGCGGATTTTGAGATGCGAGACCTCCTCCATGCCCGGTTACTATACAGTCCACACGCCCATGCGCTCATCAAAAAAATTGACACGAGCAGGGCTGAGAAACTTGCTGGTGTCCGCGCCATCCTGACCTGGAAAGACCTTCCCCGCGTGATTCACACAACCGCAGGACAGGGCGCACCTGAACCATCGCCCTATGACACGTTTTTGCTTGATAACAAGGTGAGGTTTGTGGGCGACCGAGTGTGCGCCGTTGCGGCGGATTCTCCTGAAATCGCCGATGAGGCAATCTCTCTTATTAACGTGGAGTATGAAGTCCTGCCTGCCGTTCTTGACCCTTCTAAGGCGATGCGACCTGGAGCGCCTGTCATCCATGATGAAAAAGAGGCGCGGGTCCTCATTCATACGCCCTTCAATCCCGCCCGCAATCAGGCGGCAGGCGTTAATGTCAGGATTGGCGATGTGGGAAAAGGCATCGCCGAGGCGGACTTCGTTTTTGATAATGAGTATGAGACACATTATGCCCAGCATTGTCCCATTGAGACGCACGTGGTCATCACGTATCTTGACGAATCGGGGCGCCTTGTCATCCGCACGAGCACGCAGGTGCCATTTCACGTGCGGCGCATTGTTGCGCGGGTGCTGGGGATTCCGGTCTCAAGCGTGCGAGTCATCAAGCCGCGCATCGGGGGCGGATTCGGCGCCAAGCAGGAGGTTCTTCTTGAGGGCATTTGTGCCGCTCTCACGCTCAAGACGGGAAAGCCTGTGAAACTTGCATATTTGCGTGCGGAGGAATTCATATCATCGCGCACCCGCCATCCACAGCGAATCCGTCTTCGCTCAGGCGTCAGAAAGAATGGGGATATTACGTCGCTTGATTTGCGCGTCTTGATGAATACGGGCGCTTACGGGGCACACGCCCTTACGGTGATCTGCAACACTGGAAGCAAGACGCTCCCCCTTGTGCATTGCCCGAACATCGCATTCAGCGGGGATTCCGTTTATACGAATCTCCCCGTTGGCGGCGCATATCGCGGCTATGGTGCAACTCAGGGGTATGCGGCGCTGGGCATCCAGATTGATGAGATGGCGCGCGCCATCGGGATGGACCCCGTAGAATTTTACAGAAGGAATCACATCCGCGCCGGTGAGACCTCGCCCGTTTTTCGGGCGCTTGGCGAGGGAAAAGCGGGAGTGGAGATGGTGATTGGGACATGCGGGCTGGATGAATGTCTGAAGCGAGGCGCGCGGGAGATTGGATGGGGGAGGAAGAGAGGTAAGCCGGGTGCTGGTCCTGTGAAACGCGGTATTGGCATGGTGTGCCTGATGCAGGGCTCCAGCATCCCTGAGGTAGATATGGGCGCCGCCACGATTAAAATGAACGATGATGGCTCATTTAATCTCCTCGTTGGCGCAACTGACCTCGGCACAGGAAGTGACACAGTTCTTGCGCAGATTGCCGCTGAGGTTCTCAGCGTCCCGTTGAAAAATATAATCGTCTATTCCTCCGACACTGACATGACGCCCTTTGATGTTGGAGCATACGCCTCAAGCACAACTTATCTTTCCGGCATGGCGGTGAAAAAGGCGGCGGAGCAGGCGAGGGATGAAATCTTATCCGTGGCGGCTGAGATGTTTTACGCAAGGAAGGAAGATGCGGTTCTCGTGAATGGTGAGGTGCATGTTGGCGGAAAAAAGGTTTCCCTCTCACGCATTGCACATCATTCCCTTTATGAGCGGAACCAGAGGCAGATTATGGGCGCCGCATCACACATAACTCACAAATCGCCCCCGCCCTTTGCGGCGCATTTCGCCGAGGTCCTCGTGGACACGGAGACCGGAAAGGTGACGGTGGTTAAATATGTGGCGGCGGTGGATTGTGGTGTTGCCGTTAATCCGCCATTGGCAGAGGGACAATGCGAGGGCGCCGTCCTGAATGGCATCTCGTTCGCCCTGACGGAGGAATTTCTCTTTGATGAGCGCGGGCGGTTGCTGAACCCTGATTTCAATTATTATAAAATCTTCAGCGCGCGCGACCTGCCGGAGATTAAGACCATCCTAATTCCCACTTACGAACCGAGCGGTCCTTATGGCGCAAAAAGCATATCCGAGATTAACATCAACGGACCCATTACCGCCATATCAAACGCCATTTTTGACGCCGTGGGCATACGTCTGCGCAAAACCCCATTCACGCCGGAGTGTGTGCTTAAGAATTTGAGCATCTGAGTATTTCAGAATTTGAGAATTGCCATTTGATTGAAGAGTTATTTAATTTTCTCAATGTCGTTTATTCGATATATGCCTTTTTCAAGGCGTTCGCTGGCGAATTCGTAATATTCTTTCACAATCTCAAAACCAATGTAACGGCGGTTGTTCAATTTGCTTACCACGGCAACCTGACCGGAGCCAAGAAAGGGGTCAAGGACAAGGTCTCCGGGTTCGGTTGTGTAATGGAGGATTTTTTCAATGAGCGCGGCGGGCAATTTGGTGGGAGTTTTTTTATCGCCATGCCAGTATTCCCTGTTGATTACCCAGACATCTTCCATATCCTGATATCTCAGGCTTTTGCCCCTTGTTGATTTTTCCTCTTTCTTGTATCTGGCGCTGTTGAAAAATTTTCTCCTCGCATCATTCTTGCACATGAACAGACAGTGGTAGTGTGAGGTTACGAACCTCTTTTTACAGACAACGCCGAATTGATATTTCCAGATGATATGATTGACAATTTCAAAACCCACCTCATCGGCAGTGGTCAGGACGTCTTTCAGATAATTCCATCCAGAAAAGACGAAAATGCTACCGGTCTCTTTCAAAACGCGAAAGACCTCCCGCATCCATTTAATGCTGAAATCAAGATATTCGCCCGGGGCAATTTCTTTGTAGCCTTCTAAAACGCGGGAAGGTTTTCTGTTATAATTAGAGCGTCGCGGAGTAAAGTTAATGGCAAAGGGTGGGTCAGTTATGACGAGGTCAACGGATTCAGTCTTAATCAGAGGCAAACCCTGAAGACAATCCATGTTATATATTTTATTTTCCCGAATCCGGTTCATTTGCTGAATTTTTTAAAAAGAATCAGGCGGGAGGTTCATTGAATCGCCCCCCGCCTGAGTGTCCTGCGCCAAAATCAAGCGCCTATCCCGTTAAAAAGTCGGGATGGCAAACGTGGAGAGTTCCACCTCACTTATGGCAATCTTGGCATCTACAGGTGCAGATGTATCAAAATTAATCATGTCAATGGCAATGCCGAGATTAGGACCGAGACCTTCCTTGTCCAGAAAATAAGCATAATAATTGTTATAGATGAGTTGCGATATTGCCAGACTCGACGCGACAGGCTGTTCGAACATCTTCCAGACCGGTGTCTGGAAAGAGGAGTTCACATGGTTAGTTGGATGGTCGTACATGCGGGCGCGCATTGTGGGCATGGTGACAGCCGCACCTGATTTCGCACCCCCGGCAGCGGAAGCCGCATTCACACGAAGCTGATAAAGAACGTTGTGGTCAATGTTGAGTTCATCCTGTTTGTTCTGCCAGTATCCGAAGGTGTTGGTGTTATTGGTTGATTCAAGCATGAGTGCACCTTCCGTCACGTCCCAGCTGTAATTTGGCGGAGTAAAGGTGCCGAGGGCGCCGCTGTTAGTCCAGTTTTCTTGATCTGAGGTAAAAGTATAAGATTTAACAACGGTTGGTGTCCCGATCTCGGCAATCGCCTTTTTGTCCAGCTGGATATAGTCGAGGTAGAGAGTGGCAACAGCGACATCGGTCGGGTTGGCAATGTTTATCATGTCAAATGAGAGGGTTCCGTTGACCCCCACGGCATCATACTGGGGGCGGAAGTAAAGGTCGTATAACTTTTCGGTGGTTCCTGGTGAGGCATCGGCGGTGTCGTTGCTGTTGACCTGGATGAAGTCACCCTGCATGAAGTTGGAGGCATTGTAACGGGCGCGGAATGATGGGACATTGGGTAACCATGACTGGTCGCTTTTGACGGCATAACGAGCCCTGTAAAGGGTGTCGGCAGTTGGTGCAACAACCGCATCATCAAGATACCAGAACCCGAACGTGTTGGAACTTGTGGACTGGAGACTCAGGACACCATTGGCGTCGTTTGTAACCGGAAGGTCAAAACCATCCACCTTGCCTGTGAGCTTCCATCCACTCAGGTGGAAAGTATAACTTCCGTTATTATAAGTAGTCACAATATTGACGGGAGTGCCATTGACGACCCATTTGGCGGATGAGTTTGCTGTGTCCCAGGTCAGGGCTGTTGTTCCGTCTTTCAGAGATTCAAACTGGACAGTTGCAATGTATATATCGTTGCCGGTCACCGCATTGGCGGCACCTTTAACGCCAAGGTTAAAGGTTACCACATTGTTGATATTATCGATTGTTCCAGGATCAAGTGCAAGAGTGAATGCAGGGTTGTATGCTAAGGTTCCTGCAATGGGTTTCATTATTGTGGGGTCAAAACCAAAGGTCAGCTTAACCGTAACTGCCTTGTCAGTTCCAATATCCAGTTTGGCTTTGATTTCAAATTTGTTTCCCGCCATAAAAACATTATTTGATGGGTCAAACCTGAGAACCCCAGAGTATGGCAGGACCATGGGCGTCAGGATTAGCATGAATAAGATAGCAAGCCCCAATGCTTTCACTTGTGTTTTGCTCATATTTAAACTCCTTTTATAAATTTTTTCAAACCTGAATTATAAATTATTACCACGTACAATTCATACCATAGTTAAAGCACAGATTAGCAAAGCCATCATCATCATAAGGTGGTGTTCCATAGTTGAAGCAGAGTATGGCGAAATCATCATCATTGACTATGCCATTATTGTCGAAGTCTCCCGCCATGGTAACCTTCACACTGCCGTTCTGTGTTGTGTAATTACCGGTGGTGCTTACTCCGGCTGTATTCGAGATGCCAAACTGTTCGCTTGAAGTCTTGATCAGTTGCAGAGGGGTAGCTGTGCATGTAGGAGCACTGGCGGCAACCTTTAAGGATATTTTGGCTATTACTCCTGTGGCATCGGTGAAGTTTCCCACCGGGTCTTTATAAATAATCCCGCGAACTTCACCCGTCTCATTCAGACCTGCATCCTTAAGTACATTATAGTCAAAGGCGCTTCCCAGTGCCAAATCTCCGACGCTTATCTGGGGATCACTCAGGACGGCTGGGTCATATTGCACAGCGAAGTTTATACCCGCAATGCTACCTCCTGGACCGGTGAGGTCAACGTTTACCGTTGTGCCCGGAGCAGCCATCGGGTTGGATAGACTTATCACATTCTGCGCAAATGTCGTTGTTGCCAATAGCATGAGGAGCACACTCATGATTCTCATGCAATCACCTTTTTGAATCATCATTCCAGTTCTCCTTTCACTTATATGCTTTTAGTATTTAATCTACTTTGTTTTTTCTCATATTATACGAATATTTTCACTGTCAACTATTTTTTTGCTTTCCCAGTGATATTAGCTTAATGGACTTCATATTCAATTTAAGACAAACACTATCCAAGCCTGTTTTTGAATGCAAGAAATATTTTTCACTTTTTCATATTTTTTTTATTGTTAAAATCCGCTGGTTTTGATATAAATTTCCAATAAAAATGACTGATTCCCCTTTCAGGCAGATGAATGACTGGCATACCAGGGTTTTACGAAGAATAAATGCCTCATATCTGGTGAATAAACAATCCGCTTTTCAGTTTGGGTTCAAACCAAGTTGATTTTGGAGGCATGGTTTTCCCCGAATCCGAGACGTTCATGATATCTTCCACTGTGACGGGGTGCAGGAGGAAGGCGACCGTCGCTTTCTTATTATCCACTATATTTTTGAGTTTTTGGTGTCCGTGAATCCCGCCGACAAATCCGATGCGACTATCCCTGCTGGGGTCTTTTATGCCAAGGATAGGTCCGAGGAGATAATCCTGAAGAATCTGGCAATCTAATTTTGCCACCTGGTCATCCGTTTTATGCCCCCATGTTTTTTCAAAAAGGAGATACCACTTTCCCTCAAGATACATTCCAAATTGTCCCTTCATGGCAGGGACTGGATTGGCGGTTTCGCTGACCTTAAATTGCTGTTTGACCCGGGCGATGAAGTCATTTTTGTTGAGCCCGGCAAGGTTCTTCACAATTCGGTTGTAAGGTAGAATCTTTAGAGTGCTGGCGGGGAACAAAACTGCCATGAAGTAGTTATATTCCTCGCGACCGGTGTGGGAGGGATTATTTTTTCTCCTTTCGGCGCAGGCACGGGAGGAGGCGGCACAGCGATGATGACCGTCGGCAATATACAGATTCGGCACACTTGCAAATTCTTTTGTGATGTTTTCGATAGATTTCGGGTCGCTGATACGCTTTGCCATGTGTTCCACGCCGTCCGGCGCCGTAAAGGAATAGAGTATGGGCTCTCTGTCGCCCGATTCTTTCACGAGTTTATCTAAGGTGGTGACATCCTTATACATCAGGAAAACGGGTCCGGTTTGGGCGGAGGTAGTGAGGATGTGCCGGAGACGGTCGTCCTCTTTTTCCTTCCTTGTGAGTTCATGTTTTCTGATAATGCCGGAGTCATAATCATACACGGCACAGCTTGCGACAATGCCTGTCTGGAAATGTCCCCCCATGCGTTGCGAATAGATGTAATATGCGGGTGTTTCATCGCGGAATAGTACTCCATCATTGTTAAGGCGGTTCAGGTTTTTTGCAGCCTTCTGATAGACTATGGGGCTGTAAGGGTCGGTGCCGGGCGGGAGGTCAATCTCACTCCTGACCACATGGAGAAATGAATTGGGATTATCATTTGCCATCTCCCTTGCCTCTTCAGTGTCCACCACATCATAGGGAGGCGAGGCAATGGAACCTGCCTTTTCCGGCACAGGTCTGAGCGCCTTGAATGGTTTGACAACCGACATTTTTCACCTTTCTTGACGAATAAATGTATATATATTCATAGAGTTATGATGGACATCAAGTAAAACAAATAGACCGCCCCAAAAAACATTGCGGTTGAGAATTATGCGGTGTATGAGGTTTAAAGCCCTGTGGGGTGAGATGAAAGGAGTTTTAATGAAATATGAATCGTGTGTTCGGGGTTTTATGGTTGTCGCCCTGACGGCGGTGATACAGTTCAATTCTAATTCACAGGGAACTGCGGGCATTATGAAGAAACCCGTATCGTATGAATTGAAGGAAATCTCTGGACGTCATGTTTACTGTGTCCATCCGGAGGGAATGCCGCCTGCAAATGGGTGGCGAGTCATTATTCTTTTGCATGGACGTGGTCAAAGCGGAGGGGCATGGTTTGGTAAGGGACCACTCTCCATGGGCGAGCAGAAGACTTTTCCTCAGGATGCGCTTCGTGCAAATTATGCCATTCTTGCCCCAGATTCTGGCAAGAACCCCATCTCGGGCGCCAGACAGTGGGATTGCATGCATCGCGTTGTGGAGAGGTCAGAGGACCTTCTCTTTTTCCGCGACCTCCTGAACTGGGTGAAGAAAAATGACTGGGCAAGGCTGGATGCAGGACAGGCCTATGTGGCGGGGATTTCCAGCGGGGGATTTATGGCGAGCCGACTCGCTCACGTCTTCCCCTCTCGGATTCGGGCGGTTTGTATTGTATCCGCAGGGAATGCCGATTCGGTAAAGATGGGGCACAAACTTGTCTCCATTTTTGATTCCAGTACCACACAGACCATTTCCGTCTCGCACCCTTCTGCGCTTATCCTGCATGGCACGGCAGACCGCCTTGTGCCCGTTGATATGGCGAGGCGCTACTTTCATGACCTTCAGGCGGCGGGTGTTCGGGTGAGATATGAGGAAATCCCCGGAGGGCGCCATGCCTGGCACGCGGCGTTTAATAAGATTATCCTTGAGTGGTTCAGCATGGCGGGCGAGATGTCGCCCATGGGCGGAAAAAGTGCGGCAAGGGTTTTTATGAAGTCCGATAGTGGAAAAATAGTGAGTTTGAAACAGGGCGAGGAGTTCGAGATACACCTCCGCGGCGTCCCCACGGCGGGATATTTGTGGGAGATTATGGACATTGACAAAAAAATGGTGGAACTTCTGAGTAAGGAGCAGAGGTCACTCACGCCAACAGGGATGGTGGGAGGTTTTTCACTTTTCACCTGGCGATTCAGGGTGATTGCGCCTGGGGAGAGTCGCCTTGTCCTGAAATATTTCCGTCCATGGGAAGGCGCTAAAAACGCCCTGGAAACCTACACTCTGTATCTCAACATTTCAAAGTGATACCGCTTTGTTAAAAGTGAGATTAAGATATTGATTTTTACTGTTATCGTTGTTTATAAAACATATAATCTTCTGAGGAGACATACAATGAAATCAAAACCTTGTTCAGTTAAGCTGGTTCTGGTGAAAGCCGTAATGGCGCTGGTGGTGATGGGTGGTCAGTGGGCGAGTGCCCAGAGTTCCAAGCCACGCGAAGAGACATGGGTGACCGACGGCAAAGTTGATTCCATAGTTCGAACGACTGACACGGTATATATCTGCGGAGAGTTTTCTTATGTTGGTCCGGCGACCGGAGGAGGTGTACCTCTTGACACTTCGACCGGCGCCCCTGTCGCTACCTTTCCTAAGGTGAATGGAAGTGTTCTGACCTGCGTTCCCGATGGCTTAAGCGGATGGTATATCGGCGGGGATTTCGATAGTGTTGGGAGTATTGCCCGCCAAAAAATCGCCCACATTCTTGCAAATGGCTCAGTTGACCCCACCTGGAATCCCGGCGTGGATGGATATGTATATGCCCTTGCTTTCTCCGGCTCGACTGTCTATGTAGGGGGCGACTTTACCAGCATTGGCGGGCAGACACGCAACTATATCGCCGCCCTCGATGCCGTCACGGGCTACGCTACCAACTGGAATCCCGATGCTGACAACACGGTCTATGCACTCGCCATCTCCGGCTCGACCATCTATGCCGTAGGTGGGTTCACCAACATTGGCGGGCAGGCACGCAACTATATCGCCGCCCTTGACGTCGCAACTACGGGCACTGCCACTAGCTGGAATCCCAACGCCGATGACTGGATTTATACACTCGCCGTCTCCGGCTCGACTGTCTATGTCGGGGGATGGTTTACCAACATTGGCGGTCAGGAGCGGAACCATATCGCCGCTCTCGATGCTGGCACTGCCGCTGCCACTGACTGGAATCCCGATTCGGATGGCAGGATTGATGCTATTACTATTTTTGGCTCGACTGTTTACGCAGGGGGCGATTTCACCACCATTGGTGGGCAGGCGCGCAACCATATTGCCGCCCTCGATTCCTCAACTACGGGCTTAGCTACCAGCTGGAATCCCGACGCAAATGATTTGGTCTATGCCCTTGCCGTCTCCGGCTCGGTTGTATATGCTGGAGGTGATTTCACCAACATTGGCGGGCAATATCGCAAACATATCGTCGCTCTCGACGCCTCAACAGGTGCCGCCAACAACTGGAACCCTGGTGCGAACTCCGGGGTAAGCGCCTTCGCCATCTCTGGCTCGACCATCTATACCGGAGGATGGTTCACCAGCATTGGCGGTAAGGTACGCAAATATATCGCCGCCCTCAGCACCATTACTGGCACTGCCTCCGACTGGAATCCCAACCCTAATGGTGTGGTCGGCGCCCTTGCTGTCTCCGGCTCGACCGTTTATGCCGGTGGCTATTTCACCAGTATTGGCGGGAAGGCACGCAACTTTATTGCCGCCCTCGACATCGCAACTACTGGCACTGCCACTGACTGGAACCCCGATGCGAACAGTTATGTCATTTCCCTTGCTGTCTCCGGCTCGACCGTCTATGCCGGAGGATGGTTCACCAGCATTGGCGGGAAGGCACGCAACTATATTGCCGCCCTCGACATCGCAACTACTGGCACTGCCACTGACTGGAATCCCAACGCAAACTATGGGGTCTATGCCCTTGCTATTTCCGGCACGACCATCTATGCCGGTGGCGGGTTCGACAGCATTGGTGAGCAGGCACGCAACTTTATCGCCGCCATCGACGCTGTATCGGGTACCGTCACAGGTTGGAATCCCCATGCCACAGGAGGAGGTTACACCACAGTTTACGCCCTCACAGCCTCCGGTTCCACCATTTATGCCGGGGGCAGTTTCACAAGCATTGGTGGACAGATGCGCAACTATATCGCCGCACTTGATGCCGTAACCGGCAACTCTACAGACTGGAATCCAAACGCAGACAATGGGGTTCACGCACTCGCCATCTCTGGCTCAGAAGTATATGTCGGTGGCGATTTCACCAACATCGGCGGTCAAATGCGCAATTATATCGCCGCTCTTGATACCGCCACGGGCGCCGCAACTGACTGGAATCCTAATGCGAACTCTGGGGTGGGTGCCCTTGCTGTCTCAGGCTATACTGTCTATGCCGGGGGGGATTTCACCAGCATTGGCGGTGATATAACAAGAACCTACTTCGCTGAGTTCGGTCCAGAGGTTACACCAACACCAACCCCCACGCCTTCCCCTACATTCACTAATACCCCCACCCCGACGCCCTATGTCCCGAGACCGCATCTTGTCAGGGCTATTTTCAATGACGCCAATGGAAATGGGATTGCGGAGCAAGGCGAGATGTTGACCCTCGTATTTGACCAAGGGGTCACAATCACAAAAT
>Ga0172364_10002688_pt1 | contig 14153 bp, 10 predicted proteins | sample LakKivSesite10cm_FD_114545 | JGI IMG/M metagenome (GOLD analysis project Ga0172364, IMG submission 114545) | Sediment microbial communities from Lake Kivu, Rwanda - Sediment site 10cm | ecosystem: Environmental > Aquatic > Freshwater > Lake > Sediment | place: Rwanda: Western Province, Lake... | reverse complement strand
CAGATTGTATGTCTTTTCCAGTAAAGACTGTAAAAAGAAGAACAGCTGATTGATTTGTTAAATTGGTTAATTGGAAAGGAATCCCTTCAATTGAAGAGCTTTCATTTAGCTTTACCAACGTATTGTTTATTTCAATCGAATCGTTTTGCAAGGTTACTGTATAGCTATTATTAAGGTTTAGTGTGCCTGTGTTGTTAAAAAGGGTAACAGTTTTAGCTATCTTACCCTCAAACTTTCCTTCCCTTGCCAACAAGCTTTCCACTTCTTCTCTAGAACCGCCAGCCATTTCTATTTGTATGTAGTTAGTTCCAGAAACATCTTTTATAGTCTGGAACTTTGCTTCTCTTAAACCAAAGACATTAATTCTTGTTTCCAACGTGGCTGTTATCTGCTGGACTAAAACGTCTGATATGTTTCCTTTAGGTTTAAGTAATACTCTCGTACCACCAACTAAATCTAAACCAAATTGTAGGTTAGAAGTTGAAGGTTTGGAAACGGTTATTCCTAAACCAGGATTTACTATATCTACTAATTCTAAATTTCCAGAGTGAATGAATCTGAAAGTTCCTGTGAAATTTTCGAATGCATACAAATCTTGGGGAGAGTTTATATCCTTTTCATTAGCCCATGTTATATACTCTCCAACCTTTAATTTGCCGAAAAATGGAGAATTGCTTTCAACAGATTTTACAATAACGCCTTTCTGATAAGGAGACGGCGCAATCAAAAAAAGCGACCCTGCTACACAAATCAAAACAAGCAAGATTCTCCATTGTTTTAATAAATTAAAATTCATTTCATCTTCCTCTCAACATACCATATCATTAAGCCAACATTTAGTATCCAAGAGTTCAAAAGGTCGACAAGCAGTCCTATTATTAGAACAGAAGCAATTTGATCTATTACAACAGAGGCAGAGATTATAAACAAAGCAAACATAGCAACCAATGCTGTACCAACCATTGTAATTCCTGTTTTAAAGGAAGTTTTTATTATCCTATCATAGTTCTTATCTTCTGTTTTTAACATCCTTGTTATCATCAAGATATTGTCGTCTACTGAATAACCTATAAGCAAAAGCAAGGCTGTAAATGACGCTAATGATAGGCTTACTCCTAAAATTTGTGATAATGCCAGCGCCTCTATTAAATCAGTTATAACAACTAAAACAAGGAAAAAACTTGGTACAGGAATTCTAAAAATAAAGAAAATCACGGCAGCCATAAAAATAAATGAAAACATTAGGACGAACATCGCTTGCTGGAAGAATTCCTTTCCTAAGGCAGGTCCTATGGTTTGGATTGAATAATCTATAAAATCATAACCATTCTGTTTTAAAGTGTTTAAAACATCTTCAGCTTTTATGCTAGAGTCGAATTCTATAAAGATAGTATAAGTGGTTACACCTATAGCAGTTCTAACACCAGCATTGTATGGTTTTAATATGTTTTCTAACTCAGTTTCACTCACTTGCTTTCCATACTCTGCTATTATCTGAGTTCCGCCTTTAAAATCTATATCAACGTTCAATTGATTAGTTTGTGTAATAAATATTAGATAAACTGTACAAATAACTAAAAGAGCTAATGGCAGCAAAGCCATTTTTTTATAATTCATAAAAAGACATATAATTTAAAGGTATTTATTGTTTATTAAAACAGTGAAAAGCATGAAAGTAGGAATAGTAGGATGTGGAATAAACGGTGCATATTTAGCTTGGAAATTGTCAAAAGAGAATGAAGTAGAAGTTTTTGAAAAGAACAGTGTCATAGGCGATAAGCCTTGCTCGGAGCTCATATCAGAAAGAATATGGGATTTTGTTCCAAAAAGGAACGATATGATAATAAACGAGATAGAAGATTTAGTAATTCACTTTCCCAAGAAAGATGTAAAACTAAAATTCTATCCCAAAATGATTGTAGTTGACAGGAAACTGTTAGCTAACTATATAGTTGAATTAGCAAAGCATAGTGGGGCAACTATAAACTTAAACAACGAGGTAAAAAGAGTTTTTTACATTAAGAATAATAAACCGCAGATATCTGTTTCTGGAAAGGTTTATGAATTTGATTACCTGATAGGGAGCGATGGTTATAATTCTATAGTCAGGAGAAGTTTAGGAATAAAAGACCCGTTATACATACTAGGAATTTATACAAGAATAAAGAAGAAGCCGAAAAATGACATAATTGATGTCTATCCTTTACAGAATGGCATAAGTTGGGTTATTCCTAGAAAGAGTGAAGTAGAATATGGGGTTTATGATAGAGTAGATACTGCTAAAACTGAATTTAATAACCTTTGTAAAAAGATGAAGATAAAATCAAAAGGAGTATTTTCTCAGTTAATACCTAGTAGGCTAACTAAGATGCAAAAAGGTAGAGTAGCTTTAACTGGGGATGCAGTAGGTCTAACAAAGCCATGGTCTTACGGCGGTATAATCTGGGGTTTGATTGCGGATAAAATTATGATTGACAATTTTCCCAATTTCTCAGAATATGAGGAAGAAGTAAGGGAGTATTTCGAACCAAAATTATTCTATTCAAAGATAGCCTTGCTCGCTGGAAAATTCTTAGGCAATAAAATGTCTTTTATAACCCCTGATGAAATTTGGTTCGACGGGGATTGGGTATTCTAGAAGTATAATTTTTTCAAATCGCTAATAGCTTTTTTCACAGCTTCGTTGCTACTATATTTTGGTTTCCACCCAAGTTTTTTGATTTTTTCTATAGAAAGTTGCATGAATTTTACATCGCCTTTCCAGCCTCTACCATCATAACCACCTGTAAATTTATATTTAACATTTTTCAATCCCAAACCATTTGAAACTAAATCCGCTATTTCTTTAACAGTTATTTTGTCTTCAGAGCCAAGGTTAAAAATTTCAAAATCATTTTTCGCTTTTTCTTCGCCGAAAAGCATGCCCTCTATACAATCGTCAATATAGATATATGATTTGTTTTGAGTGCCATCTCCAAGTATTTCCAACTCTTTTGGGTTATTTTTTAATTTTTTAATGAAATCGATTATTACCCCATGATCACTTCTACTTCCTATTACATTCGCGAACCTGAAGGATATTGCTTTCATGCCAAATGTATGGCAATAGCTGGATAGCATTCCCTCAACAGCCAGCTTACTAGCACCATAAGTCGAAATTGGCATAGTAGGATATTCTTCTGGCGTAGGTATGATTTTAGCATCGCCATAAACGGTAGAGGTTGAGGTAAATATTATCTTTTTTATATCGTTTTTTCTCATAGCTTCAAGGAGATTGTAACTAGCTACTATATTTTGCTCGAAATGAGTTTTTGTATCTACTTCGCCTATCCTAACATCAGGATTTGCAGCTATATGATAAACCTTAGAAACATCTTTTAGTGATTTTTCTATATCTTCAGTTTTTAACAGATCGCCTTTAATGAAAGAAAAATTTTTATTGCTTTTCAAATGTTCTAAATTTTTCAAACTTCCTGAACTTAAGTTATCAAAAACTACTACCTGATTACTATTCGATATCAATTTATCTACAAGGTGTGAACCTATGAAACCAGCGCCACCTGTTACTAGAATTCTTTTCATATAAATCAATTGTAATTTATATTTAAATATAATAATCGTTTAGATTCCAATTTAGAACTTTCTTTTAATCACTTTATAGTAAATAAGTAAATCTTATGCATTACAAATAGTTTTAAAGGTGTCAAATAAATATTTAGACATTAAATTTATTGAAAACAATAATAGTGTTATAATGAAAATATGCTTGATTAACGCTCCATACAGAGAGGAAGTATATGGAGATGTGAAAGATGTTAGCTTGTTAGATGTGCCACTTGGTATATGTTACCTGGCATCAGTATTAATTCAAGCAGGTCATGAGGTAAGTTTAACAGACGCAGAAGCAGAGAGATTAAAAATTGCTGATATTCCTAAAAAGATAGAAAAGGAGAATCCAGATGTAATTGGGCTAACATGTACAACACCTATGGTTTCATCTGTTAAGAAAACAGCCGAAACTTTGAGGAATGCATTTCCAGAAGCTAAAATTATAGTTGGTGGTCCTCATGTTACTGCAGTTCCAGAGGATTTACTTAGTGAAAAAAGTGTAGATGTAGCTGTTATAGGTGAAGGCGAACACACTATAGTTGAATTAGTAAAATTAATTGAAGAAAATAAGAGCCTTAAAAGTTGTAAAGGAATAGCATTTAAGGAAGATGGAAAAATTATTAGAACAGAACCAAGACCATTAATATGTGATATAGATGCTCTTCCATTCCCAGCTAGGCATCTTCTACCTTATGAAAAATACAAACATAGCGATTTGATAGAACGTAAAACCAAAAAAAATTATGCAAATATAATGTCTTCAAGAGGTTGCCCTTATAGATGTATTTTTTGTGGTTCTAGAACAACTTTTGGAGGAGTAGTAAGATTTAGAAGTCCTAAATTAGTTGTTGACGAGATAGAGGAATGCTATAATAAACTTGATGTAGGTATTTTTGGTTTTTCTGATGATACTCTGACTGTAAAAAAAGAGCAAAATCCAAAATATTACCAACTTATTAAAGAATTCGAGAGGGTAAAAGGTCTACCAATAATATTTAATACTTCCTTTAATCTGAGAGGTGAACCTATAGTTAGAAGCCCTGCAGATGCTATATCTACTTTTATGAGAAGTAATATGGATTACTTGATTTTGGGCGACTATGTGGTGACTAAGAAATGAAAATTCTTTTAATGACAGCACCATATATAAGCGGCACTGAAAATCTATTTCCACCTCTAGGGATTCTATATCTAGCTTCTTCAATAAGGAGCAAAATAAATAATGTCGAAATGAAAGTTGTAGATGGAATCAAAATTGGTTATCAAAAAACTTTTAATGAAGTAAAAAAATATAATCCAGACATAATCGTTCTCTCAAGTTTGACAAATAATGCTCAGGGTTGTTATCAATTCATAAAAGATGTAAAAAAAGAACTTCCAAAAGTTTTTATTACATTAGGAGGCGCACATCCTACAGCTATGCCAGAAGAGGCTGCAAGAAGTGGTGCAGATATTGTTGCACTAGGTGAGGGAGAAGAAACTGTAGTTGATATAGTGAGAAATTATCCTAATATGAAAGACATACTAGGAACTGCGATACAGAATGATGGTAAGGTATTCATACAATTACCTAGACCTCTTATAATGAACTTGGATTCGATACCCTTTCCCGCCAGAGACCTTATTGACCTGAAAAGTTATAATGGGTGGGTATTTACTAAGAAGAACCCAAATACTCAGATATTCGGTTCTAGAGGTTGCCCTCATAATTGCAATTTCTGTGCAAATCCTGTTTGGAAGCATAATAAACCTTGGTTTAGATTAAGGTCTCCAAAGAACGTGATGGATGAGGTAGAACAATTGATAGATATGGGAATAAGAGAATATTTTGAAGAATGTGACGATTTGAATACGAGCAAGCAATGGGCTATTGATATCTGTAAGGAAAAAATAAAAAGAGGTTTAGATATTCCTTGGAAAGCGCAACTAAGGGTTGACAATATTGATGATGAATTGGCCAATTGGATGTCAAAAGCAAACCTTTGGTATGTACAACTTGGTATAGAAAACGGGAATCAAAGAACCCTTGATGGAATGGGTAAAGGCATAACAATAAAACAAATTGAAAACGCTTGTAAGATTCTGAAAGATAATGGAATAACTGTAATGGGTATGTTTATCATGTTTTGTGTTTGGGAGGAAACCAATAAGCTTTGTTACGAAACCGAAAAGGAAACTTTGAATACCATAAACTTTTCAAAAAGCCTTTTCGACAGAGATCTTATAGACTATGTTAGCATTTCACAAGAAGTTCCTTTCCCAGGTAGCAGACTTTGGGGTACTGCCATAAAATTCAATTTAATTCCAGAGGAGTATATTGGAAAATGGGAGCATTGGAACAGGAGTACAAAAGAGGAAGATTTGATGAGAATTCCAGGAGTTTCTCAAGGAAATAGAGTAAAAATAAAAAATAAAGGAACTCAACTACAAATAAACACTGTGATGAGGTCCGGAGGCATAAACTTGAGAACATTCAACTTTCTTTCAGGAAGAGTCTTCGAATTCGCCAAAAGAAAATTTAAATGGGGAGAATAAATGAAGATAAACGTCGAATTATCATTATCAATAGTGTTCTTGGTTGTTAGTCTTTTCTTATCATTTTATCTAACTCATTCTTTGTCAGACAATTACCAACAATACTCGATAGCTAGAGATATTCTAAGGAATCCTGACTTTTTGTGGAAGGAAATTGATACCATAAGAATAGAAAGAATAACAGGTAATGATACAGTTTTCAATTATCCACCCCTTCACATCTTCGGCTATGCATTCTTCATTCTTCTTGGAATAAGCCCCACATTGTGGGCAGCTGTCCTTTTAATTCTGTTAATATATACCATGTACAAGCTTGAAAAGAGGGCGATACCATTTCTCATGCTGTCATTTCTTTTCCTTCATCATATAATCTATGGTTTTAACGATTCTTTTGTGATAGTTCTTTTCTTAGGTGCATTCTACTTCTTTGAGAAAAAACCTTATCTGAGTGGAATATTCATGGGTCTAATTCCCTTAGTAAAGCCCATTGGGTTTTTAATAATAGCGGTATTCTTTTTATCTTTCATGTTATTCAAGAGAAAGGAATGGAAGAAATATATTGTAACTTTCATAATTGCGGCGCTTGTTTTATCGCCCTGGTATTTGAGAAATGCTTATTTCTTTAAGACTGATATATTAGGAATCCTTTTAGGGCAATCTACATCTGGCTTGATGAGGACTGAGGAATTTTTAGAGCAAGGATTTCAAGCCACCCAACCAGAAAGGTCATGGTATGATTCAACAGGATTCTACCCGACTCCTTTGGACCCATTATTCTATATAGGCATAGCTTTCTTTGTGTTCAACATAGCCAGAGGCATGAGAAAGAAAGAGTTCAAGCTAGGCGTAGATCATGTTTTCATAATCTCTTTTGTAGGGTTATATTTCTTTTTGCAGGCCATACATTTCACTTCCTTTATGGTAATCAGATACTACATGTTCATCTTCCCACTCTTGGCTATTCAAATAGTTAAAGGCATTCCTGAGAAGCATCTTATAAAGGCATATGCAATAGCTTTCTTAATTTTCCTTGTTTGGGTATTGATATTACCAAATTATTCATACCCTCAAGCATATGTAGACTCTGTTAAAGACAATTGCACAAAGATAAGACAGGTTGTAGGAAATGATCCTATTTACCTGCAAGCTTTTAACAGAAACTATATAATGTATGCATGCGACCTAAACATCACTTCTGCTAACAACAGCATATGGACATTAGATTATGACAACGGCATATTGAACAAAACAGCATAAATAAAAAGGTATATTTGAGTAATAAAAATAAGTCGTTTAATAAACTCATAGGTTTGAGTTGATAATATGGAAATAGAATTAAGCGGAAAAAATTCAATAAAGATATTGTTCATTTTCCTTGCAGTTATTTACATATATTTTGCCTATAACACGACATTCCTAGGTGAAGACGAATGGATATATATGAAAATAGCTAGGGACTTTGATTCGTTAAAATGGAATATTTTTGATGCACAAGGTCTTCCAGCATCATATCCACCTTTAATCTCTCTAATTTATGCTATTCCTTTCTTAGTTTCAGGAGTGAACTTGGCTATAGCTAAGATAATAATAGCTCTATTCGGTGTAGGCATTGTCTGTTTGATATACTTGACAAGTTTGAAGATAGATTCAACCAGTTTAAAAGGTTTCAGCATTTTCGGTTTAGCATCAATTTCTATTTTGCTTTCAATTTCCTCGTTTACACATTACATGCAGCTGGCTTATGTAGAAATCCCAATAGCATTCTTCTCACTTCTATTCCTTTACGCCTTCCTCTTTAAGTTTAACAAATTAAAGGATGCTGTGTTCTTAGGGGTCATAATGGGAATTTCTTTTTACATGAAGCTAAGTGCTATATTCTTGCCCATAGTTTTATTCATCTTTGCCGTTTTGATGTTTCTCTTAAAAAAGGATAAAAAAACTTTAAAATTAAGTGCTATAGCAATTATTGTTTCAGTGCTTGTGGTATCTCCATGGATAGTGAGAAATTTAATTCTATATGGGTATCCGTTCGTTGAAGGACTTAATCTTTTCTTCAAGCTACCACCAACTTACCCAGAATGGGTTACAGAAGCATCGCAAACGTTATCGGTTCCAGTTGATATGTTTTCAACCTTTTCACTAATATCAATCCTCTTTGCAGTATTCAGTGTAGTCTATTGCATACTGGCTAAGGACATGAAATTGTCTATGCCCATATTAATGCTGGTTGTTTTTCTGTTGGTCTACTATCTAAGATTCTCAATAGGTTCTGGCATATCAGACCCAAGATATTTCTCAATAATCTTCCCTCAGATTGCCTTGATAGGTGGGTATTTCTTGCCTAAACTGTATAATGATAAAAAATATTTTGCTATTCTGCTGGTAGCTATCATTATCTTCAGCTTTTATGTAAGCCTAGCTACAGCCTATCAGACGTCATCATACCAAAGGTATCCAGATAACTACATAAGTGCTTTGACTGAACTTAAAAAAATCTCTAAGCCAGACGACATTGTGTTTACTACATATGGAGGAAGCCTTGGTTATTTTGCTGATAGACAGAACATATGGACTATAAAGGAGTTTCCAGAAGTGATGACAACAACCGATTCATCTTATATTTACAATACTTTGAGAGATTATAACATTTCATATATCCTAGTATGGAGAGGCGTAGTGGCTCAAAACTATATTGTACCTGAAAGTAATCTCATAGGAGCCTTTACTCCAACCTTTATTAATGCTGTCGACGGGGATAAGGGACGTTTTGAGACGGTATATACAAATGAAGATAATATTGTATGGAGATTGAATACTTCTTATGTGGTTTAATGAAAGTAATGTTTATCAAACCACCTTCAATCCTTCCTGAGAACTGGAAAGGCATTTATTCTATCACCTTACCATTAGGAATTTGTTATCTTGGTTCAATGATTAAGAGTGATCACGAGGTCGTTGCATTAGATGCTCTTATTGAAGGCTGGAAGAAAGTAAATGAATTCACTACTCCTAAAGGTAGGAAGGCTAAGATATTAGGGTTAAGTTTTGACGAGATTGAATACAGAATTGAAAAAGAGTCACCGGACATAGTAGGAATAACATCTCTGTCAGTTGATGCTCAATCTGCATATAGAGTTGCTGAAATAGCAAAGATTGTGAATCCAAATACAAATGTTGTTATGGGTGGAAGCCATGCGACTTGCGCACCTAACCTAGTCTTAGGTAATCCTAGCATAGATTATGTAGTGATGGGGGAGGGTGAGTATACGATTGTTGAATTCTTGAAAGCGCTAGAAGACAAAAAGGACATGTCTAAAGTAAAAGGCATCGCATGGAAGAAAGGCAACTCCATCGTCATAAATGAAAGAAGACCTTTGATAGCAGAATTGGATAAATTACCTTTCCCTGACAGGAGTATCTTCCCAGTTGAGGAATATTTCAAAGTTTCCAAATATATGCAAGGTACGTGGCAAACACCTAAGAGGGCTCTATCGATTATAACATCACGTGGTTGCCCACATAACTGCCAATTCTGTTCAGTTTATAATGTAACAGGAAAGATATGGAGGCCTAGAAGTCCCGAAAATGTTGTTGATGAGATAGAGATGTTATGCGATAAATACAACGTTAAGAGGATAGTGTTCGAGGATGACAACTTGACATTGAACAGGGAAAGATTCTTTAAAATATGTTCGTTGATAAAAGAAAGAAAACTTGATTTTGATTGGAATACCCCCAACGGTATAAGAGCAGATAGTCTAGACGAAGAATTGATAAAGAAGATGATTGATGCAGGATGTTACGAGCTTACTTTATCAGTCGAATCTGGAAGCCAAAGAGTGCTTGATGATGTTATTCAAAAAAGGTTGAATCTAGAAAAAGCAATAGAAGGAGTTAAACTATGTAAGAAGTTGGGTGTAAAGAAAGTAAGTTGCTATTTCGTTTACGGTAACATGGAAGAGACAAAAGAAGAAATACAGAAAACTGTAAATCTGGTTAGAAAGTTTAGAGATATGGAGGTTTTTTGCTATTGTTTTATAGCACTGCCATACTACAACTCAAGGCTGTACAACATGTCAAAGGAAAAAGGATATCTTCTAGCTGAGGATGGGGAAGATTTGGAAATTGGTGTATTAAATGGAAAGGCATTAATCAAAACTCCAGAGTTCACCCCAGAAGATATCTATAGCTTTCAAAAGCAACTTGGAAGAGAAGAGATAAAAGCATCTGTACAAATTGCTACTCATAATCTGCCTAATTTTTTAAGGTTGCTCGCCCTACATCCTAAAGAAGTAATAAAGTATGGATTAAGCTTGGTAGTAAAATGAAATATCCTAAAATAACTATCTTAATGCCAGCCTACAAAGAAGAAGAAGTCATAGGGGATACACTTAGACATTTGATTGAAGAGCTAAAATACCCAAATTTAGAAATCATAGTTGCAGTTGATACAAAGGAAGATAAAACGTATGAAATTGTAAAGAAATTTGCTAAAAAGCATAAGAAAATTAAAGTGGATTTCTCTCTAGAAAGAAGAGGATTTTCAGTTGCCATAAACAGTGCCCTTCAAAAAGCAACAGGAGATATAATAGTAAAAAGTGATGCTGAAGTTAGATACCTCAACCCAAGCGTATGCATGTTTTCGTTGACTAAATATTTTGAAGATAAAAAAGTTGGCGGCGTTAGATTCAAATGGAAGCCCTATAGCCCGGACTTGATTAATGAAATGGGGAAAGGATGGTCTGCAAAAGGGGAGATATTCATGAACGAGCTTGTTTCTGACTGGTGGGAAAATAAGAATCCAGTAATAAAAGGAAAGTGGAACTATCCTTTGGTATGTAACGCTTTTAGAAGACGCCTTGTACCAAGATTAGACTCAAAAGTTATTTGTGATGATGCTGAATATGGCTATAATGTTCTCAAAAAAGGATATAAAATAGTTTTTACGAAAGACATTATACACTATTTTGTAGGCGTTCCAGGAGACATGAGAAAGCTGTTTTTACAAAAGAGGAGAGGTGCTGTTGGGTGGTTTAAGATGTCAGAATGCAGAAACATAAAACTGTTCGGTTACTATTCCAAATTTTTTGGATATTATCTAACTCATTTTTACAAATACAGTCTGGAAGAGGGCATAGCCTTTCTTTACTGGTGTTTATTATACATATTCATACTGGTTGCAGCGTATTTTAAAAGGCATGAAGAGAGCAAAAAGATATGGGTGAAATATAAGAGGGATGTTAAATGAAAATACTCGATATTGGTTGTGGTAATCACAAATATAAAAGCAGAAATCCAAAGGATGTGATAATAGGCATAGACAAAAGGAAAAACACAGCAGCAGATAAGGTTTGTGATGTTGAGAAGAGAATACCTATTCCAAGCAACTATGTAGATAGAGTTGTGACAATCCATACCCTTGAGCATGTAAGAGATTTGATTAAAGTTATGGAGGAAGTATGGAGAGTTTGTAAACCGGGCGCAGAAGTTTTCATAAATGTTCCTTATTGGGTTGCTTCAGGTGCTTATTCAGACCCCACACATATTAGATTCTTCACCTACAATTCATTTGACTACTTTAAGCCTGATTTCGAATACGAACATTATTCAAAAGCTCAGTTTAGAATAAAGAAAAGGAAGATAATGTTCTTCGGAGAAAACTTACCACCAAAATACAAATGGCTAAGTCCCATAGGCAAGATATTAACATTTTTTATTAACTTATCTCCTATTCTATATCAGTCAACCTTTCTAGCTTATCTTTTCCCTGCTAGAGAAATACATTTTTGGTTAGAATGTGTCAAAGACAAGAAGAAATAAAATTTATTTAAATGAAATGTAATAGTTAAAAGAGGCTCAAAATGAAAATAACATTTTTAATACCACCTTCATATCCGCAGAGAAAAGCACCAGATAGATGTTTCGGATGTCTAGTCAAGGGATCTTTGGTTTTAAGTAACCCTTCTGTCGCTCCAATAGAAAATTTAGATGTGGGGAACAAGGTACTTACGCATGATGGAAGTTACAAGGAGATATCTTTTGTGAACTCGAGAAAAATAGATGAGGATATAGTTAAAATCAGAGTGAAGTGCGGAACTCCTAAATTCATAACAAAAGAGCATCCAGTTTTAATATTTAAGGACAACAGAATGGAATGGATGCCGTCCGGAGAAGTGAAAGTTGGTGACAAGCTGACGTTTCCAATAAACAGGAGTGTCGGCGATATAGAGAGAATAACTATAGATACTGACCTTTTTCACAACATCAAAGAAATGGGTAAAGAAACAAGCAACATATCGGAGATATCTAGAAGAGTAGGCGTCTCTAGACAGTGTATTAGAGATTGTTTGGAAAGCGACAAGATAGGTTATAAGACAAAAGGCAAGGTGCCCCACACAATCCCAGTTAACAATGACCTTATGCTTTACTTCGGATATTACTTGGCAGAGGGATCTGTTTCGTTGAGAAAGAATAAGGGTGGAGAGATAGTATTTTCTTTCAATGAAAACGAAAAACAGTATCATGATGAAGTTGTAAGAATAACAAAAGAGATATTCGGTCTGGATGCGACAATTAAAAAAGAGAGGTCCAATTGCGTCACTATTCACATACATTCTAGACCATTGGCAGAGTTTTTGAAAAAGCAATTGGGTAACGGAGCAAAGAATAAAAAAATTGATAAATGGATGCTTGAACTTCCTTTAGAGAAGCAGAGTGAACTCATCAAAGGACTTTTCAGAGGGGATGGCTATAGCGATAAACATAGCTACGAGATTGCAACTTCTTCAAGGCTATTGGCGTATCAGATCAAACAGATGCTCCTTAGATTCAACATTCTATGTTCAATAAAAGAATCTGCTATCAAAGATGGGAGGAGATGGTTTAGAGTAAGAATATTTGGTAAGTTCATAGACGTCTTTAATGATATTGTCGATATGAAGCATCCGGATTCTTCAAGGAGACTTAACACCAATATAGAATTTTTAGACAGATATGTTCTGGTCCCTGTAGTACAGAGAGAGAATATACATTTCAAGGGGGATGTCTTCAATATACAGGTAAGTGACAACGAGTCATACGTTCTTGACGATTTTATAGTTCATAATTGTAATTATGGAGTTACATTCCAGCAACCAGTCCACATTCTATATCCAGCTGCTACCCTAGAAAAGGCAGGTTTCAAGGTAGAATTTGTAGACTGTCCTGTAGAAAAGAAGAGTAGATATTGGTGTGAGGATTATATAAAAAATGGTGGTTCTAATGCTTTTGTTTTCTTCACAGTCTACCTTGCAAAAAAGACAGACTTGTATTGGATGAAGAAAATTAGAGAGTTAAGAGATGATGCTTTTGTTGTCTTCATGGGTCCTGAACCGACAAGAACCCCTGAAGAATTCCTTTTAGATAGTAAAACATTTGTTGTGAGAGGTGAACCAGAGTATACAATTTTGGAATTGTTTAAAAAATTAAAAGAAAACCAAAATGTTGATAACGTTTTAGGATTAAGTTGGGTTAAAGATGGGAAAGTAATTAACAATCTACCAAGGCACTTTATAGAAAATTTAGATAAGTTGCCATTCCCTACAAGGCATCTGATAAAGTATCCAGAAAGATATTTTAATCCAAAATTAAAGGGTAGGCCAACAACTACAATGTTTACCTCTAGGCAATGCTGGGGGAACTGCTTGTACTGTATTCCTGCTGCTTATAATTTTGCAAGAGAGATAGAATGGAAAAGGTACAATAATGTAAAACCTCCTGTTCGTGTAAGGTCTCCTAGAAACATCTACAATGAATTTAAGCAAATAAAAAAGCAAGGCTACAAATCAATTGCTATCATGGATGACAACTTCATGGGATTACCTACTAAAGAGCATGAAAAAAGAATGATTAAACTTTGCGAGATGCTAAAACCGTTGAAGATGGAGTGGGGTATTTTAGCAAGGGCAGACCAACTTCAAAACGAAGAAGTGCTGCAAAAAATGAAGGATGCCGGGTGTGTTTATGCTGAT
>Ga0172364_10002687_pt1 | contig 14153 bp, 11 predicted proteins | sample LakKivSesite10cm_FD_114545 | JGI IMG/M metagenome (GOLD analysis project Ga0172364, IMG submission 114545) | Sediment microbial communities from Lake Kivu, Rwanda - Sediment site 10cm | ecosystem: Environmental > Aquatic > Freshwater > Lake > Sediment | place: Rwanda: Western Province, Lake... | reverse complement strand
TTAGCAAAATTTGTGCTAAAATAAAAATATGAGCAAAGAAATCTATTTACTTTTTGCCTTAGTGATTGCTGGCCTTGGTGGGGTGGTTTGGTTAATCAATAAAAAACTTTCAGAAATTTCCCAAGGAAATAAACAGGACCAAACATTAATGGAATGGTTGAAGACGATGCAAGTTTCTATTGACAACACCACCAAGACTTTAAACCAGGCTTTATCTTCTACCTCCAAGAACCTTTCTGATACCTTACAAAAAGGCAATCAGGATTTAAACCAAAGATTAGATAATGCCGCTAGGTTGATGTCTCAAATCCAAAAAGACGCTGGCCGGTTTGCCGAGCTTTCACTTTCAATGAAGAATTTGCAGGATTATTTAAGGTCACCGAAATTGAGAGGAAATATTGGCGAAGAAGTTTTAAAGGATTTGATTGGCCAGATGTTTCCCAAAAATTCTTTCTTTTTACAACATTCCTTCAAGTCCGGGGACAAGGTGGACGCGGCGATTAAAACTGACGCTGGTTTGTTGCCCATTGACGCGAAGTTTCCCGCAGAGAATTTTCAAAAGATGTTAGCAGCAGAAAATGAAGGAGACAAAGAGAGGGCAAAAAAAGATTTTATCACAGATGTTAAAAAACACATCGTTGATATTTCCAAGAAATATATTTTACCTGAGGAAGGAACCATGGATTTTGCTTTGATGTATATTCCTTCAGAGCCAATTTATTACGAAGTGGTTAATTTGACGGAGTTAACAGAATTTGCCAGAAAAAACCGCGTCTATCCAGTTTCTCCAAATACTTTGTATGCCAATTTACAGGTGATTTTACTTTCTTTTCAGGGAAAAGAAATTGAAAAAAGAACAAGGCAGGTTTTCGCCTTAATGCGGGCGATTCAAAAAGATTACACAAAAATTTCTGATGATTTATCGGTTTTAAATCGCCATATTACCAATTCCTACAACCAAATGGCTAACGTTAACTCAGGCTTTGCTCTAATGGGTCAAAAACTCTCTTCAACGGAAGCCTTGAGTGAAGGAGTTAAGGAAGAACAAAAACAATTAGAAATGTAATCAGTTAACAGTTTACAGTAAGCAGTTTACAGTTGTGGAAAACACGACACTAAAAGAAAAGTTAATTAGAATTTCGGACGAAATTGCGCAAGAAGTATACCCATTAACATATAAATTTCCGAGGGAAGAAAAATTTGTTTTAGGCGACCAGATTCGACGGGCGATCATTTCTGTGCCTGCCAATGTTATAGAAGGATTTGCCAGGGCTGGAAGTAAAGAATTAAGGCAGTTTATAAATATTGCTTATGCTTCATTAAAAGAAGCCAAATATTTATTATACTTCGCCCTTAAATTGGGATTTATAAGTGAAAGGGATTATTCAAAGATGAAACCAAAATTAGAAGAGTTAAGCAAACTTTTATATACCTTTCTTCAAAAGCTAAAAGGATAAAAAAACTGCCAACTGTATGCTGTTTACTGTATCCTGTATCCTGTAAGCGATGGAGAGGAATAAAATCTACAATCTATATTTAGAGCTTCTTAAAAAATATGGTGATCCGGTAAAATATTGGCCCCAATGGTGTGCTAAAAGAAAGTCATTAAAACTAAAAGAAGAAATTGCCTTAGAAGCGATTTTGGTCCAAAGAACAAGTTGGCGAAATGCCGAGATTGCCTCAAAAAATTTAAAAAAAGGAAACCTACTTTCAATTAATGCTTTGGCTAAAATAGATGATTTTAAAAAATTAGTTTCTTTGGTTAAGCCAGCTGGATTTTATAATACCAAACCACGAAGGTTATTAGGATTCTCTCAATTTATTCAAAAAGATTATGGCAGTTGGCAAAATTTTTGTCAGGAAGACTTAGAAACTGTTAGAGAAAAACTTTTGTCTTGTTATGGCATAGGGCCGGAAACAGCCGATACCATTCTTCTTTATGCGACAGAAAAACCAACTTTTGTGATTGATGAATATACGAAAAGATTTGTTAAGGCCAGAAATTTAGCAAGTGAATTTAGTTATGATTTTTTGAAAAATTTTTTTGAGGAAAATTTACCCAAAAATGTAAGACTTTTCCAAGATTTTCATGCCTTGATTATTATTGACCAAAAAGGCGGAAAATATTCAAGTATGGGGATGATATAATGGCGTCAGGAATTTTTCGGATAAGATGTTAAATTAGTTAATTGAGAATAATAAGAGAAATGGATGAATTAAAAGAATTGAAGAAAGATTTAAGGAGTTTTCAAAGACCGGATAAGGTGAAGGCCTTGATGAGATTTTTTAAGACTGGACCAGGTGAGTATGGTGAGGGTGATGAATTTTTAGGTTTAAAAACAGATGAAACCAGAAGTGTCGCTAAAAAATATCTTAATCTTCCGCTTCCTGATATAAGTAAACTTCTTGCCTCAAAAATTCACGAAGAGAGAACAGTAGCAGTTATGATTTTATGGCGACAGTTTAAGAAAGCCAGTATGGAGGACAAGAAGAAAATTTACGATTTTTACTTTAAAAATCTGGCCGGTATAAATAATTGGGATTTGGTTGACAGTTCGGCCCCGGAAATTATCGGTGGATATCTTTATCTTTCAAAAAACCCACGGAAAATTTTGTATGATTTAGCGGCATCAAATAATCTTTGGAAAAGAAGAATTAGCATAATGGCCACCTTCTATTTTATTAGAGAAAAAGACTTTATCGATGCCTTGAAAATTGCAGAAATTTTAGTCGGAGATGATGAAGATTTAATTCAGAAGGCAGTCGGTTGGATGTTGCGCGAGATAGGAAACAGAAATATGGAAGTTGAGGAAGGATTTTTAAAGAAGCACTATAAAACTATGGCAAGAACAATGCTCCGTTATGCGATCGAGAAATTCCCAGAAGAAAAAAGACAAAAGTATCTAAAGGGCAAAATCTAAAGAGATCTTCTAAACAGATGGTGTTGTTAAAAAATTTCCTCTATATTCTTAAAAGTAAAACTTAAAAGTCGTTAGTTTTATCTTGCAATCACTATGTAGTTAACTTTCATCAGCGGTCGCATAAAAAAGTTAACTAAATTAAATAAATTTATAGCCTTGGTTTTTAATCGTGACGACTCTACTATTTTCTTTTTAGAAGAGGAGAATGATTGAGGTGGTATAATTTCCTCATGGCAGAGGAAAAGAAATTAAACAAGGAACAATTAGAAGCAATTCAATATGGGAAAGGACCACTTTTAATTATCGCTGGTGCGGGAACAGGGAAAACAACAGTTATTACTGAGCGAATTAAATGGTTAATTACTTCCGGTTTGGCTAAACCTTCAGAAATCTTAGCCTTAACTTTTACGGAAAAAGCAGCCAGAGAAATGGAAGAAAGGGTTGATGTGGCCATGCCTTTGGGTTACACCCAGATGTGGATTTCCACTTTTCATTCTTTTTGTGATCGGATTTTACGAGATGAGGCAATTCATATTGGTTTGGACCCCAGATATAAATTAATGGCCGAGGCTGAGGCAATAATGTTCTTGCGTAAAAATCTTTTTAAATTAAATCTTAAATATTTTTTGCCATTAGGAAATCCGAACAAGTTTTTGGATGGAATGATAAAGCATTTTTCCAGATTAAAAGATGAAGATATATCGCCAAAAGATTATTTCACTTTCGCAGAAAATCTTTTGGCGAAATTAAAAATTAAAAATTTAAAATTAAAAATTGAGAAAGAGGAAATTGATAAATATCTTGAGTTAGCCAATGCCTATCAGAGCTATGAAGAATTAAAAATTAAAGAGAGCGTCATGGATTTTGGGGATTTGATTAGCAACACTTTGAGACTTTTTAGGGAGAGACCAAATGTTTTGAAGGAGCACCAAGATCGTTTTAAATATATTTTGGTTGATGAATTCCAAGATACCAATTACAGCCAATATGCTTTGTTAAAAGTTTTAGCTCCTCCAAAGTCCAATCCCAACCTGACTGTCGTTGGAGACGATTCTCAGTCAATTTATAAATTTAGGGGAGCAGCCGTTTCTAACATCTTGCAGTTTATGGAGGAATATAAAAAAGCAAAACAAGTAGTTTTAACTAAAAACTATCGCTCTACTCAGACGATTCTTGATTATGCTTATAAGGTGATAAAAAATAATGATCCAGATACCCTTGAAGTGAAATTAGGTATAAGTAAAGATCTTAAAAAAATGCGAGAAGTTGAAGAGGTGTCGATTGAATTTATCCATGCCGATCGAGTGGAAAATGAAGCAGGGTTAGTGGTTAAAGAAATTAATTCCTTAGTAAATGGTAAACAGTCAACAGTAAACAGAAGCTATCAATTTAAAGATTTTGCGATTTTGGTTAGGGCCAATAATCATGCCGATGCTTTTATAAGAGCTTTAGCTCGTCATGGAGTTCCTTACCAATTTTTAGGCCCAGGAATGCTTTTTCGACAGCCAGAAGTAAAAGATTTAATTGCCTATTTAGAAGTTTTGTATAACTTTGAAGATTCGGTGGCCATGTATCGGGTTTTAGCAATGGATTTTTTTGATATTTCCGGTCGAGACTTAGCCGCCATTGGTAACTTCGCCAAGAAAACCAATCTTTCTTTATTTGAGGCTTGTGAAATGGTGACAGGAATTCGCGATAATTTGCTGAAATTCGCGACTGATTCGCGAGATAGGATTTTAATTAGTGAAAAGACAAGAGAATCGGTCACTAAGCTTGTGAAGATGATCCATAAGCACCTTGACCTAATTAAAAAGGAAACCGCGGGCCAACTTGTCTATTATTTTTTAGAGAATACCGGTTATTTAAAAAAATTAGCTGATTATAAAACCCCTACTGGGGAGAGAATTGTTAATAATATTTCTAAGTTCTTTGATAAACTTAAAACTTATGAAGTGGAGCATGAAGATGCCTCTGTTTCCGCTGTTGTTGATTGGATAAATTTATCAATGGAATTAGGTGAGTCACCTTTGGCTTCCGATGTTGATTGGACAGAAAATGATGCGGTTAATATTTTAACTGTTCATTCAGCTAAAGGTTTGGAATTTCCAGTGGTTTTTTTGGTTAATTTAGTGTCTCAAAGATTTCCCACTTTGGAAAGAAGAGAACAAATTCCAGTTCCTGTTGATTTGATAAAAGAAATTTTACCTGAAGGTGATTACCACCTTGAGGAAGAAAGAAGACTTTTTTATGTGGGAATGACGAGGGCTAAAGATCGGCTTTATCTAACGGCCGCCGATTATTATGGAGAAGGGAAAAGAGAAAAGAAAATCTCACCGTTTGTTTATGAAGCCCTTGGGGAAAAAGTAGTAAACAGTAAACAGTTGACAGTTAACAGTCAGTTATCAATTTTTGATTATAGATCCTTCGAACCAAAACTGGATACTGTTAGCTGTAAACTGCCTACTGTAAACTACCTTTCTTATTCCCAAATCGAGTCATTTAATATTTGTCCTTTGCAATATAAATACCGATATCTGGCGAGAATTCCTGTCCCCCCATCAGCCGCCCAGACATTTGGAGAAACGATTCATGAAACCATGCGTGATTTTTATCAAAGAGCTATAGCCGGGCAAAAACCGACAAAAGACGATCTTTTAAAAATTCTTGAGGAAAATTGGAACCCTTTAGGTTATAGCTCTAAAACTCAGGAGGAAAGATTTAAAAAAAAAGGAGAGAAAATTCTTAGTGAATTTTTTGATAAGTCTTACGATCATAAGAAATTGCCTAAGACCATGGAGCAGGTCTTCTCTATTAAAATAGCACCAAATTTTAAAGTTGGAGGAAAAATAGACAGAATTGATGAAACCAAAGACGGAATTGAGATTATTGACTATAAAACAGGCCGAGCGCCAGAGAAAAAGGATATTGAAAAAGATTTGCAATTGACTGTTTACGCCTTGGTGGCCACTGATGGGACTTTGGAATTTATGGGAGTTTTGGATAAGACCCCTAAACCCGACCAGGTGAAAATTTCCTTTTACTTTTTTGAAAATCAAGAAAAAGCGACGGGCGTTCGCACTAAAGAACAATTAGAGCAAGCAAAGAAAGAATTGATTCAAAAAGCCGAGGAGATTTCAAAAAGTGAATTTTTACCAACCCCAGGAAGGATGTGCGACTTTTGTGATTACAAATTATTATGTGAGGCTTGGAAATAATAGGTTACCTAGGTAACCTAGGGGATAGTTTGGTTTTAATTAGGGATGGTGGGTAGAGAATTTCTTTGCCGCCAAAACCTTCTTTAAATTTGGTAAAACCGAACCAGCTTTTAACCGGAAATCTTTCATCATATACTCCTTCAAAATCAAAAATCTGACAACCTATTTTTTTGGCCCTTTTTAGGGCTTCCCAGACCAGCATAGTCGGCGCAAATAGTTTCTTTCCCTGATTAGTAGCGGCCGCTAACCAATAGTAGGCCACTTTACTTGTGTGAAGCAGAAAAATTCCGGCTACTGGCTTTTCTTGATAATAAGCAATTAGAATTTTGGCATTTTTAGGACAAAAGGCCTTATAAAGATTTCCGATTTCGTGACCAGTGGCAATGGGAATAACTGGTTTTTCCCATAAAGAGCGTTTTTTCAACCAGAGAAACTCTTGGTAATCTTGAGCCTCTTTGATGATGATATTATTTTTTTGCGCTCTTCTCACGGCTCGCCTTTTGGCTTCGGAAAAAGAATTAAAAATATTTTGCTCCGATTGGGTTAAGTCGATATGGATAGTTTTGGTTGGGAAATAAGGGGTCTTATTGATTTTGTAACCATATTCTTTCCATGGTTCGGTTTTTCTACTCTTCCACTCTTCCACTCTTCCACTCTGTTCTAATTCTTGGTCAATTTGAATTAGGAAAGTTCGGTTTTCCTTAGCAATTTTTTCAATTTCTCCAAAAGGAATCGGCGGGTGGATTCTTTGAACCTTAATAATCGAACCGATTAAGGGGAACCTTTTGATGAAGATTTGCCCATCGTTAACCTTCGCTGTTTTCCAACCAAGAAAGTTTAGGTATCTGGCATATTCAGGAGTTTGACGAATGTCCATCTTAAATAATTAAAAAATAAAAATGAAAAGTGAAAAATTACAATGTAAAATTTAAAATTTTAAATTGGTCTTAAGTCTTAAAATTTTCCAGCGAAGTTTATCGGCAAGCGTGTAAATTTTATATAAGGTTGGATTGATGACTAAATCATAAGTGCCGATAAATTCTACTAATTTGGGAGAGAAGCCTTCTTTGAAGCGGTGGAAGCCATAGTAAGGATGACTTGGAGGTGGATTTGGTTCTAAGTCGCCCCATAAATCAAATTTTTGACAACCCATTTTTTTACCGAATTTTATTGCTTCCCACATTAGCAAAGTTGGCGCCATTAATTCTTTGTGCTCTCGAGTGGAAGCACCATAAGGATAATAAAGAGTATCTTTAAAAACAAAAAGCAAAAAGGCAGCCAATATTTTGTCTTTATAGGTAGCGGTTAAAAGATGGGAGATTCCAACTGGTTGTAGAATTTTCCATTGGGTCTGGTGAAATTTTTCATCATGGGCATAAAAACCTTGTCTTTTGGTGGTTTCAAAAAGAAGTTTTAAGTATTGGTGGAAAGCCTTATTTGAGTTATCTTCTTTAACTATTACTCCATGTTTTTCGGCCAACCTAGTATTGTATCTAGTTTTGGAATGCATCTTTGCCATTAGTTCTTCTTCAGATAAAGTTAAATCAATGATAGAAGTGTATTTAGTGAAAATCGGTTTTCCTGGAGTTAAGCCTATTTCCCTTAATTCTGTAAGAGGTGCAAACGTATTACACCTGGAAGGTGAAACAGGTTTGCACCTGGAAACATTTGGCTCTAATTTGATAAAAATGGCTTTATTTTCTTGGCCAATTTCTTTAAGAAAATCAATTATAGCCTTATTTGGTAATGGGCCTTTAGGAAAATAACCAATAGTGAATGGGGTTTTAGGAATTTGGTGGAAAAAAAGCTGGAAAGCGGAAACGAGTTTTTCTTTTTCAAAAACACCAGCTCGAATAACTTTTTGGCCTAATTTTTCCCGAAATTCGCCCCATTCCCATGATTGTAAAGGATGATTAACAAGATTATTGAATGATTCCTTATTCTTTAGTATTAGTTCTTTAATAATCATCTAAGTCGATAGTTGTTGGATTATAGTCAAGGCTGCCAGTTTAGTTGTAGGTCATGGTCTTTGATTAAAATTACTGATGACTAAAAACTTAAGACCAAACTAGCTGCCAAGACTAAAAACCGACCACCAAATCCAAACTAATCTTACCATACCTGTGCTACGAGATTAACTGAAGCAACTCTTGAGGTATGTCCGCCAGAAATCTTGAGGGCATATTTTCCATTCTTTGGCCAAAATAAAGCCGACGTCGGGTATAGGTTAAATAAAGTCTTTGCATTGCCCTGGTGATGCCGACATAACAAAGCCGTCTTTCTTCTTCTAATTCGGAATGATCAAGAAGACTTCGGGAATGGGGGAATAAGCCTTCTTCCATGCCAACAATAAAAACTACCGGGAATTCTAATCCTTTAGCGGCATGGAGAGTCATTAAGGTAACCGCATCTTTCTGGCCATTTTTTACCGGATTATCAGGTAAGTATTCTTGTTCAACTAGGGCCACGTTTTCTAAAAATTGAGTTAATTGAGGGAAATTTGTGGCCACCGAGCGGAGTTCTTTAATATTTTCCAAACGAGTAAAGTCCTCCTCAACCTTTGGATTATAAAGGTCTAGATAGTTGGTTGCCTTTAAGACTTTATCTAAGATACTTAAGGTACTTAAGTTACTTAGGTGCTCTTTTTGAAATTTTAAAAATCTCTCAAGTCTGGTCTTACCTAATTTCTCAATTCTTTTGTAGGAAACCATATCTTTAGGATTAGCCAAAACTCTTAAGTATGATAAGACGTCTTTGATCTCTTTTCTTTCATAAAACCGGGTGCCACCAACTAAGATGTATGGAATGCTGGCAGCCAAAAAAGCTTCTTCTAAAACCCGTGATTGGGCATTAGTTCGGTAAAGAATAGCGAAGTTGGTGTAATATTTACCAGTTGGCAGTTTACAGTTTACAGTTTTTTGTTTCTTGCTGTTTACTGTACACTGTTCACTGTATACTGTTTGCTGAATTTGACGGGTGACAAACTCTGCTTCGTCAATTTCATTTCTTGCCTCATAAATAAAGGGCCTTTCTCCTTCAGGATTTTCTGTCCAGAGTTTCAAAATAGGATGAGAAGAATTATGAGAAATAACCGAGAAGGCGGTATCCAAAATTTTCTGGGTTGAACGGTAGTTTTGTTCCAAAGTTAAAGTCTCTAAATCCGGAAAGTCGTTTTTTAGCTTCAAAACATTCCTGAAATCAGCCCCCCTCCACATATAAATAGATTGAGACATATCCCCAACCACGGTGAGATTTTTATGTCTTTGGGATAACAGTTTTGTCAATTCATATTGAGCATGGTTAGTGTCCTGATATTCATCAATCAAAATATATTGATATTTATTTTGATACTTTTCTAAGACATCTGGAAATTTTCTAAAAAGAATCACGGTTTTGAAAAGTAAATCATCAAAATCCAAAACATCGTTTTTTTTAAGAAATTTTTGATATGCAACATAAAGCTTGGCTACAGTCTCCTGCCAAAAACCTCGGACATATTGAGGATATTCTAATTCAGAAATTAATTCGCTCTTAGCCTGGGAGATAGTAGTTAAAACTGAGATAGGTTTGAAGTCTTTTACTGATACGTTCGCCTCTTTAATAACCTCTTTAATTGTTTCGATTTGATCAGCTTCATCAAGAATTGAAAAATTCTGGGGAATTCCTGAATATTTTCCCTCAATCCTTAAGATTTTGGCGCAAAAAGAATGAAAAGTACCGGCAAAGGGGAGTAATTGGTAATTAGTAATTAGTAATTTGGAATTAGAGGAGAGTATTTTTTGGATTCTTTCTCGCATTTCACCAGCAGCTTTATTGGTAAAGGTTAGAAGTAAAACATTTTCTGGTAAGATTTTTTTCTCTAAAATTATCCAAGCGGCTCGGTAAGTTAAGGCCCGAGTTTTACCAGAGCCAGCACCAGCCAAAATAAGAAGAGGGCCTTTGTCATAGGTGGCCGCGGCTTGTTGGGCTTCATTTAAATCTGATAGAATATCACTCATGTTAGATAATTTTAATAAAAAAGAAGGAGAAGAGAAAGAAGAAAAGGGAGAACAAAGAGACAAAAGGGCCAAAGGGGTCAAGTGGATCAAGTGGGGGATTTTTTTATTGGCTGCTGCTCTAATTTTTTTAGCGGTGAGAAATTGGGCTAATTTACCTAAAGTTAAGGAGGACAATGGTCGAGTGAATTTGGTTTTTTTAGGGATAGGTGGAAATGATCAAAAGCCAGCGGATTTAACCGATACAATTTTTTTTCTCTCATTTAACAAAAAAAATGGAAAAACCCTTATTCTCTCAATACCTCGCGATATTTGGCTTACTTCCCTTCAAGCTAAGATTAATACCGCTTACCATTATGGTGGCTTTTCCTTGGTTAAATCCTCGGTTCAGGAGATTTTAGAACAACCAGTTCATTATTTGGCTGTTTTAGATTTTGAAGGTTTCAAAAAAGTTGTTGATTTTTTAGGCGGAGTTGAAATTTATGTGAGAACAGCTTTTGATGATTATAAATATCCAATTCCCGGAAAAGAAAATGATAATTGTGGTGGGGATAAAGAATTTAAGTGCCGATATGAACATCTTTATTTTAATAAGGGCTGGGAAAAGATGAATGGTGAAAGAGCATTAAAATATGTTAGATCAAGGAATGCTGAGGGAGAAGAAGGAACTGACTTAGCCAGAAATTTGAGACAACAAAACTTTTTGCTGGCCCTAAAAGATAAGGTTCTTTCTCCGAAAGTTTACCTAAATCCCCAAAAAATCTTTGGCTTAGTAAGACTTTTTCCTTCATTACTAAAAACAGATTTAAAACAAGAGGAATATTTTACTTTCCTTTTAAGTTTTTTGAAATTTGACACGAAAAAGATAGAGATGAAGGTTTTAAATGGAAATAATGAGGAAGAATTTCTTTTATACCACCCTCAAAAGCATTCATCTGGACAATGGGTATTATTACCAATTGATGATAATTGGGGAAAAGCAAAAGATTTTATTAAACAAAATCTACCTTAGGTATTCACTGGTTCAATAATCTGAACTATAAATCGATCTGAAATATCTTAGTTGTCTCTTGTTGGAAGACAATTTTTCCAATTTTACTAAATTTATTTTCTTCAAGGTTAGGATATTTTTCTTTTTCCATTTTTCCAAGGATGACAAATTTTACAGAATATTTAGAAAGCAAATCTTTGGCAATTTGCGGGTCATTTGTTTCGTAAATTTGCTGGACTTCTCCACTTCTTTTTCCTGGCTCATCAAACGAGCCTCGCCAAAGCCATTCGTGAACTAACCATCCTTCAATCGTGGGCAAACCAGTAGCCATAGAAATTCTTTCGTAATCAGTATAACTGTCACCAACTGCCTCAAGAATTACTGGTTGACCAGAAACATTTTTATTAAGCCATAAAATTGCCTGGTAGTCGTCTGGGTAAAGCCTTTGAATAAAATTAAGACCATAAAGACCCTTGTAGTTTTTGGAATCAAGGTTGCCATAGTAGCCGGGAATGGAGTAAATGGGATAGATCATTAACAAAGTAAATAGTAAATAGTAAATAGTAAGAAGAAGAGTCTTCAGGGGGGTTTTTGATAAAGAAAGTTTTAGGCGAATTAAAATGTAACCCATTAGAATTGAAAACATCATAAATGACTGATAGGTGAGCTTGAACATGGTATTAGCTCGATGGTAAGAAGGAATATAAATATCTTTAACATAAATAATCTCTGGGATTATGATGAGAATGGTGGAAGTAACCAGAAGAATGAGAATGAAGAGATCGGAAGTTAGTGGTTGGTGGCTGGTGGTTAATGATTGGCGGTTAGTGGGGGATTTTATCTCTGTTTCAACGCCAAGTGTTTTCGACAACCATCTTACTAAAGATTCCTTTTTGAATCCGGTTTTAATTTTATCTTTAAAAAGAAAAATTATAAAAGTTATCCCAAAAAACCAAGGCGCTCCCCAAAGAACCAGAAGCTGGTGAGGTAAGGTGTGTTTCCAAACCAAGCCGATTCCCTTTGAAATCTGATTAAAGTTCAGGTAAAAAGGAAGAATTAGAGGAATTGTTCCTAAGATAAAAATAATTCCGTAAAAAACAGAGATTACTACAGTTTTCCTGATATCTTTATGACGAGGATAAAAACCAAACAACAAAGTCAATCCCAAAACCATCAAATATATTGGAAAATCCCATTGGTTGGTCATAAAGATAATCGCGAGAAGAAATGGGAGAGGGAAGGTAAAAGGTAAAAGATAGAACAAAGAAGCCTGTTTCTCTTTAAGTTTAGTGAATAGAACAAAAGAAAGGGCTAAGAAAGTTAAAACAAAGGGTATATCAGAAACATGGCCGTGGAGATCGGCCACCACAAATGAATAAGAAGGGAACTCATGAATGGTTTTATCTTCAACATCCGGGCAATAGCCTATATAGCGAGTAGCATCAGGATACCAGTAAGAGAGGCCCCCATTACAATAAGGTTTTTTAAGAATTTTCATTTTAAAGTTGTAGTAGGCTGGGTGGAGATTCGCTCCGAGGCAGATAAGAAAAGCGGAAATGAGGCCGGCGGTGATTATGTGTCTTAAGACTAATGACTGACGACTGATGGTTGATTCCTTGGTTTTTTGCCAAAAGTAAACTAAATTTCCCGCTAAGGAAAAGGTCAAGGAAAAACAGAAAGCAAAAAGAGTAGCCATCATTAAGTTATAGGTGATGGCTGAAGGAATGCTGGTAAGTTTTGTTAAAAAAGCGGTTACATAATGACCATAGTAATAGTAATTGATATAGCCTCCAGCAAACCACATATCAGCCGGAGGAAAAAATTTGCTTCTTAAAATAGAATTAACAAATCCGTAATCCATAAACTTTTCTAAACCTTGAATATCTGGTTGAAAACCGCGGACATAGGACCAGAAAACAAGGGCGGAAAAGAAGAGAAGCTCTTCAAAGAAAAAAATTGTTAGTTGCTGATTGTTGATTGTTGACCTCTTTAAATTAGTAAGTTTATCTTTGTTGCCTAACCACATGTTTAAAAGAATGCCAAAAATTAGTATTAACCAGACAGATTCTTGGTAAAATGGAAGAATTTTTAATGAGGCCAAAAGCCAAACTAAATAAGAAGTGAAAAGAATACCTAAAACCTTGGAAAATAAATAACCATGGTCAAAAAAATTAGCAAAAATTTTTTTAGTTAGGGGCAAGAAAACTAAACCGATGCCAAAAAGATAAAGCCACCACTGAAAAGTGGTTAGTAGGTCTGAAAGCATAAGGATATTTTAAAAATTAGTTGAGATTGTTTCAAGAGGCTGGTATATTTATGACAGTTTTTTAAAAGTTTATGGTTGTAGTTAATAGTCGTAGCTGCCGGTTTGGTTATTAGTCTTGGTCTTTGGTTAAAATTACTAATGACTAAAAACTTAAGACTAAACTGGTTGCCAAGACCAAAAACTTGTGACTAAGACAAGAAAATTTAAGATCGCTTTAGATTTAGATGGGGTAATCATCGATAAACCGCCATTAATACCTAAAAAACTAATAGAGTGGCTTTTTAAAGGGGGGAGAAAAGATGGGTTGTTTTATCGTTTTCCTGCGAGTAAGTTTGAACAGGCGATAAGAAAGATTTCTCATTTTTACTTATTTCGCCCACCAATTAGAGAGAGCTTTGCTTTTATTAAAGAGATATCCGCAAGTAAAGACTTTGATCTTTTTATTGTTTCTGGAAGATATTCTTTTTTAAAAAAAGAAACAGAGAATTGGCTAAAGATTAAAAACATTAATAGTTTTTTCAAAAAGATATATTTAAATTTAAACAATAAACAACCCCATTTGTTTAAGGAAGAGGTGCTTAAAAAGTTGAAGCCTGATATTTTTATTGATGATGATAATTTATTGGCGGATTATTTAGCCCAAAAACTGGAAGGGATTAAAATATACTGTTGCATAAACGGGAGTGAAAAGTGTTTAAAAGCAGAGCCAATTAGTTCTATTAAAGAGATTCCTCTTTTTAAATGAAGATTCTTTTCGTTTTGACC
>Ga0172364_10002686_pt1 | contig 14153 bp, 11 predicted proteins | sample LakKivSesite10cm_FD_114545 | JGI IMG/M metagenome (GOLD analysis project Ga0172364, IMG submission 114545) | Sediment microbial communities from Lake Kivu, Rwanda - Sediment site 10cm | ecosystem: Environmental > Aquatic > Freshwater > Lake > Sediment | place: Rwanda: Western Province, Lake... | reverse complement strand
CTGGGGATGGCCTCCTGCCTGCAGGCGTCCCAGCAATGGTGGATGCAGTTGTGACTCTGCTGGACAAGTGGGGGACAATGAGCTTTGCTGAAGTAGCTGAGGATGCTATCCACTATGCTAGAGACGGTTTCGCATTGGACAATACCTTCAGAAATAGCATAATCAGCACTGAGAAGCGGTTTAGAGGAGATTGGCCTACCTCTGCTGCTGTATTCCTGCCAGACGGCAAGGTTCCCGACTTTGGCGAGGTATTCGTTCAAAAGGACCTAGCGCGAACTATTAGTAAGCTTGTAGAAGCGGAACAGAAGGCCTTGGCTGAAGGGAAGAGTAGATCTGAAGCACTCAAGGCTGTGCGGGATCGGTTCTACAAGGGAGACATAGCTCAGGAAGTAGTGAAATTCCAGGCGGAAAATGCCTTTATGGACGCTACTGGCGAGGAGCATACCGGCAACCTCACATTAGATGACTTTGCCTCATACAGTGCCAAGATCAGGGAGCCATGGATGGTCGAATACAAGGGCTATGAAGTTTACAAGTGCGGTCCGTGGACACAGGGACCCGTTTTCCTGCAGCAGCTCAATCTGCTCGAAAACTTCGACCTCAAATCTATGGGTTACAATACCGCTGATTATTGGCACGTAATTATTGAGACTGCAAAGCTTGCCCATGCTGACAAGGATAAATACTATGGTGATCCCGATTTTAGTTATATTCCCAAAGAAGGACTGCTGTCTAAGGAATATGCCAAAGAAAGGGCGAAACTCATCGATATGACTACGGCTCGTAACGTGCATACTCCGGGAGATCCACTCCCCTTCGAAGGTAAAAAGGCCATGGAGATAGAAAAAGATACAGATAAAACTACTCAGATTTCAAACAATTACGATATGCAGGCTGTGCTAGCTTACATGAAGCTCCATGCAAATGATACTACCGGGACTAGGGCAATAGACAAAGACGGAAACATGTTCTCCGCGACTCCGAGTGGTGGATGGTTTACTTCATCTCCCATCATTCCCGGACTTGGATTTGTTTTAGGGACCAGGGGCCAGATGTTTTACCTAACTGACCCGGATGTACCGAAAGCATTCCGTCCAGGGTCCAGACCTTGCACAACGTTGACACCTTCGCTAGTGCTTAAAGACGGTAAACCGTTTGCTGTGTTCGGGACACCTGGTGGAGACATCCAAGATCAGTATACGCTCCAGACCTTCTTAAATGTAGTCGAGTTTGGCATGGAAATTCAGAGCGCAATTGATGGACCAAAAGCAGTAACATATAACTTCCCTAGCATGTTTTACCCATTTACTCAGAGGCTTGGTGTTATGGCCGTAAACCCCGGGGTACCTCAGGAGGTATTTGATGAGCTAGCGCGGAGAGGCCATGAAATCTCCTATATAAAGGCACCCTTCAGTGACGCAACGACAATGATTATGATACACCCAGAGACAGGCGTACTGCATGGCGGCGCTAGTCCCGCTCGCGATAAACAGTATGTTATAGGCTGGTAGCCACTACTTGTGTATCGGCCAGCCCCCAAACGTAGTAAGGGAGCTGGTCGATATATCTAAAACAAAAACGGGTCTATTTATGAAGGTTTAATATGCTTTTTTAGGTTTTGAATGTATTCAATAAAAACTTTTTTCGCCGCAGTTTAGGAAAAATCAAACTGAAAGAAGTTGAAAGACAAAACCAAACAAAAAATCTTTTCTATCTAACCTTCAAACAAATACGATGTACTAAATTTATCAAAAGACCATTATTAAAAAATCTAATCAAATAAGGAGATGATTTGAATGAAAAATAGAATGATGATTTTGCTTTCTACAATATTAATATTAACCATGTTGCTATCGGTTATCGTTAGCACTTCCCTTGCCAATCCCTTGATCATGGGTTCCAAATTCTCTGCCGTATCCAGTAACTATTTTGCCACCCAGGCCGCCTTTGAAGTCCTGCAGAAGGGGGGTACGGCTGCCGATGCCGCCTTTGCCCTGGCTGCCACCATCGGGGTGACCGAATGCTGGTTTTCCGGTGTGCTAAGTGGTGGGACCTGGGCCCTCTACTATGAGGCAGCCAGTGATAAGGTCTATGCCTTAGATGGGGTCTCCTGGACCGGTACCCATGCCACCACCGAATTCTTCCGAGACCCTGATGTCAAGGCCTATGGCATGCATCAGGCCAATGTCCCAGGAGCCTGGGATGGCTGGATGAAATGGTTGGATCGGTTTGGTAGTAAAGATTTAGGAGAACTGATGTCCCGAGCCATCGAACTGGCCGATAATGGTGCTCCTGCCAGTAAAGGGATGGTCAGTGCCATCAGTAGACAACAGGATGATATCTTAAGGATGCCCCATACCAAGGCCATCTTTATGCCGGAAGGGAAGCCCCCTCAATTGGGTGAGGTGATCTACCAGAAGGATATGGCCAATACCCTCCGTTCTCTGGTCAAAGCCTATGATGATAACCTGAAGAATGGAAGGAGTGCTGCTTTCCAGGCCGCCAATGATTATTTCTACCGGGGTCCTATTGCCGAGAAAATCGTTGCCTTCTCCAAAGAAAACGGCGGTCATTTTGAACTGTCCGATTTTCATGAATCCAATGTGGAAGGGATCGTGGAGCCCATCAGCATTGACTATAAGGGGATCACCGTCTATGAATGTCCCCCCAACAGTCAGGGGATTACTACCCTCATGGCTCTTAATATTCTAAAAGGCTATGATTTTTCCCAATACAAAATAGATAGCCCTGAAGTCATCCATCTCATCGTAGAAGCCCTAAAGTTGGCCCATGTGGATAAATACTATTATATAGCTACACCTGATTTCTATGATAATCCAGTAGCAGAGCTCCTCTCCGATGAACATGCTGCCAAACAAAGGGCCAGAATCTCCATGGATAATGCCTTAATCTGGCCCATGGAAGGCGGTTTGGGCGATTATCAGACTCCCAGGATAGAGCGGGGCAATACCACCACTTTTAGCGTCGTGGACCAATACGGCAATGCAGCTGCTGTGACTACCTCCCTAGGTTACAATCTACTGGTAGTCGGAGATACCGGAATCAATATCAATAACCGGGTAAGAATGTTTGAAATTGCAGAAGGTAATCCCAATATCGTTGAACCCCGAAAGAAAGTAAGACACACCAGTAATCCCTATATGGCTTTCAAAGATGGAAAGCTCTACATCTGTGGTGGCAATACTGGAGCTGATTTCCAACCCCAAGGGCAGGTACAGCAATTCATCCGGGTCGTGGAATTTGGATTAGACCCCCAGACTGCCGTATCCCTTCCACGTTATGAAACCCTGGCCTTCCCCAATGTCTCTGCTCCTCATCTGGCTCCCAATGAGCTTAGAATGGAGGCAGGTTTCCCACCAGAAACCATTAAAGCTTTAGAAGAAATGGGTCACTTGATGCGTGGAGTCGGAATAGTTGGTAGTGCTCAAATGACCGTGATTGATCAGGAAAAAGGGATTATCATGTTAGGAGCTGATCCCAGAAATGAAAGTGCAGGTTTAGCCTGGTAGTTGATTCGAATCAATTCTATGGGGAAGGGTTCCTTCCCCATAGAATCCTCTTATGGTTCTAAGAAAAATAATCTATAAGAATGAGGCGAGAATATGTCGACAAGAAAAATATCTTTTTTAACGGTTCTTTTTTTATTAATTGCATTTTTATGGGTTGACCTTGGTGGAGCCCAAGAGACCAAAGTGCCTTTTACTGCCGAAACCCCGGTTGTGTTAACCAATCCTGGACAGGCACCAGAGTATTCTATCCCCTATCTGTTAGCCCAAAGGATCAATCTTCCTATTACGATGAATTTAAATTTAGAAGGAAAAGAGTTGAACGGATTTAAAACCTTAATCATGATTATTGGTGGGAGCGGTAAAGGTTTGGGAGCCGCTGGAACTAATATGCAAAGCGAAGCAGAAAGAGCTAAACAATTGATTGCCACTGCTAAGGAAAAAGGAATCAAAATCATTGGTATGCATCTGGGGGGAGAAGGCAGAAGAGGGCCGAATTCAGATATGATGATCGAACTGGTGACCCCTCATTGTGATTATGTAATCGTAAAAGCTGATGGGAATGAAGACGGCATCTTTAACCGAATTTGCGAAGAGCATAAAATCCCTTTAACCATCATAGAGAAATCCTTAGCCCTGGTGGATATCCTTAGTATGCTTTTCGGTAAGGTTGCCGAATAAAAAATAGTCCTTAAGCATTTTTGTATATATGATGGATTATAGATATGAATATGATTAGAAAAGATAATATATTCTTGTTCAAAGTGAAAAGAATAAACATTCAAAGAGGACTCCAATAACGATTACAATGAGAAGGGCATATATCATTGTTTTTTATAACGGTTCCTTCTTGTCCGCTTATTTTGCAAACTGCGGTTGCCAATGCCACATTCATGGGGCGAACAGCATTTCCGATTGCGCCTTCGGTAGTTTGTAACGTGGCAATAATAAATGCATTAAGACCTAAGATGTTTGCAACATTTCTTTGGAAGGCACCAAACAAAATATTTGATGAAGTATTACTACCAGTCATAAAAGAGCCTAATATTCCAATAAATGGTGAGAAAATGAAAAAAAGGAATTTTGTATAATTTGCTGTGTCTTGGGCAAGGAGATTGGTTAATCCTGTTTCCATCATGATCATTGCCATCATACTCATGGTCATTACAGCTAGCGTTGCTGGGAAAATTTGTTTAATCACTGAGGTTATGACAATTCGTATTCTTGTATTCTCTGTGCATATTGTAGTATACTATAATTAAAACTGTCAATGCGTTCATCTTTGGTCAGGTGTGCTGCTCTCCTTCCTAAATGACCAGTTTTTTAGGCTAAACTGTCAACACGACTCAAAATTAGTACATTTTAAAAAAGAAACAGCTAAAAATAAAAAATCCAGAAAGGGGTGATAAAAAGTAAGTTATCAGAAAAAATAAGAGATTTTGTCGAAAAGTATAAAGCAAACGTTAGTAATTAAGTTAAAAAATTAAAAGAGGAGGAAAGAAAATGAGAATTAAAGTTAAAAATATAGGTATCTCGGTATTAATCTTTTTAATGTTTCTTTCTTTAATGAATCTAGCTCTGGCATCAGATAAACATACTCCCATTGATGTGGTTGCAGAAAATGGTATGGTGGCAGCCGCTCACCCATTAGCTGCTCAGGCAGGGGTAGATATCTTACAGAAAGGTGGAAATGCAATTGACGCAGCAGTAGCCACTGCTTTTGCCTTAAATGCTGTTGAGCCTAATGCCTCGGGTCTTGGTGGCGGTGGATTTATGTTAATTCGTTTTGCAAAAACTGGAGAAATTATTGTGATAGATTATCGAGAACATGCTCCACTTGCCGCTACAAAAGATATGTTTGATTCTGAACAGGCCAAAAAGGAACTCTGGACCCAGTTAGGTGGTAAGGCAGTTGCAGTTCCTGGAACTTTAATGGGCTTAACTACTGCTTTAGAGAAATATGGTACTATGGAATTAGCTGAGGTGATGGCCCCTGCAATTTCTTATATGGAAGATGGTTTTGAAGTAAGTGAAACTTTGAGCAATATGATTAAAGATAATTACGACAAACTAAATGCTTGGAATGATCCAGAGAAAATCGCCTATTTTAAAGAGAAACTTCCTTTAGAAGTAGGAGATATTTTAATACAAACCGATTTAGCTAAAACTTACCGCGAAATATTAGATAAAGGGATAGGATATTTATATGGTGGTGAACTGGGAAAGAAGATTGTGGATGCAGTTAAGGCAAAAGGAGGAATATTTAGTCTAGATGACTTAAAAAGTTACCAACCTTATATTCGAGTACCGGTAAAAGGGAACTACCGTGGATATGATATTTATTCTATGCCTCCCCCGAGTTCTGGAGGAACTCATTTAATTCAGATTCTAAATATTATGGAGAATTTTGATATTGCTGACCTGGGATATCTTGGTCCTACTCATATCTCTATTATGGCTGAAGCAATGAAGATGGCTTCTTCTGATCGGGCCAAGTATATGGGTGATCCAGGGTTTGTCAAGGATATTCCTTTAGAAGGATTAACTTCTAAAGAGTATGCTAAGTATCTTGCGGACCAGATAGATATTAGGAATCCAAAAATGAAAATTCCTGCAGGTGAGCCAGCAACCTATGAACACCATAGTACAAGCCATATATCTGTAGTAGACGCTGAGGGCAATATTGTTTCTTTGACCCAAACCATTAATTATTTCTTCGGGTCTGGGGTAATCGTTCCGGGTACTGGTATTATTATGAATAATGAAATGGATGATTTTTCTACAAGTCCAACATCTGTAAATGCTCCCGAACCAGGTAAAATTCCCTTATCAAGTATGTCACCTACTATAGTATTGAAAGATGGAGAACCATTTATGATTCTTGGTACACCAGGCGCTACTCGTATCTTTACTGCTATGGCCCAGATTATATCCAATGTGATTGACTTTGGCATGGGTATGGATGAAGCGATTGAAGCCCCTCGCATGCATTGCTATAGTTCTGCTGAAAAAGCCCGACCCATTGATGTTGAAAGCCGTATTCCTTCAATAACTATTAAAACTCTACAGTTCTTAGGTAATGAAGTGAAGATAAGAGGGGATTATGATCTTTACTTTGGTGGAGCACAAGGCATTATGGTAAAAGATGGAGTAATGTATGGCGGAGGCGATTCACGTCGTGATGGTGTAGCGGTTGGCTACTAAAAGGTTAATAATTATCTCGATTATCAAGTCAACTTGGTTGCGAAGGAGTAGAATTGTAAATTTAAAATGTCGATATTAAAATTTTAAACCTTTATATAGTTTCAATTTGAAATGTCGTAATCCTACCAAGTATTATTTTATAAATTTTTGAAATATTTGATAGGATTACGACGTCTATCTTTTTAAATAATAATAGGTTCACCTGGGAATTTATATAAAATATGATATATAGTTAATAAAGTTTTGGGAGTCTTAATTTTTTTATATTTTACGGACTTTCAAAAAATATATTAAATTGTTTTGAAAGGAGAATGATTTATTGGTTAGTATCGAATTACTTTATTTTTTGGTTATGGTAGGTATATTTGCTTTTTGTATTTTTAAATACAAGTTACCAGTTGGTTTGGCAATGGTTTTAGCCGCGATTTCAGGTACTTTAATTTCTAAGTTTGGAATACCTATTCATCAGCTGGTAGAAGGAAGTTTTAATTATCTAAATACTATTTTAGTAATTGCAACAGCTATGATATTTATGAAAGTAATTCAATATAGTGGGATGATGGATACCATTACTCAGTGGATAATCTCTCGTTTTCATCCATATCCCTCAGTTTTATTAATTTTTCTTTCTTTGGTAGTAGTCTTTCCCGGGATGATTACCGGTTCTTCTACAGCAGCAGTACTTACTGCTGGAGTATTGGTTTCACCTATATTGATTTATTTGGGATTTCCTAAGGTCATTACCGCAGCTTTAGTGGCAATGGCGGCAGTATACGGGGAAGCAGCTCCTCCAGTAAATATTAACGCCCTTATTATTGGCGGTGGAATAGATATGCCTTATGTTGGTTTTGGATTACCGCTTATCATTACCACCTTACCTTTAGTAATCATAGTGAGTATTTGGTTGGGCAGAAAATATCTAAAAAAAATTGATTACGAAAAAATAAAAGATAATCTTCCACCATCTTATTATAAAAAACATGGAATCAAACTTTTTTTACCAATTATTTTTTTAATATTTTTAATGACAGGAGAAAAATTTTTTCCTCAAGCATTTCCTGCTTTAGGAATGCCAATGGATTTTTTATTAGCTAGTTTATTGGGTCTATTTTCAGGTAAAAAACTCAATTTTTTAAAAATATCTAAGGAAGCCATTCATGATGGGTTACCAGTGTTAGGGATTTTGGTAGGAGTAGGAATGTTTATTCAGGTAATGACTTTAACCGGAGTGCGGGGCTATCTTGTAGTTAATTGCCTTACGCTACCAAAATTATTTCTTTATCTGGGAGTTTCTGTGAGTATTCCTCTTTTTAGAGCAGTTTCAGCTTATGGTTCAGCTTCGGTATTGGGAATACCATTCTCTTTAGCTTTGTTAGAACATAACCCCATTATTACTGTCTCGGCATTATCACAATTAGCTGCTTTAGGTGATTTAATGCCTCCCACAGCACTGGCGGGGATTTTTGCCGCTCAGGTAGTAGGAGAAAAAAATTATTTTAAAGTTTTAAAATACTGTATTGTCCCTGCTATTCTGACTGCTGGCTGGTGTATTTTTTTAATTATAATTGCTAATAGTCTGGCAAAAATAATATTGTGAGAGGTAAAATAATGATAACTTTAATTTATCGAATTATAGCTGTATGTATTACCTTAATGATCCTTTATGATATATGGGAAGAAGTTGATTATTGGAAGCAACTTACTGGTGCAATAGTTATAGTCCCATTTATATTAAGAATATTAATGATTAAATGAAAAATTTCCTGAAGGAATTAGAGGTATAAGATGAAAAAAAATCATAAAACAGCAATTATATTTATTATTTTTGCGTTATCAGTAGTAATAATTAGTGCTTTTTCTTTTATGGCCAAATGGGAAGCAGATGTAATTGTTGAGGGACCCGGTGTTACCAGAATGACTACTTTAAGCAATTATTTCCCCCATCTTAAGGGAAAATATAGTGATAGTCCAATCTATTTCTTGGAAGGGGAAGAGCCGGGAGGAACTATCTTCATTTTAGGTGGGACTCACCCTAATGAACCTGCTGCAATGCTTGCTGCAGTTTTATGGATTGAAAATGCGGTAGTTAAAAAGGGGAGGGTTATTGTTTTACCCCAGGCTAATCTTAGTGGTTTTTCTCACAATGACCCCCAAGAAGGTTCTCCGCAGTATATATATTTTACTACCCCCTCTACCACGAGAAAATTCAGATACGGGTCTCGAGCCACTAATCCAATTCACCAATGGCCAGACCCAGATATATATATTAATCAGTATGGACAATCCCTTTCTGGAAGTGAGACCAGGAATTTAAATAGATGTTATCCTGGAGATCCTTCGGGTAGTTACACCGAACAAGTATGTTATGGAATTATGGAATTAATTAGAAAGGAAAATTGTGATTTATCTATTGATTTGCATGAAGCTTCACCGGAATACCCAGTTATTAATGCAATTATAGCCCATGATAGAAGTGCAGATCTTGCCAGTATGGCAGTGCTGGACTTACAAATGGAAGAGTTTGAAATTAGTTTAGAACTCTCTCCACCTGATTTTCGTGGTCTAACCCATCGTGAATGGGGAGATCATAGTGATACTTTGGCAATTCTTATGGAGACTGCTAATGCCAGTCAGGGACGGATAAGAGGACGGACAGATGAAAAGTTAGCTTTAACCGGGAAAGATAAAATGTATGTTAAGGCCGCTGAATTAGGAAGGCTCTATGTTCCTTACGATGAAAATGGTCATCCTATTGAAGAGCGAGTAGGGCGCCACCTAACCTCTATAAGTATCCTGATTAATAATTTTAATATGCTTTATCCTGAAAGAAGTATAGAATTTGAAGGTATCCCTTTATATCAGGAATTATTGGAAAATGGATATGGTTACTATTTAAGGAATCAATAAGTATAATGGAGAATATGTAGATGGAAATTATATAGAATAAATCAAATGCGGTGGGAAGCCTTTTTATGAAAAGGCTTCCCTGCTGTTTCAAAATAAATTTATTTTATATATTGGCAATTGATATTAATATGATATTGTGGAGTTATCCAATATTTTTATAAATTGGGTAAATTTTTCTCAAAATAATTCTTCATCAATTCACCAGTTTCTAAGATTTTTTCAACAATTTCCAGGGGTATTTCTTTTTCTTTACCGATATTGGTAAAATAACCATCCTTGTTCCCGCCTTCAACTATGATTAAGTGGTCAGCATAAGGAACTACTTCATTAAGAAAAGAGTCTGATAATGCTCCTCTTCTTGCTTCTCCTCCAACATGCATAACTAAAATTTTAAGACTCCTTACCTTGGCTTCTTTTACTAATTCCCTAGTTCGAATCAATTCTTGTTCTTTATCAATTCCTGCTGCCCCTAAGCCTTTCGAGCTTCCACCAACTACGAATACTAATATTTTGTAATTTTTTACTATATCTGCTTTTGCAAGTTGTTCAAAATCACAAACAAGATTAAATTTTTGAGCTACCACTTTAATCATACGAGCATCTGCACTTTGACCAATCGAGGTAATTAAAATATCAGAGCTTTTTTCTTCGGTAGTTGAAGTTGTTGCCATAACCAAGTTAAAAAATAAGCTAACAATCAACAGAGTTGTAAAAATAAAAAAGAGTACTTTCATTTTCATTTATTTATTATCTCCTTTTAACAATTCATTTTTATTTTTAATTCTTTTAATTTACTATTAAACAGTATAAATAATATACTCTATGATTCCCTAAAAAATCAAGTATATCTAATTGTTCATCTGTGTCAAGAACTTGTGGGGGCTTTTTTACCAAAGAAAACTACCTCTCAAAGAGTTGACACAGATCAAACCAAAAAAATATTGACAAAAGTTCTTCTATAGTTTATATTTAATAATTAATGATGCTAAATCAGATTGTAAATGTATAGTTAGATAAGCCCTAAGAGATAAATAATATAATCCTTTATATTTTGCACCAATATTCTATTTTACAACCCCTCATTAGTTTTATTAATTTTAGTTTAAAACCTAAATATATTATTGTTATATAGTGTGTCTGAATTACCAAATAAAGTATTTTCAGAAAACTAAACACTACAAGTTTGTCTATTTATAAATATAATATGATATTCTGTATGAAGGTAATAGGAGAGACCTTTTTGAGAAAAAAGGAGCCGAAGGGGCAAGATGTATAATACATTTAAACTCTCAGGTTAAAAGACAGAGCAAGAAAAATCTTTACAGATGTTTTTTGCTCTATTTTTTTAGGGAAAGTTTTAAAATAAATAAGAGGAAAAGCGATTCTTGTAATTAATATATTAAAAACAAAAAGGGAGGATACTATAATGTTTAGAAAAAAAAGATTTGGAATTTTTAGCTTGTTTCTGATGGTAATGGTTACTGTGTTCTTTGGTTTATCTGTAATAAACTATGCCACCGAACAGCCGGCTATCCCTAAAGCTGAACTACCTTTTGTAGTTACTACTTGCGGACAGAGCCCGGGAGCTTTAATGGTGTGGGTCTTATGTAAACAAATAAAACTACCTTGTGACCGAGCAGACTTATTGAAAGTAGAAGATCTTAAATCTAAGGCAGAAGAGGGGAATCCCTACAAGACTTTACTCATCACCACTGGTACCAGCATGAAGGGTATGGGTGCTGCTGGTGTGGATATAGATTATGAATTAGCGAGAATAAAAGCAATTGTTAAAGAGGCCAAGAAAGAAGGTATTTTGATCATTGGTGCACACATAGAGGGCATGGCTAGAAGAGTTGATGCAACAGATGCCGCCTCTATTGCTCTGGTTATCCCTGAATCAAATCTTCTACTGGTAAGAGAAGATAGCAATGAAGATGGATACTTTACTAAAGCAGCTGAAGAAAAGGGTATCCCCATAATTACCTTTAAAGAAACTTTAGATCTTTCTGATGTCTTTAAAAAATTGTTCGGTATAGAGTGAGAAGTTATTACCTCTTAATAGAAGTGATAGCTAGTTAGTTTAATGAAATTCTATAACTAATTATACGAGGGAGGGAGAGAATGTTTATTCATGCTGGTATGATCTTGGTCGTAATGGTCGTGGCTTTTGCAGTAGCCAGATTACTAAAGTTAACTATTGAGTTATCCATGTTTGTGGCGGCAATTGCCGGAGCACTGGCCCATGGTGCAGGTATTCCTGTTCGGCACATTGTGGATGGTGCCTTCACTTATTATGACGTTTGTCTGATCTTTATTACCGCCACCTTCTTTATGAACCTGCTTAAAGAAGCCGGAGGAGTAACTTATATCATTAGAAGCATTATCACTACTTTTCATCAACAACGTTTAATTTGTCTTTCCTTACTCACCTTAGTTCTTTTAATTCCTGGGGCCTTAACCGGATCGGGGGCGGTAACTGTCTTAATTGCTGGTACCCTAGTAGGAACTGTACTTATCTATATGGGCATATCCGAGACTAGAGCCGCTGCCATAATATTTCTCTGTGCTGCCATGAGTGCAGCCGCTCCTCCGATCAATCTCTGGGCCATGATGGCCGCTGCCGGTTCAAATATGCCTTATGTTGGATTTATGAGGCCACTTCTAGCTATAACCGTTTGCGGAGGCCTTCTTTCTATGTTCATCTTAGGCTGGAAGGGGAAGCCGGTTGATTTAAAAAAGGCCTTACAGGAGCTACCCACCCCCCCTGAAAAAATGAACTTTTTCAGAGTGGTGCTGCCCTTCTTAGTGTTTTTTGCCTTAGTGGTAGCCGGCAGGATTTGGCCCTTTCAGATGCCTATCCTGGGATTACCTCTAATGTTTCTCCTTTCAGCTATCAGCGTAGTCTTAATAAGCCCAAAAAAGCTTCCCCTTTTGCAGATTGCCAGTAATACTATACACCAGCTTATCCCTTTAGTAGGGATAATGATTGTGGTGGGAGTTCTGATCCAAATTATGGCCTTAAGTGGAGCTCGTGGGCTTATTTCTCTGGGGGTAGTTACCCTCCCCCTTACGGTATTATTTGCTACACTCTGGCTTATTCTGCCCTGGTCTGAAGGGTTAGTGCAGTATGCTGTTGCTCCCCTACTGGGAGTTCCTCTTATACTCCTCTTTAACATGAAGGGGTTGGATCCTATTATTGCCCTTTCCGCAATGGTGGTGATGTGGCCTGTAGGTGATTGCCTTCCCCCCACTGCCGTGGTAGGAAGGGCAACGGTAATAGAGCTTAAATACAAGGGAAGTTATTACGGAGAATTTGTGAAAACCTGTCTCGGTCCGATGGCAATTATTTTACTGATTTGTACCCTATTTATTATCTTTAGCAAACCATTGAGTTTTCTGGTGGGGTGGTAAATAGTCTTAGTAGTAAGAAGAGAAAATCTTTAACCTAATAAAAAGGAGAGGATGGTTATGACTACCGTGAATCTGGTAATTATGGTTATTTATCATATTATGAGTGCTTTTATTGCCTTGGTGCTGCTCTGGAGCATTATTAAAACTAAGGATGTGCAAGAGGCCATCCTTTATTGCATTATATTAATCCCTTTTACTTTAAGGGTATTCCACCTAAAATAATAAATTGGAGAGGTAGGTCTTATACGCTAAATAATAAGTATCCGGAGGTAAGATATGTCTGATAAATGGTTAAAGAATACAAAAATTATCGCCCTAGGTATAACGGTGATAGTGATGTTGCTAGCCGGAAGGGCCTTCTATGTACACCGTTATTTTAAAGGTGCGGTGGTCTTGAGTTCTGGAGTTACTGAGGTTAAAAAGTTAAGTGACTATTTTTCACCCCTAAAGGGAAGCATCAATGATTGTAATATCTATATTCTAGATAGCGGGAATCCCGGAGGGACGGCTATGGTCATTGGGGGAAATCATCCGGAGGAGCCCGGGGCAGTCTTGGCCGCCCAGGTCCTGGTGGAAAATGCCCAGGTGGATCAAGGTAGATTAATGGTAGCTATCTGGTCTAACAGAAGTGCCTCGACGGTAAGCCGGCCGGGTGATGCTTACCCCCAATTTTATCATATCCCTACTAGTTGGGGGATAAAAAAGTTCAGGATGGGAGACCGCTGGGCCAATCCCCTTGATTCCTGGCCTGATCCCGAGGTCTACGTACACTATCCCAGCACCCAAATGTTGGCTTACATGGACATTAGGAACCTGAACCGTACCTGGCCCGGCAAAGCAGATGGGTTGATGGTGGAACAGACTTGCTATGCCTTTATGGAACTGATTAGAAAGGAAGGGGTAGGTCTTTTTATGGACCTCCATGAAGCCGAGTTAGAATATCCAGTGATTAGTACTATAGTCACTAACCAGAATGCTCAAGAGATAGCTGCTATGGCCTCAATGACCTTGACTGCCTTTGAATTTGAGCGGCCTATCGGGATGGAATTTTCTCCCCCCTCACTACATGGTCTTACCCATCGGGAAGTGGGGGATCATTCTGAG
>Ga0172364_10002684_pt1 | contig 14157 bp, 7 predicted proteins | sample LakKivSesite10cm_FD_114545 | JGI IMG/M metagenome (GOLD analysis project Ga0172364, IMG submission 114545) | Sediment microbial communities from Lake Kivu, Rwanda - Sediment site 10cm | ecosystem: Environmental > Aquatic > Freshwater > Lake > Sediment | place: Rwanda: Western Province, Lake Kivu... | reverse complement strand
GGAGGAGGTGAATCATGATCCCTTTAGGAGACGCCGATCGGCGACCTCTGCGCTTGCCCGTCGTCACTGCTCTGATCATCGGGGCGAATGCGTTGATGTTCCTGCTAGAACTGGTAGGTGGAGATGCATTCATTAACCAGTGGGCACTCGTGCCGGCCGACATCGTGGCCGGTCGCCACTGGATCACCATCTTGACGTCCATGTTCATGCACGCTGGCTTTGTGCACATCCTGGGCAACATGCTGTTCTTCTGGGTGTTCGGGCCGGAGATCGAGGACGTGATGGGGCCGGTGCGCTATCTGATGTTCTATCTGCTGGGCGGGTTGGTAGCCACCTTCGCGCAGGTCGTCGTTGCTCCGACCTCCACCGTCCCCAATCTGGGAGCCAGCGGCGCGATTGCGGCGGTGATGGGTGCGTTTCTGATCACCTACCCGCGCGACAGAATCCGCACCGTGTTGCTGTTCGGCTGGTTCGCGCAGGTCACCTTCGTTCCGGCAATTGTATTGGTGGGGCTCTGGTTTCTTACCCAGGTGTTCAGCGAGGTTGGTGCGCTGGCCCAGACACAAACTGGCGGGGTGGCCTACATGGCCCACATTGGCGGGTTTGCGTTCGGGGCAATCTTCGCGCGATTGTTTGAAACTCGCCAGCGACGCGAGCAAGAGGGGTTGGAATGGTAGGAAAACTGGGGCAAACCACAGGGGCGCGAACTGCAAAGCACATCCTCATCCTCACCGCCGACGCAGGTTTTGGGCACCGCAGCGCGGCTAACGCCATTGCTGCCGCTTTGCAGGAGACCCACGGGAATGCCTGCACGGCGGAGATCGTCAACCCGTTGGAGGACAAGCGCGTCCCGGCTCTTCTACGCGACAGCCAGACGGATTACGACAGACTGGTACGGGAGATGCCGAATCTGTATAAGGTTGGCTACGAGGCCAGCGATGCCGCAGTGCTGAGCACGGTGGTTGACGGCGCGCTGATAGTGGTGTTGTTCGAGACCATACGTGACCTCGTCCACCGCCACCAACCCGACGCCATTGTCACCACCTTCCCGCTCTATCAGGCTCCCCTTCGCGCAGTCTGTCTCATCAACCGCTGCCATATCCCCCTGCTGACCGTTGTCACCGACCTGGTTACGGTCCACAGACTGTGGTTCCACGAGGCTGCCGATCTCTGTCTGGTCCCCACGGAGGCAGTGCGCGACCAAGCATTGGGGTATGGCCTGACCGAGGAGAAGATCCAAGTGATCGGCATACCGGTTCACCCGGATCTGGCCCGGAAAAGCCGGGACCCGGCAGCCATCCGTGTCGAGCTGGGCTGGCGGCCAGACCTGACTACGGTGCTGGCTGCGGGCAGCAAACGGGTCGGGAACCTGAGGGACGTGCTGCGGGTGTTGAACCACTCCGGGCTGCCACTGCAACTGGCGATTGTGGCTGGTGGGGACGACGAGCTGTATCGCCAACTCCAGAACACCGAATGGCACGCCGCCACGTATTTGTACAACTTCATGAGCAACATGCCCACCCTGATGCACGCTGCCGACTGCATCATCTACAAAGCGGGCGGCCTGATCGTCTCCGAATCGCTGGCCTGCGGGCTGCCGTTGTTGCTGGTGGACGTTCTCCCCGGCCAGGAGACCGGCAACGCTGACTATGTGATTGAAAGCGGCGCGGGAGAGCTTGCCGAGAACCCCATCGCTGCGTTGGAGACCATTTACCACTGGCTCGCTTGCGACGGCACTCTGTTAGCCGAACGGGCTCAGAATGCGAGACGCCTGGGACGTCCTCGCGCGGCCTATGAGATTGCCGAACGAGCCTGGGCGGCGGCGGAACGCGGCCCATCCGTCAAGAAGAGCCGCCATCTTCGCGGGCGGCCCAAGCTGATCAAGCTGCTCAGCCGTCACAACGTTCCGTGGCAGGGTAGACAGCAGGCACATGAAGAAGGAGTGCGCGCGTGAAGCGGCGCTGGCTATTCTGGTTGCTGATCATCGTCTTTGTCTGGGTGGTAGTCAGCCGTTTTACCGAAATCGAAAAGCTGGCGGGGACGCTGGCTCAGGGCCAGTGGGAGTGGGTGCTGGCCGCGGCCCTGCTGCAAGTCGTGTATTACCTCGCGTACACCGGCTTGTACCAGTCCGCCTTTTACACGGTGGAAGTAGAAAGTCGCTTGCGCGACCTGCTGCCGGTGATGTTCGCCTCGCTCTTCGTCAACGTGGCCGCGCCTGCCGGAGGAGCTGGCGGCATGGCCCTCTTCGTAGACGACGCCGTCCGGCGCGGGCAATCGGCAGCGCGGGCTACGGCAGGCACGGTGTTGGTGCTGGTGGCCGACTTCAGCGCCTTCACCCTGGTGCTGATCGTGGGGCTGATTTATCTGTTTCTGGAGCATGACCTCAAGGCGTACGAGGTGATCGGCGCAGCCATCCTGCTGTTGATCATCGGCGGCCTGACCGGCGTGCTGCTCCTTGGTTTGTGGGTACCGGATCGGTTGCGCCGGTTGCTGGATTGGCTGCAACGAACCGTCAACCGTCTGGCCGGCTGGTTCAGACGCCCGGCCATGCTGGCCGAAGATTGGGCCGAGAAAAACGCCGCTGAGTTCGCCGAGGCTGCCGTGGCCATCGCCGCCCACCCACGGCGGTTGGGCCGTACTCTGGGTGTGGCGCTGGCTACCTATGTAGTTGACCTGACCAGTCTCTACACCCTCTTTCTGGCCTTCCGTCAGCCGGTGGGATTGGGCACACTGGTGGCCGGTTTTGCGATGGGCATTCTGTTCTGGATCGTCGCCATCACGCCACAGGGCATCGGCGTCGTGGAGGGTGTCATGGCACTGGTGTACACTTCACTGGGTGTGCCAGCAGCGAGAGCCACGGTGGTCGCACTGGCCTTTCGTGGGCTGACTTTCTGGCTGCCGCTGGTTATCGGATTTGTCTTGTTGAGAAAAGTGAAATCGTTCGGCGAAGAGGAACAGCCTCGCCCTGGGGTGTGGAGCGTGCGGGCCGTCGCCCTGCTCACTGCGCTGATGGGCGTCGTCAACGTGCTCTCCGCCGTCACCCCCTCCCTGCATGGCCGGCTGATGCTGCTGGAGAGGTTCCTGCCGGTGGAGGCACATCGCGGCGCCCACCTGGCTGCTGCGCTGATCGGCTTCGCTTTGCTGATGCTGGCCGGCAATCTGTGGCGGCGCAAGCGGGTGGCCTGGCTGCTGACCATGATTCTGCTGGGCATTTCCGCTGTCAGCCACCTGCTCAAAGGGCTGGACTACGAGGAAGCCATCCTGACGGCAGGGCTGGCACTTTGGCTGTGGTTCCTGCGCCCTCACTTCCACGCCCGCTCGGACCCGCCATCCGTCCAGCAGGGCCTACGCGCGTTGGCCGCCGCGTTGCTCTTTACCCTGGCCTACGGTACAATTGGCTTCTATCTCCTGGACCGGCACTTCAGCGTGAACTTCGGTTTCGGCGCAGCGATGGAGCAAGCGGTGGTCATGTTCACCCAGTTCTACGACCCCGGCCTGGAACCGATCACCGGTTTCGGACGCTACTTCGCCAGCTCGATCTACGCAGTGGGTGCTGTTACATTGGGCTATGCATTGGTGATGCTGTTTCGTCCCGTCCTGCTGCGGAAGCCGTCAACCGTTGCTGAGCGGAATCAGGCCAAAGCCATCGTCGAGACCCATGGCCATTCCTCGCTGGCCTTCTTCACCCTCTTCGACGACAAGTCATACTACTTCAGCCCTGGCGGTTCGCTGGTGGCTTACGTGGCCAAGGGCCGGATTGCACTGGCGCTGGGCGATCCCATCGGCCCGGCAGAGGACGTGAAGGCGGCCATTGCCGGGTTTCGAGATTACTGTGCCCAGAACGATTGGCAACCGGCTTTCTACCAGACCCTGCCCGATTACCTGGAGCACTATCGGGCTGCCGGTTTCGACGCGCTGTGCATTGGACACGAAGGCGTCGTGGACCTGACCGGCTTCACTCTGGTCGGAGGAGCTCACAAATCGCTACGTGCGGCGATCAATAAATTGACCAAACTGGGGTACCGCGCCGAACTCCACCAGCCGCCGCTGCCCGACAGCCTTCTAAAGGAACTGCGAGCCATCAGCGACGAGTGGCTGGCGACGATGGAGGGCGGGGAGATGCACTTCTCGCTGGGCTGGTTTGACGATGACTACATCCGCAACAGCCCGGTGATGGCGGTACACACGCCAGAGGGGCTGACCAGCGCCTTTGCCAATCTCGTGCCCGAGTATCAGCGCAACGAGGCTACAATTGACCTCATGCGCCATCGTCGTGACGTCGAGCACGGTACGATGGATTTCCTCTTCGTAGCCCTCTTTCAGTGGGCAAAGGAGCAGGGCTACGCCACGTTTAACATGGGCCTGAGCGCCCTATCCGGTGTCGGCGAACATTCCGGCGATCCGGCGATTGAGCGGGCATTGCATTACATTTACGAACACGTCAACCAGTTCTACAGCTACAAAGGCCTTCATGAGTTCAAGGCGAAGTTTGACCCGCAGTGGTCGCCCCGCTATCTAGTCTACGCCAGAGCGGCCATCCTGCCTGCCGTCGCCATCGCCCTGATTCGCGCCCACGCGGGCGATGATTTTGCTCAGGAATACCTCAAGGATTTTATCCAAAGCAGGAGAACCTGATTCAGGAGAGGTCAAGCTATGAAACGAATTGCCGTATTGACCAGCGGGGGCGACGCCCCCGGCATGAACGCCGCCATCCGGGCCGTGGTGCGGACCGGGATTGACAAGGACTGGGAGGTCTTCGGCATCCGTCACGGCTACGTGGGCCTCATCGCTGGTGACATGGCGCTCTTAGGCGCTCGCGACGTGGGCGGCATCATCCAGCAAGGTGGCACGATACTGGGCAGTGCCCGCTGCCCGGAATTCAAAACCGAGGACGGGCGGCGGCAAGCGTTGCGCACGCTGCACGAGCATGAAATTGAAGCCCTGGTCGTCATTGGAGGCAATGGATCTCAGACCGGCGCGCACGCACTGTCTCAGATGGGTTTTCCGGTGGTTGGCGTGGCCTCCACCATAGACAATGACCTGTACGGGTCGGAGACTACCATCGGCGTAGATACTGCCCTGAACGTCGCCCTGGAGGCCATTGACCGGCTGAAAGTCACCGCCTCGTCTCACCAGCGGGCTTTTCTGGTCGAGGTGATGGGCCGCGAATGTGGTTACCTGGCCCTGATGTCTGCTATAGCCGGCGGGGCCGAGGCCGTCGTCATTCCTGAGGTAGAGACGGACCCTGAAGCCCTGGCCGCTGAACTGCGCGCCGCCTACGAGCGAGGCAAACCCCACGCCCTGGTCGTAGTCGCCGAAGGTGCCCGGTACAATGCCGAAGGGCTGGTCACTTCGGCAGGCTCAGTGCGCTGCCTGAGCGGAGCCGAAGGGTTGGCGCGCTACTTCCAGGAGCACCGCGAGCGACTGGGTTTCGAGCTGCGGGTGACCACCCTGGGACACGTGCAACGGGGTGGCGCACCGGGCGCTTTCGACCGGCTGCTGGCCACGCGGCTGGGCGCAGCGGCCACGAAGCATCTGGCCCGGGGCGAGCAAGGCCTGCTGGTGGGCCTGCTCGAAGGCGAGATTGTGGCCACGCCACTGGCTGAAGTGGTCGCCAACAAAAAGCCGTTGGACCTGCGCCTGCTGGAGTTGGCGAAAGTGTTGGCGAAATAGGAGCCAGGCTCAATGTGCCCCGTCAGACCGCGTCCAGCACCTCGCGCACTTTGAGAGCCAGGATGTCCGGGGCGAAGGGCTTTTGCAGGAAGGCCATCCCCGGCTCCAGCAGGCCGTGGCGGACAATGGCATCGTCGGCGTAGCCCGACATGTACAGCACTCGCATTTCAGGGCGGGTGGCCATCAGGCGTTCGGCCAACTGGCGGCCACTGATCCCGCCGGGCATCACCACGTCGGTCACCAGCAGGTGGATCGGACCCTCGTGTTGGGTGCTGAGACGGAGCGCTTCCTCGCCGTCGTGCGCTTCCAGGACGGTGTACCCCCTGAAGGTCAGGGTCCGGCGGGCCAGGTCTCTGACCATATCCGCATCTTCCACCAACAGGATGGTTTCCCGGCCTTGCGAAGCAGCGGGACGAATCAGGAGCAGGCCGGTGGTTGTGCTAGCCTCCTCGGTTTGGGGCAGGTAGATTTTGAAGGTGGTGCCCAAACCCGGTTCGCTGTAGACCGTGATGTGCCCGCCACTTTGTTTGACGATACCGTGGACGGTGGCCAGGCCCAGGCCGGTGCCCTGGCCCACATCTTTGGTGGTGAAAAAGGGTTCGAAGAGGTGGGATAGGGTTTCCTCATCCATGCCGGTACCGGTGTCGCTCATCGTCAACATCACGTAAGAGCCAGGCTGGACGTCCGCATACTGGCGGGCGTAGTCCTCGTCCAGGAGAACGTTTCCGGTCTCGATGGTCAGTTTGCCGCCCTGGGGCATGGCATCCCGGGCGTTGACCGCCAGGTTCATGATCACCTGTTCGATCTGGCTGGGGTCGGCTTTCACCCGGCCCAGGTGCGGATCGAGGACGGTGACCAATTCGATGTCCTCGCCGATCAGACGGCGGAGCATCTTTTCCAGATTGGAGACGGTAGTGTTAAGGTTGAGCACCTGCGGCTGGAGCATTTGCTTGCGGCTGAAGGCCAGGAGTTGGCGGGTGAGGGCGGCGGCCCGGTTGGCGGCCTTTTTGATTTCCTCCACGTCGCCGCGCCGGGGGTCATAGGGGTTCAATTCCTGGAGGAGGAACTCGGAATAGCCGATGATGGCGGTGAGCAGGTTGTTGAAGTCGTGGGCCACGCCGCCGGCCAGGCGGCCCAGGGCTTCCATCTTCTGGGATTGGATCAGTTGGCTCTCCAGGCGTTTGAGCTCGCTGATGTCGGCGAAGACGGCCAGGGTGCCGGTGAAGCGGCCGTTCTCGAAACGGGGGCTGCCGCTGACCAGGACGGGGAGTCTGGAGCCGTCCTTGCGCACCAGCTCCAGTTCGTATCTGTCGGATACGCCGTGCCTGCGCCGTTCGTCGGCGGCGTGGACGATGGGCTGCTGATCTGGGGGGATGATGGCCGTCCAATGTTGGCCGATCAGTTCGCCGGGTTCGTAGCCCAGCATGGCTTCCGCCGCCGGGTTGACGAAGGTGAAGTAGCCCTCGGCGTCTTCCACAGCAATGCCTTCGGCCATGCTTTGTACAATGCTCTGATTGAAAATGGCCAGTTGTTGCATCCTCTCGTAAAGCCGGGCGTTCTCGATGGCGGTAGCGAGGCTATAGGCCAACGTCATAGCATTGCGCACATCATTTTCGTCGAAAGCTCCGGTCTCAGTGCTGAGGAAGCCCATCACCCCCAGCAGACTACCTTCGTGAATTACAGGAACAAAAAGCGCCGCGCGGATGGTTCCGTCGAGGGTGATCCAGCGCGGATCGTTCTGCGTATCGGGGACGATGAGCGGTTGCCGGGTCTGGCCAACCAGTCCCACCAGGCCGCGCTCCTCACCCAGGCGTAGTACCAGTTCCTGACGGAACATTTCCGTCATCTGGTCGGAAAAGCCCACGGCTGCCAGCAGGCGGAATTCCTGATTCTCCGCGTCAAACGCGAAGTAGTTGGCGCGGCCGTAGCCCATGGTCTCGGTAACCGATTGTAGGGCGTAAGAGACCAATTTTTCTGGTGACTTGATAGATGCCAGGCTGGCACTGGCCCGATACAGGGTGGTGAGGCGCTGATGAGCGTGCTCGAGCTGCAGCATCTTCTCTTCCAGCTTGCGCACCAGCCGCTCGTTGTAGAGTTTGAGGTACTCGGGTTCGGCCAAGGCCGGTACCTCTTGGGCTACAAAACCGGCAGTCGCAGCTTCACTGACCACCTCCCGGATTTCGGCGATAAAGGCGGCGGGCTCCTGGGGCCTGCGGATGAAACGGGCAGCGCCCAGGGAAAGAGCCAGTTTCTCGTCTTCGGAGGTGGTGTAAGTGGCGGAGTAGAAGACGAAGGGAATCGAGCGCAGGGCCTCGTCGCTTTTCACTGCCCGGCACAAGGTGAAGCCGTCCATTTCCGGCATCAATATATCGGAGATGATTATCAACGGACGTTCGGCGTGGACCATGGCCAGGGCTTCCCGGCCGTTGCTGGCCGAGACCACCTCGAAGCCGTTCACTTTCAGCAGATGCTCCAGCAGATACCGTCCTTCTTCCTGGTCATCTACTACCAGAATCTTGTTCATGGTGCACTCCTTCGTCTGGTTCTCGATCGCCGATTTTCGAATCGTCAACCGTAAATCCTGCGAACACTTCCCTAATTTTTTCCATGAAGCGCACCGGGTCAATGGGTTTCTCAACATAACCGGTGCAGCCGGCGGTCAGCGCCTTCTCCCGGTCGCCGACCATAGCGTAGGAACTGATACCCATGATAGGGATACCGTTGGTTTCCGGCAGGGCTCGTAAACGCCGGGCGACCTCATAGCCGTCAATCATCGGCAGTTGCATGTCCAACAAGATTAAATCCGGCTGCTCACGGCGGGCCAGCTCGATCCCGCTCTGCCCATCACGGGCCTGAAGTACATGGTAGCCGTGTTTTTCCAGCATGAAGGTCATCATATAGAGGTTGATTTCGTTGTCCTCAATAATCAAGATACGTTTCATGGGGGTGCTCCTTAACTTTCACTCCACTGGCAACTCCACCGTAAACGTACTTCCCTTCCCTGGTCCTTCGCTTTCCGCCCAGATCTCACCGCCCATCCTGGTCACCAGCTTCTTACAGATGGCCAGCCCCAACCCGGTGCCCTCGTAGCGGCGGGTGCGGATCGGTTCGAGCTGGCGGAACTCCTGGAACAACTTGTTCATGTCCTCGGCCCGAATGCCGATACCGGCATCAGTGACCTGGATAAGGATTCTCGGCCTCGGTTTTTCGATTTTCGACAGGGTTTTGATGGTCACCTGGCCTGCTTCGGTGAACTTGATAGCATTCCCTACCAGGTTAAGGAGCACCTGCTCTAATCGGCGGCGGTCGGCGGTGATCGCTCCCACGCCGGGATCGAACTGCGCTGCCAATTCCAAGCCCTTGGCTGCGGCCTGCTGGTACATCGTGCGCATCACCTCGGTGATCAGGTCAGGCAGGGCAAAAGAGGAAGGGTGGAGTTCCAGTTGCCCGGCCTCGATCTTGGAGAGGTCAAGGATGTCGTTGATCAGGGCCAGGAGATGCTTAGCACTATTATACACCATTTTGAGTTGTTTGTCCTGCTCCTCGTTCAGGGGGCCGGCCCAACGTTCCAGGAGCATACCGGTAAAGCCGATGATAGAGTTGAGCGGGGTGCGCAGCTCGTGCGACATGGTGGCCAGGAAGGCGGATTTGAGGTGGTCGGCGTACTCGGCGCGCTCTTTGGCGATGGTCAGCTCCGCCGTGCGCTCGGCGACGCGCCGCTCCAGTTCTGCTGCGTGCCGTTGCACCTGTTCGTACAGCAGGACATTGCGAATGCCGATAGCGACCTGGCTGGCAAGCGTCTCCAGGAATTTCGCCTGCTGTTCAAAATCCCGCTCCACCAGCGCGGCCAGCCCGACGACGCCGATAATCTCTTCGCCACTTTGCAAGGGCAGTGCGGCGAAGGAACGGAAGCCGGCCTTCTTGCACTCATCCCACGTGCAACGCAGGTCGGCGAAAATATCGCGCGAGTACAGCGCGCGTCCCTCACGCACCGTCAGCCCGCATATACATTCGCCCACCCGATGTTCGGGGATTGCCCCCAGCCGTTCTTTGCCGCTGGCGGGCGCAATGCCTTTCAAGAGCAGTTGCTCTCCCTCCCGCAGGAATAGAAAAGCCACGTCGGGTTGGACGGCTTTGACGATTTCATCCACAGTTGCGGCGACGACCTTGTCCAGCGAAAGGGTCTGGCTGACTTGCCGGCCGAGGGCGTTGAGGGTGGCCAATTCTTCGGCGCGCTGGCGGATCTCTTCCTCCGCCTGCTTGCGTTCGGTGATGTCGAGCGCGGTGCCGCGCAGTCCTACGAGTTGCCCTTTCTCATCGTACCAGCGTTCGCCGCGCGCCAGCAACCATTTTCTCGAACCATCTGCTCGCACCCGCTCTAATTCAATCTCATAAGGTTCGCCCGTCCGCATCGTTCTTTCCACCGCCGTCCTCATGCGGACCATGCTGTCAGGCGTGTAGAGTCTGTCCTGTTCAGCCATGCTGGGCACCGGTTTATCGGGATCAACTTCTAGGATGGCGCACAGTTCCCTCGACCAGGTTGGGGTATCCGTCGCGGCGACCCATTCCCAACTGCCGACATGGGCGATGCGCTGCGCTTCTTCCAGATGCGCTTCGCTTCGGCGCAGCGCTTGCTCCGCGCGCTTGCGCTCGGTGATGTCGTGCACCGACCCTACCAGATGGGTGCAGTTCCCCTTGTCGTCAAAGACGGGGGCTATGCTCACGATGCCCGTTTTCAGCCCGGCCGGATATTGGGAAATCTCTTCCCAGTACACGATCCTTTTCTCCCGAATCGCCTGTTCGTAATTGGAGCGCACCAACTGCAGCGACGGCTCTGGAATGACCTCGTTGATGGTCTTGCCGACGATCTGTTCCGCGGTCAGGCCGGTGGCTTTCAGAAAAGCGCTGTTCACGGTGAGGAATCGGTAATGCGGTCCCGGCTCCACCTTCAGGTAATAGAGGATGTCTCCTACTGAATCGTAGATGAGGCTCAACTGATGCTCCCGCAGTCGTAGCTCGGTTTCCGCGCGCTTGCGATCGGTGATGTCGGTGATGATGGCAGTATAGCCAATCGGATTCCCCTTTTCGTCGAAGTTGGGCGCGGTGCTGAGGTTGATGGTGATGGGTGTGCCATCCTTTTTGGTGCGCATCAGTTCCATCTGTTCCAGTACTTCGCTCTGGATCACGCGCTGGCGCAGGGCGTGGAATTCTGCCAGGTGTTCGGCTCCGATGTGCGGGGCGATCTTTCCGGTCACCTCTTCGGCTTTCCAGCCGAAGACGCGCTCGGCAGCGGGGTTCCAACTCAGGACACACCCCTCTGGGTCGAAGGACACGATTGCCGCCGGCGAAGCCGCGATGATTGACTGTAGAGCCTGGGTGGTTTTTTTTAGCGACTCCTCCGCGCGCTTGCGATCGGTGACATTCCTGAAATAGCCGATCAGGCCCTCGACCTGCCCTTGGGCATCGAATCTAGGGACGTACGACCCATCGAAAAACTCCGCCTCTCCCGCCTTGGAAATCAATGAGGTCTCTAGGTGTACCGCCTTGCCAGTCTCAAGGACCTGTCTTTTGACTTGGGTGAGGCGATCGGCTTCTTCTTTCGGCAAGAAATCATAATCGGTTTTGCCGAGCATGTCCTGTTCCGTCAGGCCCAACTGGGGATTGACCACAAAGGTGTACCGCAGTTCGCGATCCTGCATCAGGATATGGTCTGGCGTATTGGAAGCAATCGCCTTGAAACGCGCTTCGCTCTCGCGCAGCGCCTCCTCCGCGCGGTCGCGCTCCGCCCGTGCACGCAGTGAGGCGATGCCGTAGGCCAGATCGTTCGCCAGTTCCGCCAGCAGTTTCACTTCGTCATCATCAAACGCATCCGGCTCCGCCGCGTAAATGTTCAGCGTGCCCCAGACTTCCGAAGTCTTGGAGACTTCGGAAGTCTGAAGTTTCAGCGGCAGCGCAATCGAGGACGCGTAGCCGCGCTGGATCGCCGCGGCGCGCCACGGCGCGTAATTCGGATCGCCGGGAATGTTGCGCGCCAGACATACCTGCCCGGTGCGAATCGCCGTACCGGTGGGACCGCGCCCGCGCTCGGTGTCCGCCCAGGTGATGTTCAGCGTGTCAAGGTATCCTTCCTCAAATCCGTGCTGTGCGACCGGACGCACAGTTTTGTTTTCATCTTGTTCTGCAACGCCAAACCACGCGAAGCGATAACCCCCCTCCTCCACAGCGATGCGGCAGATCATATCGAGCAAGTCGCCTTCGCTCGCGCTGTGGATGAGCGTCGCGTTCGTTTCACCACGGACACGGAGTGCACGGGTCGTGCGGCGCAACGCAGCCAGCATCCGATTGAACTCGGTGGCAACCTCGACAATTTCGGCGGATCCGCTGACCGGCGCGCGCGTTTCCATCCGACCTTGTGCGACGGCCTGCGCTGTGTGGGCGAGCAGGCGGAGCGGCCATGTGATGCGATTTTGAAGAGAATAGGCCAACAGGAGGGCGAGGAGTGTGATCAGTAAGCCGAACAGAGAGTTGTGGAGAATGGTGTCGCGCACGGGCGCATAGACCACGTCGGTCGGAATCCCCGCGTAGGCGTGCCAATTGGCGATCGGGATGGTCGTGAACCCGTAAACGCGTTCCACGCCGTCCACGCCGCGCACCTGCGCCTGCCCCTCGCGCGTCGCCAGCACGAGGTCAACGATCTCCGCGCCGCGCAAATTCTTGCCCACCCATTTTTCCGGTTCGGGCCAGCGAGCGATGACCGTGCCGTTGTCGTCCAGAATCTTGACGACTGAACCGGGCGGCAGGTTCACCCCGCCGAAGGCGCTCTGATAACGCACCAGGTCAATCGTCATGGCCAGGATGCCCACCAGATTGCCCGCGTCATCGCGCACCGGCTGCGTCAGCGCTGAGACCCATTTGCCGGTGATCGGTCCAACGTGCGGCTCGCCCACGGTGAATTGACCGGCACGTTTGGCGTTTTGAAACCAGGGGAACGCAGCGACGGAAACCGGCTGCCCGCCCGGCTGCGGTACGGCGGAACAGATCACCAGCCCGTCGAGATTGATCAGCCCGATGTTGGTGAACGCCGGGTTCAGCGCGTGCAACTCGGCGAAGATCGGATCGCAGGCCGCGGGCCCTTCGGCTGCCCCTTCGCTTCGCTCAGGGCTTCGGCTCAGGGCCGCGCGGATAAGGGGCCGCTGCGCGAGTTGGGCAAGCGTGCTGGCGGACTCGGCGATGAACTGCTGCGTGTGCGCGGCGGTGAGTTGCGCGATGTTCAGCGCTGCGGCGCGGGCTTGTTGCGCGTCAGCCTCGGCGTCGGTGTACGTGGTATAAGCGAGCAGGCCGATGAACGGCAGCACCACCGCCACGACCAGCGCAAACAATTGTGTGCGAATAGACCAACGGAGTTTCATACGGCACCTCCATTCGCAACCATTCGTAGCGCGCTACGGAGCGTTCTGTGCTGAATAGCGCAGGGCGCGCCTCAACGGATCACCAGCCGAAAACGAAAACCCGCCCAGGCACCAGACCAGAGCGGGTGGGTCTATCCGTCTTTGCTTGTCCAACTCGCCACAGAGCAGAATCAACTTTTGCTTCACCATCTGCCGCTCAAGTGTCAGAGCCAGGTTTTTCCCCTTGCTCGTGCTGGGCTTGTCAATTCAGTTACCCCTTCGGTGGTTTCGCTCAGGCGCATATTAACACTGGGGGTACACGTGTCAAACGAAGATCTTAGAACTGCGTCACACCGGTAAAGAGGTCTAGTAACGCCCGGACGCGCCGCCTCAGGGTGCTTGAATAGTATAGCATCTCTTATTGAGGGTGTCAATTGCTGAAATGCAAGTGGTGCATTTCAGTCTGGGGGCGAGCGAGAGCGAGCGAGTAGCGTCGCCCCTTGTGGGCGACGTCGTCGGGGGCAAGCCCCGACGCTATCACCGCGACCGTTCAGTTTTGTATCGGCCAGGTACTATCTCGTCCTGCGCCTGGAGGCAAAGAGAACGGATGTGGCCGGCCCACTCACCAGCGTGCTCGTTGACCTGGTCCGCATCGTAGATGTCGCCCTCGCTGGCAAAGGCCAGCATCTCTTGCCACACGTGGAGTGATTGGGCGTTCACATCGGCAGCAACGCTCTTCAGCTTCCGCGCGGCAGCCGGTTCGAACTGGCCCGGCTGAAAGCGACGTTGCAGCAACAGGTCGTACCAGGCCTGGGTAAGCAGGTCCCGGATGCCCGCGTAAGCATCCGGCGAGTCGAAGACGAAGCGATTCAAGCGGCGAAGGAGTTCGGCCCGCGGGTCGGCGATGGTGTATGGTAACGGCCAGGGAGCGCCCGCGCCCCTCCCTTCGGCCCGTAGCCGGGCGGCCAGTGGCGTGCCCGGGTAGACTTCCACCTCGTGGAAACCGAAACACGTAGATACGCACGGAACTACGCCGTGCAAAAAGGCAACGTCGGCCTGGATTGTCTCCAGTGTGCTCCAGGGATGGAACAGCAGG
>Ga0172364_10002683_pt1 | contig 14160 bp, 14 predicted proteins | sample LakKivSesite10cm_FD_114545 | JGI IMG/M metagenome (GOLD analysis project Ga0172364, IMG submission 114545) | Sediment microbial communities from Lake Kivu, Rwanda - Sediment site 10cm | ecosystem: Environmental > Aquatic > Freshwater > Lake > Sediment | place: Rwanda: Western Province, Lake... | reverse complement strand
TGATTTAGGACCAGATGGAGGGGAAGCAGGGGGTCACCTTATTGCTTGTGGTAACCCCCACCAGGTAGCAAGAGTGAAAAAGAGTTATACAGGACAATTTTTGAAGAAATATTTTAAATAAATTTTTAATTTTTATTTTTTAATTTTTAGCTAATTTTTATTGAATTATTGAATTATTGTTCTATTGCAATAAAAATTAAGCAAATAAAAATTCGTTAAAAATCAAAAATTAAAAATTAATCTTAATGCCCAATCTTCAAAAAAACATTTTATACACCCTCACCTTCTTTGATCTTATTGGTAAGCCCTTGACTCTTTTTGAATGTTGGCAATATTGCTTTAATATTTTTCCTTTAAAATCCGAAGTAAAAATTAAAGATATAGAAGATATACTTAAGAAAGACCCAATGGTTGCAAGCTTAAATGGGTTTTATTTTTTGGTCGGCCGCAAAGATCTAGTGGTAAAAAGGTGGAGAGCACATAATTTTTCTCAACCGAAATGGAAGAGAGCGCGCCGTGCTATCTGTATTTTATCTTATATACCTTTTGTTAGGATGATTGCAGTTTGTAATACTGTAGCTTTCAACACTGCGCACGAAAAAAGTGATATTGATTTTTTAGTTTTAGTTCAACAAGGAAAAATGTGGACTACTCGTTTTGTAATTACTATCCTTGTCTCTCTGTTAGGTTTACGCAGGCATCATCATAGAATTGCCAATCGCATTTGCTTGTCTTTTTATTTAACGGATGATTATTTGAGTTTAAACAAATTAGCTTTGAGGGGGAAAAATGGCGCAGTTAATGATCCTTATCTAGTTTATTGGGTTAGCTGCATGAGTCCTATTTATGATGGAGGGAAGGGAGGATTTTTTTTCTCTCAAAATAATTGGATTCGCAAATATCTTCCTCGTTATATTCCTTATGCGGGAGTAGGGAGGCGTGTAATTCCATATAGCTTTTTCAGAAAGATTTGGAAACAAGGCGTAGAATATTTATTACTTTCTAGTCTTGGCCAGAGAATAGAGAAGGTGTTAAAAAAGCTACAGCTTGCAAAAATGTCGCATAATACTAAAAGTGTGGCTGGAGAGCCGAATACCAAGGTGATTATTTCGGATCAGATTTTAAAGTTTCATGAAGAGGATGCAAGAGTATTTTATCAGGATACCCTTGACAAAAGATTTAATTTTGCTAAAATAGTTTAGCACTCTTGACAGGGGTCTGCTAATCCTTTATTATTAATTATTACTTAAAATTAAGTTTAATAAATAAAAAGTATGATTATCCAACCTTTAGATGACAAGGTGGTAGTTAAACCACTTAATGCTGAAGAGAAGACTAAAAGTGGGATTGTTTTACCAGATACTGCAGAAAAAGAAAAACCCGAGAAAGGGAAAGTGGTTGCTGTAGGTCCAGGCAAATTTTTGGAGAACGGTGTAAGATCTCCAATGACGGTTAAAAAAGGGGATGTGGTTTTATTTACCAAATACAGTCCCAATGAGATTAAAATTGAGGGTAAAGAGGTGCTAATTATTTCAGAATCCGATATCCTCGCAATTCTTAAATAAACTTAAGACTTGTAACTTATTAACTTGTAACTCTTTAAAAAACTTGAGTTACCTGTCTGCCGCCAGGCAGATAAGCTATAAGTTACACGTTATATGAATATGGCGAAAGAAATTAAATTCGATGAAAAAGCGCGCCAAGCGTTAAAGCGCGGCGTGGACAAATTGGCTAATGCAGTTAAAGTAACCTTGGGTCCTAAAGGCCGCAATGTAGTTTTAGATAAAGGCTTTGGAGCTCCAACAATTACTAATGACGGTGTGACAATTGCAAAAGAGATTGAATTACCTGATAAATTAGAAAATATCGGGGCCGAGTTAGTGAAGCAAGTGGCAGAGAAAACTAATGATGCAGCTGGCGATGGCACTACTACAGCCACTTTACTTGCGCAAAGTATGGTCAATGCCGGAATTAAGAACATCACCTCCGGTGCAAATCCGATTGCCATTAAACGTGGTTTAGAAAAAGGAGTAGAGGGAGTTGTCGCAGTTTTAAAGAAGTCTTCCAAACCGATTAAATCCAAAGGCGAAATTGCACAGGTGGCCACAATCTCGGCACAAGATCCTCGCGTAGGAGAACTGATCTCGGATATAATGGAAGAGGTGGGTAAAGACGGCGTAATTACGGTGGAAGAATCACAGACCTTTGGTTTACAAAAAGAAGTTGTAGAAGGGATGCAATTTGATAAGGGTTATGTTTCACCTTATATGGTAACTAATGCTGATAAGATGGAGGCGATTTTTGAAAATCCCTACATTTTAATTACAGACAAAAAGGTAGCTGCAATTAACGAAATTTTGCCCCTTCTAGAGAAGCTAGCTCAAACCGGCAAGAAGGAATTGGTGGTAATTGCTGAAGAAATTGAAGGCGAGGCCTTAGCTACTTTTGTGGTGAATAAATTGCGCGGTACTTTTAATGCTTTAGCAGTGAAGGCTCCAGGTTTTGGAGATAGTCGTAAAGAGATGCTGCAAGACATTGCAATTTTAACTGGTGCGAAAGTGATTTCCGAGGATCTGGGCTTAAAATTAGAAAATACCCAGGTTACAGACTTGGGTCAAGCGCGCAAAGTTATTGCGACTAAAGAAAATACTACTATTGTTGAAGGCAAGGGTAAATCCCAAATGATTAAGGAGAGAATCGCACAGATAAAATTGGAAGTTGAACGCGCCGATTCGGATTATGATCGGGAAAAATTACAAAAACGGTTAGCCCATCTTTCTGGTGGTGTTGGGATTATTAAAGTGGGTGCCGCTACAGAAACTGAATTAGAAGAAAAAAAACATCGGGTAGAGGATGCAGTAGAGGCAACTAAAGCTGCGGTTGAAGAAGGGATTGTAGTGGGTGGTGGCGTGGCCTTAATTCGGACGATGCCCCTTTTAGCTAATTTAATTAAAAAGATGAAAGGTGATGAAAGAACAGGCGCAAAGATTCTTTACAAAGCATTGACTGAACCATTAAAACAAATTGCTTATAATGCCGGTAAAGAAGGTGCAGTTATTGTAGAAAGGGTGAGAAAAGAAAAGGGTAATATTGGCTATAATGCGGAAAAAAATAAATTTGAAGATTTAATTGCGAGCGGTATTGTTGATCCGACAAAAGTGACTCGTTCTGCGCTCCAAAATGCTGCCTCCATTGCCGGTATGTTCTTAACCACAGAAGCAGTAGTTACAGATCTTCCAGAAAAAGAACCGACTGCGCCAGCAATGCCTCCAGGGGGAATGGGTATGTAAAAAATAAACCCCAAAAATTTTGAAAAATTTTTGGGGGACCCCGAATAAATAAACCCCAAAATTCTTTTTAGAATTTTGGGGGACCTCCATAATAAATCAAAAGTTTTGAAGATAAAAAGAGACCCTTTTAATAAGGGTCTCTTTTGTTATGCAGTAGAGACGGGTTTAAAACCTATCTCTACACAAAAATACAAAATTTGTGTAAAATGAAGGGACATTTAAAAATAAGATGCAAGACAAGATTTTTATTATTATTCCCGCTTACAATGAAGCGCAAAGAATAGAGGGGGTTTTAACAGAGGCTAAGAAATATTATCCTAATATTATTGTGGTGGATGATGGATCGCAAGATGATACTTTCAAAGTAGCAAAAAAAAGTGGAGTGATTACTTTGCAGCACAGGGTGAATTTGGGTAAGGGAGCAGCTATGACTACAGGAGTGGAGGCGGCTTTAAGGTTAAGAGCAGGGATTTTGGTTTTTATGGATGCAGATGGTCAGCATAGAACAGAGGATATTCCGCGATTAGTAAAAGCAATTCAGAATGGTTATGATTTTGTGGTTGGGATTCGGAATTTAAATCATAAAATGCCGTTTTCCATGCTTCTTGGCAATAAAATTTTTTCAGGGCTTATTCGTTACTTTTATAATTTTAATTTACCTGATACCCAGTGCGGGTTTCGTGGCCTTCGTGCTGTGGTTTACCCTAGAATTCAGTGGCGCAGCCAGGGATATGAGGTGGAAATAGAGATGCTACTTAATGCTTTGCAGCTGCATTTGCGTTGCGCCGCCATCCCGATTCAAACCATTTATTATGATCGTTATAAGGGGACGACGATTGTGGATGGGTTCAAAATTCTGGCTAAAATAATTGAGCGTAGAATATTCTAGAGTTAATATTTTTAATTTTTTATTTCTTAATTTTTAGCCCGCCTGCCTATGCTGCCTTGCGGCAGCAAGGCTAGCGGGCAGGCTAATTTTTATTGAATTATTGAAATTATTGTTTTATTGCAATAAAAATTAAGCAAAGAAAAATTAGTTAAAAATCAAAAATTAAAAATTCAACTTATGACTACTTTCTTAGGTATTCAAATTCTCGGTGCGCTTTTTGGTATCTTTATGGCTTATTTTAGTTTTGTTTATTTTAAGCGCCGGGAGTTTTCCCTCGGGGTTTTGATTTTTTGGGAGGTTTTATGGCTCGCTTTGATTTTTATTTCTATTTTTCCCCATTCTACGAATTTTTTTCTTCAAGAATTGGGTTTAATTCGGGCAATGGATTTATTTATGGTTTCGGGTTTTATTATTGCTTTTGGTTTGCTTTTCTATAATTATGTGATTGTGCAAAGGCTAAGGAAGAAAATGGAGAAGATAGTAAGGGAAGAGGCATTAAAAAAGTGTAAAGCTAAAAGTGTAAAACTTCGGTGAATAAGGTGTTTGTTCTACGTTTTTCGCTTTTCACCCCGTACCAAAAGCTTCGCTTTGGTACGGGGCATACTTTTCGCTTTTCTATACCATTGAATAAATTTTTTAATGCCTTCTTTAATATCCGTTTTGGGTTGATAATGTAATAATTTTTGCGCTTTACTAATGTCTGCCCAGGTTCTAGGAAGATCGCCGGCTTGCATGGGCAGTTTTTTTATCTTTGCTTTCTTGCCTAAAGATTTTTCAAGTAAGCTAACTAGGGCAGAAAGTGAAATGGTTTGGGAATTGCCCAGATTATAGATTTCAAAACCCTGATGATATTTTATAGTATTCATAATACCTTTCACAATGTCATCAATATAGGTATAATCTCTTTGCGATTGACCACTTCCATAGAGAGAAAGAGTTTGATGTGTTTCGATTAGTTTGGTAAATTGACGGATTGCCATATCCGGCCGCTGGCGCGGACCATAGACTGTAAAGAAACGCAAACACGCAATATTGATTTGATAAACTTTGTGAAAAACATAGCAATAAAGCTCGGCTATTTTTTTGCTTACGCCGTATGGTGAAAGTTGTTCTTGACATATATCATTTTCTGTAAAAGGGATTTGGGATGTAGCACCATAGACTGAAGACGAGGAAGCAAGAATAAAATTTTTGACCTCTGTTTTTCGTGCCTGCTCTAAAACATTCAGAGTACCATTAATATTAGTATTTGCATACTCTAGAGGTTTGTCCAAAGAGGACCTGACACCTACTTTAGCGGCGAGATGAATTACCCAATCAAAATGATTTTTTCTAAAGATTTTTTCTAAAGTTTTTGCATCTAAAACATCTCCTTGAATAAAGGTGTAATGAGGGTTTTGGTTCGCGATTGCAAGGTTGTTTTTTTTAATTTGGGGCGAATAAAAATTGTCAAAGCTGTCCAAGCCGACAATTCTATGTCCTTCAGCGAGTAATTTTTCGGCGAGGTGCGAACCGATAAATCCGGCAGCACCTGTAATAAGAATATTCATATAATGCATTGCTTAACAAGGTTTTAATTGTTATATTTTAAATATGAACTCAAAGCAGAAAATTTACAATTTTTTGCGTTGGTCAGAGAAATATACCCGGACTGATATGGTTTATTTAGCAAAGGGCGGATTTTGGTTGACTGCGGAGCAGGTAGTGACTTCCCTTGCTGGCATTATACTCGCCATTGCTTTTGCTAATCTTTTGCCCAAAGAAACATACGGGGTTTACAGATATGTTTTATCCTTAGTAGGTATCTTATCTGTTTTTAGCTTAACGGGTATGAATACAGCAATTGTTAGGACAGTGGCACAAGGAAACGAGGGGGTGTTGGCATCTGTTCTGGGGACTCGCTTGCGTTGGGGCGTGCTAGGAGGGGTGGTGAGTTTAGGCCTCGCTGGATTTTATTTTTTAAATCACAATATTACTTTGATCTTTTGCTTTTTGATTGCGGCTGTCTTTTTACCCTTTATGGATTCATTAACCATTTATGAATCTTTCTGGGAAGGAAAAAAACTCTTCAGGATGCGGGCTAGTTACAATATTTTAGTCCGTGTAGCGGCAGTGATAATCCTAGTTATCACTTTAATTTTAACTAAAAATCTCGTCCTAATTCTTTTGGCATATTTTTGTTCTTATACCTTTTTACGTTTAATTTGTTTTTTAGCAACCCTTAAAAAATCATTTTCTCATCATAAGGATTTAGAAACCATCTCTTATGGTAAACATTTAAGTATAATGAATATAATGGGGATGGTAAGCGCCCAAGCGGATAAAGTTCTTTTATGGTATTTTTTAGGTCCTGTATCATTAGCTTCTTATGTTTTAGCCCTTGCTCCTGTGGATAATATTGGTAGTCTGTTTAAAAATCTTTTTCCTTTATCATTACCCAAATTCAGTGAACAGCCCCTAAAAGCTATCCAGGCTACTTTATTCAAAAAAATTACCAAGCTCTTTCTTATGATTATTCCTTTGGGAGGTCTTTATATAATTTTAGCTCCTTGGATTTTCAAATTTTTCTTTCCTGCTTATACCGAGGCAATTCCTTATTCCCAATTTTACATAATTGCAATCTTGATAATGATTCCTCAAGTGCCTTTGGGAGCTGTTTTAGCAGCCAAGATGAGGAAGAAAGAACTTTATATCGTAAAATTTACGTCTCCTTTGGCGGAGATTTTTTTACTTTTAATTCTGCTACCTTTATATGGCATTTGGGGAGCGATAATGAGTGCTATATTTACTCAAGTAATTAATTTCGCTCTCTTGTTATTTCTTTTGAAAAGGATGGAATAAATCCATTGTTTGTTAGTATCCAAATACGTTGGCTGGCTCGGCCATCATTTTTAAAAGTATAATCCTTAATGAATTTCTGTCGATTATTTTGCAACTCCTGCTGTATTTTTGGATGATATAGAATGTTTTGAATACTCTTCGCTAGTTGGTTACTTTTATCTATATTTAAAGCTGCTTTATATTTTGAAATAGCAAGTTCTGGATCATGGTCAAAGTTTAGAATAATAATATCTTTATCTAAGAGAGTAGCTTCCAGGTGAACAGTAGAATGAACAGTAATTAGTAAATCGCAGATTTGCACTAAGCTTAGGGTGTCTTCGTCTTTTAAAAAAAGGATGTTCTTGGGGATATATTTTTTTTCTTGGAGAATAGAGGAATAGAAGGAGATTGTTTCTTCGGGTGCTGGGTGAAGCTTGACGATAAAAAATATTTGAGGCAAGGCGCGAGAAACTTTCAGAATATTTTCAAAAATCATTCCCTTCTTTTTTTCGGAGAAATTTTGGGTGATATAAAGGACAAGTCTCTTTTTAGGATCAATGTGATATTGTTTACAGAATTCAGAATGATTGAATCTAAACTTAGGATGTATAAGCCGGTCAAAACCAGGAAAGCCGGTAATTTTAATCTTATTTTTTGGTACTCCGTTACGGAGAAAATAATTTTTACTTATTTTACCCCAGACAGCAATTTTGTCTGCTGTGAGAGGAAGATAAGCGATTTTGTAATATTCTTTGTCCAGTGTTACACCGTGTTGGACCACTAAAGTAAATATATTATTTTTTTGAGCAGTAAGGATAATGGTTTTTGCAAAAGGCCAAACATCTTGCGGCACAACGACAGATTTAAGTTTTTTTTGACGACTGAAGTATTTTTCCGCTGCTTCCAGATAACACAAATGGGAGAAACCTGCTCTTTGCCAGAGATTCTTCAAGTCATGACTTTTGATATTTAAATTTGTACCATGATAGTTTAATATTAGGTGATTCCTAATTTTTTTTCGCCAGATTTTTTCTAGCCAAAATATTTTTTCAAAGAAGGAAAATGGTTCAAGGTTTAAATCGGAATTTAGAGTTGAATAAGAAATAGGTTTCTCTTTAAGATGATTATCTATTTTAGGATCTCCTGTCGTGAGAATTTCAAACAATTTTTCCTTTTTTCGGCTGGCAATATGCCGTACTGGTTCCAAGACTTTGAAGCCTTTATCATAAAAGAATAATATTCTTGGAGAATGTTTTAGACTTTTACTAGATTTTATCTTTTTGATGAATTTTCCCAAGTAAGAAGTAAGATAAACCAGATAGCCGTGGTAATAAATAAACTTCAGAATATTTTTCCACCCAATAGATAAAGAAGGTAGTCGGTAAAATTTAGTAGGGATATTTAATGTATAAATAAAGGGATTAAATATTTTAGGGTCGGAAAAGAAAATCAGCTCTTTTATTCCATTCCGCTTTACCAAACATCGTAACATCTCTATTTTTTCCAAGGTTTTTTTGAGGTAAAAAAATACGGGAACTTGTAAAATTTTTCCCAAGGAGATACCTCTATAAAGAGTTTGATCTTTGTTGTTTTGGATAAACCATTTTCTTGAGACTTGGTAGGATAAATGGTCAATATGGTCAATATTTTTTGCAGTTAAGTATGCTTCGGGCAGGATTAGATAAGATAGATTTTGATGGGCAAAATACTTTTTAAGCTCGAAGCGGTATAAACCGAATAGAATTTCATTTTTCAAAGACAATTTCCGGGCTATCCTTAAGGATTTTTTCACCTCATTTTCTTCTGCTACAATAAGAACAATCTTTTTCTGTTTTTGCTGGGTCATTTTTTTAATGCTGTAATGAAATGTTGTGCACGTCTTATCCCAAGGATTTTAAAAACTAGCCCTCGACCAAATCTGGAAACCATTTTTTTACTGGCAACAGTGGCTAGGTATTGTGCCCGGCAGAGGGAGATATTACGGGTAATTTTTTTGTAGTCATCTTTTTCATAAATAAGATGCAATTTTTCCTGTGGTTTAATTTTTTTTGCTAGCACCCTGAAACCTCTTTTTGCATTGCTTTGAGCAATAATTCTAAATCCGGCTTTAGCGAGGACCATTGCGAGGGTGTTAGGCGAGAAGAGAAAAAGATGCGTAGCCGCAAAAAAGCTGGAGTATAAAACTTTAATTTTGGGCCTGCGGATGTCAGGTACTTCTACAAAAAGATAGCCATCCTCTTTGATTTTTTTAGCAACAGCTTTAAGAAAATTAATGGGGTCAGATATATGTTCTAGAACATGAGAAATGACCACAAGGTCGAAGTTTATTCCAGGAAATATTGCTTCTTGGAAGAGACCTGTTTTAACCTTGAGTTCATATTTAGATCTACTATATTCTGCGAATGATAAGGAAGGTTCTATGCCAAAGGTGTCCCATTGATTTTTTTTGAACATATTTAACAAGATGCCAGCAGCGCTGCCTATATCCAATACTTTACATCTTTTAGTTGAAGGGAGATAATTCTTCAGCCATTGTATTTTCTCCTTGGCATCAGGGTAGATAATACGAAAATACTTTTCCGAAGGGGATTTGGCTCTGAACGCGTAAGAATAAATATCCGCGAGTGTTTTTGAATCTGGCTGAGGATTTTGAAAAACTAAACCACAATTTTTACAAATCAGCATTCTGATTTGATGCTGATTGGGGCCTAACTTTTGAACTAGGGGGTCAGAGTGATGCGTTAACAGAATCTGATAATCCGTTGATCCGCAAATAATACAACATATTTTTTCGCCAGGATTATAATTCATATTGCTCGGTTTGCTTAGCTTTTTTTAATTTTTGCAAAATTCTTTCTGCTAGCCACAAATCAAATTCATTATGAATATCTATGAAAGGTGCTTTGGGGTCATTATAAAGAATCTCAACCTTGTCCCCGATTCTCCTGCCTTGTTTGATAAAATGCGCTCGTGTTGCGCAGGCAAGACCAGTGTCCTCTCGGTAGATCAGTTCGCGTGTTTGCCTAGGGCCGCCATAAGGAATATTAGAGGCCAAACGTACCCAATTTTTATCTTTTTTTCGCCAGAAGTTTTTGTGGGTCGGAGTGGCTATGAAAGCCGAATCCAATTCTTTGTGTTGAAGTAATTTTTTAACTACTTTTTCTACTAATCCTTTTTTTCTGAATTGATCTGTGGCTTGTAAAAAAACCACAATGTCAGGGTGATAATTTTCATTTTTTTCTAGCCACTCTACTGCATGTTTCAGAACCGGTTCTGTAGGCATAAGATCACCAGATAATATTTTAGGTCTCTGGAAAGGAGTTTCTGCTCCATATTTTCTGGCAATTTTAGCAATCTGATTATCGTCAGTAGAGATGATTATTCTGTTGATAGTAGAACAATTTTTAGCCGCGTCTATTGCATAAGCAATCAAGGGTTTTCCACCTAGGGGACGAATATTTTTATGAGATAAGCCCTTAGATTGTCCTCGGGCAGGAATGAGGGCAATGACGTTCTGTTTCTTCATAGATTTCCTAATTCTTTACCCAACCCACCAGAAAGCCACGGGTGTAAACCCGTGGATGAATGGTGGCTTTCTGGTGGGGGGTTTCGCTCCACAGAATTCCCCAACAGAAAGATGCCACGGGCGTAAGCCCGTGGAGCTTCACTTATAAATTGTGAGTTGAGAATTATTGAATTTCATTGTTCCAATTTTCAATATACCTTACTTGATTCCACGGGCGTAAGTCCGTGGAAGTTTACTGTCTAATATCTAATTTCTATTGAATTTTTAATGTTTTAATTTCTAAACCGTTTGAAAGAGTACTTTTTAAAAGAAGATTATGGGAAAAGGCATGAACTTTAGACAACTTTTTTGTTCAGAGCTTGGCAGATTTTTTTTATCTTTTCCAGTAGATTACAAAATTGTTCTAAACTTATAGTTTGTTGGGGATCGCTTTTAGATTTGTCAGGCTCGGGATGAATTTCGATCATTATTCCATCTGCTCCAGAAGCAGCTGCAGCAGCGGCTAGCGAGGGGATAAATTCTCTTACTCCGCAGCTGTGACTTACATCTAAAATGATAGGTAGTTTACAGATTCTTTTAATTGCAGGAACAATGGTGATGTCTAATAACCAACGTGCTTGAGGGTCGTGGGTGTAAGGCGCGGTAATGCCACGTTCGCATAAAATCAAATCTTGACAGCCAGAGGATAAGAGCCATTCAGCAGCACCTAGAAAATCTCGGAGGCTTGCACCAGGATGCCTTTTTAGGAGCACGGGTTTGTGGGTTTTACCAATGGCAGCCAATAGATTATAATTCTGCATATTTCTTGCACCAATCTGAAAGACATCTAGATACTGTGTTGCTTGCGGGATTTGGTTAATAGCCATTACCTCGGAAACATTGATTAAATCGTATTGATGGGTAGTTGTATGAATAATTGCAAGGCCTTTTTCACCTAAACCTTGGGGAGAGGCTGGAAAGGTGGTGGGTTTATAGGCACCTGCGCGGATTAATTTCAGATGATTGTGACACATTGTTTTAGCTACAGTAATCATCTGTTTTTTTGTTTCTACTCTGCAGGGTCCAGCTATAACCATAAAATCGTTTGGTTTTAAACTCCACCCCTTCTCTTTGATACGGAATTGTCTAGGAGCAGAGATAACCCGCTTTAAATTATTGTCCAAGTCTTGTTTACTAATATCTTTCATAAAGTTTCGACCAAATTATTTTTTACCCCAATAAAAAGTTTCCTTAAGAGTACATTCTCGGCAAGGATTAATTTTAGAGAGTTTTTTCTGATGATGCAGCTGGCGAATCTTGTTTAATTTTTTTCCTTTCCAGAAAGATTGGATGCTTTGATTCTTAATTTCTCCTAAAATGTTTTTTAAAAACCAATCCCGACAGCACATTGCTATTTTTCCATCCCAAGTAATTACCATCCTTTGCCAAATTTGGGGACAGGGTAATCTATCCATACTTTTGGGGGCAGAAGATAATCTTTTGGTCTTCTCTCCTCGTTCAGTATAATCTTGGGTGGTGATGGAATCCACAAGGGGTTGCCACATTTTGATAAAGTCATTGAGTTCGGTAAGGTTAGAATCCATTTTTACCATTTGGATTCTAACTAGTGGTTTTTTTAGCCCTTTACTGTTTCTGATCGTGATAAAATTTTTTATATTCTGAATAAAATGTTCAAAGTCGGCCCCTTGTCTTGTTTTTTCATAGGTTTCTTTGGTTGCACCATCGCATGAGAAAATAATTTTATCTAAGCCTGCATTGATTAAGGCTTCTCCCTTTTGCGGGGTTAAAAGTTGGCCATTAGTATTAATCATTACTTCCAAGATGCCTTTTTGTTTGGCATATTTGATCATTGCAGGGAGATCGGGGTGCAATAAAGGTTCACCTCGCCAGTTGAATTTAATTGCACAGAGGCCTTTTGCCATACCTTCATCGATAATTCTTTTTACTAGTTGGAGATCAATAAAACCTAGATTTTTTTGATGGAAGGCAATCATTTGAGGATCATCAAAGCCATGGGGACACATCACACATCGTAAATTACAGAGATTAGTAACTTCAATATCCAGATTAGTAGGGAAAGGGGTTGTGATTTTGAATCGCGGTGCAAGATGCCATTTCAATCGGTAAAGCCAAAATTTTAAATTGGGCTCGGTAGTAAGTTTTATTTTCCATCTTTTCCAGAGGTTATCCCTTTCTTGAAAAGCAGATTGGCGAGTTTTTCTTAACATTTATGAGTTAATATTAATTCTATTAAAGGTGAAGATGGAAGAGTTCTATTATTTATTTTAAGGCGTAGATATAGAAGCTATCCCCTAATTTCAAAAGATCTAATGATTTTACTAAAGGTTTAACTGCAAGGCATAGAGTTTTATTCTTTCTAAAATTTTTATGCCATCCCTTTCTTTCTGATAACCAATTTTGTAGACTTCCGAGGATGCCGCTGGTGCTGCTAACATATTTTATTTTGAAAATTCTAAATCTGTGTTTTTGCAACATCTGTTTTAGAGTGTCAGGGGTATAGTGATAGAGGTGGCGGGGGAGGTCAAGGTTAAACCAGTAGCGTCGGAAAATTTGAGCCGCTAGACCTTGAATATTAGGGAGATAAATTTGGAGTAACCCTTTGGGTTTCAAGATTCTATGTATCTCTTCTAAAATTCTATTGGGGTGAGGCAAATGTTCTAAGGTATGGTTTAAGACAACAAGATCAAAAAAGTTCGTAGGGTAGCAAGTGGCAAGTAGATCGCCAGTAGAAACATTTAAACCTAGTTCTCTTGCCCTTTGGCTTGCCAGTAGAGATGTTTCTACTCCATAACATTCCCAGCCTAAGTTTTGGAGAGATTTAAGAAATTGGCCAGAGCCGCAACCAATGTCCAAAACCTTACCCTTATTTTGTACCAGTTTAAAGGTGGCTTTTTGAAATCCTAAATATTTTTTTATTTTCTGTCCAATTTTTTTTTCCTTGGGAAGTTTTTGATGTGCAGTGTACTCTGGGGGATACAACAAGTTTATTTCCTTAAGGTCGGGTTGGGGATTGATATAGATTAAACCGCAATTTTTACATTGAACAAGCTGAAATTTACCTGGCAAACTATAGATTAAATCTTTACCTGCAAGAAATTTTTTTGTTTGGTTAAAGTCACACAAAGCACAGTTTACAGATTGCATAATTTATAGGGATTTTCTGATCACAGAAAATAGATTATGAACATAGTTTTCCCAGGAAAGATATTCTTGGACGGTCTTGCGTGCATTATCTCCTAAATTTTTTCTGGATGATACATTTTTTAAAAGATAGCGGATGGCTTGCAATAGTTCTTTTTTATTTCCTGGCTGTACAAGGATACAATTTTTATTATGTTCCAGGTGGTATCCTTTTTTAATCGCTCCGGTTTTAGTTACCACTACGGCTTTACCCATTGCCATTGTCTGGAGAAGAGTGGTGGTTGGAGTACGAGTGGTATGTGCGCAGCAGCAGCAATATCACGCCCATTGGGAAAGCAAAGGAGTTCATAGCTCTCCTACGGGAACCAACCCCTTACGGTCATGGCATAACAATTCACTACTACTCTCTACCATCTGAGACTGTAGACAAGGTGGGGGGCGGACTAGGGTTATACGATTACGAGGTCTTGTCT
>Ga0172364_10002680_pt1 | contig 14163 bp, 28 predicted proteins | sample LakKivSesite10cm_FD_114545 | JGI IMG/M metagenome (GOLD analysis project Ga0172364, IMG submission 114545) | Sediment microbial communities from Lake Kivu, Rwanda - Sediment site 10cm | ecosystem: Environmental > Aquatic > Freshwater > Lake > Sediment | place: Rwanda: Western Province, Lake... | reverse complement strand
TTTCAGTCGTTCCCGGACATCTTCCAGCGAGTTCTCTACCGTGGGTGTTTCATCGGGTTCGCATATTCCGGCAAGGGTGAGTTCGGAAGGTTTCGTGGCCTGCCTTCGGACGGTGATGTCCCCGTCATCATTGACAGCGACGACGTAGAACATGGTGGGCCTCCTTTTAGACATGTTCAATAGCTTCGGAGAGATTCTGGAATTCCTTTGCCAAGAGCCAGAGGCCGGCGGCCATCAAATAGATGACCGCTGCCGCTGACAGAGGGATAAGGGAGAGGGTTTCCCGAAGAATTCTCATATTCGTATTCTCCTGATGCCCTGCTTGACGGCCTTCTCGGTGATGACCTTCTGTTCCACCGGGCGAGCGGATTGAACGGAACCATATTCCTTGACGCTCTCAGCCTGCCGATCGGCAGTGCCCATCTCAACGGCCCGTGTATGTTTGCAGCAGCGGGAACCATCCGCGGCAACGTGCCTTGTCCAGCCCATACAATCACAGCTCGTGGAACCGTCCGTGTACTGGAGAGTCTGGTAGGTCTTGGAGCTCGAGGAAGACGGGAAGGACCAACACTTTGCAATGGGTTTGTTCGTCATGTGATACTCCTTTTACTCGATGAAACCATAGTCACGCATTTCTGCAGGGGTCATGTCCACGAGCACATCGTTTTCGGTTACAACAGGGATCTCCTTTGAATACTTCTGGCGTTCGGAAACGGTCATCTTGCGGGCAACAAAAGCCTGGATGCGTGCCTCATCAATCCCCAGAAGCATTGGGACAAGTTCCTTGGTGATCCTTATGAGATTCAAATGCTCCCAGTGTCCCTTGATCGTGTCCGCATCGGCATTCTTGAGAAAGGATTCAACGATCGCCGTGGTCTGGTCAGGTTTGGGGATGACCTTTATGACCCCCGGCCGGACGGTAACGATCTTCAGGGCAAGATCCGGAGAAAGCTCTACCTGAAGATTCTTATGAACCTCGGTCACTTTGAAACCCTTGGTGAAACAGTCATAGACGAAGTCCTTATCCTTCTGGGCGAGTTTCCTGACATACTCCAGATACTGCTGACCAGACCACCCTCGTAAATATGATCCGCTGCCAAGGGCAAGGAGCTCTTTGTCTTTGGCGAGGCAGGCAGGTAAGGACGTCAGGCTGTGTCCAGCTTCAAGATACTTGACCATGAGCTCCCGTGTCCGGAACCGTTCCGGGATATCAGAAACGTAACAGATGTCTAGGTTGATCAGGATATCCACGATCTCTTGGGTGAACAGATGTTCCGGATAGGTTGAAATACTAGGCGCACCTTTTTCCTTGACGATCAACAGAAGCAGCTCCGATGTGAGAACCTTTTTCGGGAGATACCTCCAGCCTCCTTCTAAGGCAATTTGAGGGATGATCTCCGGGGTCAGGTATGGCCATGCCTTTTCCCGGCTCTCTTGCGAACGTTTGGGGTGGATTAAAAAGGATCTAATTACTCTCGGCGTGCGGAACTGTCCGGGGATGTCATTGAATTGTAATGAATAGGAGATTCTCGCCCGTATCTCCCAATGATCCTCTGTGGTATAAAAGAAATACTGATCCAGCCCGGACTTCGTCGTATATTCCAATTGTTCATTTGAGATGCTTCTGCGGTAATCCTCCGGGAGGCACTCAACGATCTCCCGAACTTTCCATGAAGTTATTTCCTTGAAAAAGGCGTCATTGATTGCCCGGGTCTTCCATTCATCCTTGAAGAATTTATAGGCAACGACATTCTTTTCAAGGATCGTTAAGAGGATTTCTTCCGTGGGGTTCACCAGATTACGGCAAACGGCAGGCCTGCGGATAGTTGCCTTTATAAGGGACTCCCGATTAATCACCTTTTGCATAAGACCTCCCATGAAGAGCTGTTTCCAGTTCGTGTTTGATCCTTACCGGGTTTACCAGGTTGACCGGTTGGGTTTTGAGGAAGTCTATAACGGCATTGTGAATGTTGTCGTCCTCGGAGAATCCTTTGAGAGGGATCACCACGGAACCGAAGCCCTTGGTCCCCATTTCCACATCATGAAGGAGATTTACGAGGTCATGCCGCCCGGCAGTAACAAGAAGAGTCCAAAGTTTCTCATTCATAGGGATTCCTTTGCATTGGGTGGCAGCGGGCGCAGGCAACTACGTTTCAGTCTTTCTGCCCGCAGACGCCGCAGGTCTGTCCTATGTGATGACCGAAGGCGACGGGGCAATACTCCTGTTCCCGCCACCCCTTGATCCGAAATCCCGGGACGCACTTTTCTTTACACAGGGCTTCAAGATTCTCCTGTGCTTTCTCCAGGGTTTCCCCGGTTGCAGAAAGCTCCAGACTGAACCCGCCCCAATCATTTCCCTCCGTGGGGCAGATGCCGTGGACATGAGCCCGGTAATGGCCGTTGGCCTTCTCAAAATAACGGGCTATAAAGGATCCTTGATCAAGGACATTCTGCAGGCGTTGTTCCTGGGTGAGTTCTGTCATGTTGCTCGAGTTAGGCATCTTAATCATCCTCCGTGTGAAGATAGGTGGTGGCTGTTGCCAGTATCCCGTTGCGTTCCTCGCCCTTGTCATTTTTCTGAAAGAAAACGTATTCCCTGTTCGAGATATGCTCGACATCGTAATGTATCCCGTGAAAATCCCCACAGTATTCCTGAAGGACTTTGTAGGCTCCGAACTGCGACGGCCTGTAACACTCCGGCCACTCCTTCCGAAGAGTGTCGATTCCAGCAAAGTTTCTTTTGAATTGGGTCATTGCCCAATCCGCTGCCTTGGGGATTCGTTTGAAATCCGACGGGCAATACCGCTGCCCGGTTTGCGGTGAGTTCTCTATCCAAAGTTTCCGGATCATTGACTCGGCAATGTACTTCGTGTCGAAGTGTCGAGCAAACTGCTCATAAGACTTGAACCTATTCTCCTTGTGGAGGATAACTTCTACGGATTCCACCAGAGGGAGGAAATCCCCGAAATTGTATCCTGTACGGGAACCCTCCTTGAGAGTGTAGGCCAGTATGCCTTTGTTATGAAACATGCCATTGATGACGTGGACCATATTCGGGATGAATTTTCTTCCATGCCGTATGGATACGGGCTGTTTAAAGGTGACCCGAAGTTTCCAGTTGCGACCTAGAGACCCGAGGATGACCACGGGATCGGTGATATTGCCGTTGAGGATCCCTTCCACGACTTGGGCAGCCGTGGGGTTGAGTTTCTCGCAGAAGACTACGGGAAGATTTTTAGGGATGAACTGGCACACAGATTCCCCCTTTCAAGAACGGCTTTGTCGATGGCAGACTTGGCTCCGTTTATCCCTGCGTACATCCCGACGCACTCGTCCTTTGTATTCACAATGTCAAAGACGTCGGCATTAGGAGCCCTGAATGCGGTGGAAGATCCGAAAGCCTTTATGCTCCACAGGAGCTACATCACATTCGAGGACGGGTTTGGAATCCTAATAGTGTTCATTGTAGAAGAGATTTCGGTATGTGGCCATGATGGTTATCCTTTCGATAGGATTTCCTCTAATATCTTTTGAAGGGAGTGAGGTGCTTTAGGATCTACGAGGATGATGGGCAGGAGGTCCTTGTTGATGCCCCTTGCACATACCGTCCAGGCTTCATACCCGTAATGGCACGCTTTAAAGAACTTGTACACTTCTTGAAGGGTCATTTGGGAGACGACGACTTTGAAACGGTCACGAAGAGTGTATGCAAATACAAATTTCTGCAGGACAGTAGCCGGCTGAGTAATGAAGATCTCTTTTATGTCCGTATCCGATACAGGAAGATTAAACCATTTCCGGCCATCCACCCATGCTCTGCGAGTCATTGCGGGTTGATCTCGAACATCTTTCCATTTAATCTGGGGTGCTGTGGATTCCCAACGACAGGCAAGGGCGAGGAAGGCCGCGGACATTTCAGGGGTTACCTCCCCTGAAATGGACACGACCTTATCTTTCACAGTGATCTTCATTGGTTACCCCCTCGATAACAGGCTGTACATAGTGGGCAGCTTTGGGAAAGGTAATTTTGTAACTATCAGGGGTCAGGTTCATTTGGTGTCCTTCACAATCTCCACGTCCTCTTCCGCGATCCTTTTCTCAGCTTCCTCAGCAGCCCAAGAACCCTTCCAAGGCGAGATTGCTGTGCGGTTTCTTGGTCATACGGCCTCCACTACTACTTTAAGCTCCCACATCTTGGCCAAGGCATCAGGGTATCTCTGCTCGTTGATTAAACCCAAAACCACCGTTATAAGCTCCTTACTGGCAAACCACCGCGTTCTATAGGCGGGGGGTTTACCGCTGATAGACTCCGACCAAAGAGCTATTTCCATGTCAAGTAAATAGCCCTTTACTTTTTCATAGGCCTCATGGGAAAAAGCTTCAAAGGCCCGTTGAAGATGTTGGAGGATCATTTGGTGTCCTTCACAATCTCCACGTCCTCGTCCGCTATCCGCATGGGCTGCTTCTCATGCAGGACCGTATACTCGTCCTTAGGAAGTGCTTTTAGCATAGTAGCCTCCTGAACAAGGCGAAGATGCCGTAGCAGAATAATATAGGAGGTTCAACCTGCCATTCTTGGGTGACGTGGGCGGTGGTGGCGGGTGTGCTTGTTACTGTTGGGGCATCGGACTTTCAAGGGGAACTCCTTTCAAGAGGTCATCGAATTCTTTAGATCGGTAGGGAAGCCACAGGAACTTGGGTAGGTCTTCGGGGGGGATAGGGATTTGGGTACTGTCAAAAAGCCAGGAGTCTGCATTCAGAGTTTCATTTGAGCAATTACAGGCTATGGTTTTAACGTCCCACGGGGATGTCCCTCGTATTTTAACGTCCCACGAGGAGCGCTGGCGACCCGGGCGACGCGGCCTTGTACGAGGGGCATCCACAGTAGGATGCAGGGGTATTGCCAGGATAGTGACACCGAACAGGTAGTTTACCCGATAAATCTTCCCTGCCTCGATCATATGGATACTTCCTGGGAGGATTCGTGGGAGACATTGAAGTCGACGGGGGTGATGCCAAGGGCGATGATGTCGTCATCGCTTTTGCGGCCGCAGATATAATCTTCGAGGGCTTCTTTGACCTGGGGTTCTGGGAGGGAAGTTTCCACGGAGATACTTACGGAGAAGGTGCAGGTGATTTGTTTCATGGTTTCCTCCGTTTGAGATCATTCCAGGACGTGCGATTTTTTGGTTTTTCCTGCGCGAATGTCCCTTAACATAGATAACGGTGGTGTTGATGGTCCGGGCAAGGATCCGGCATCGGACGGAGGATTTATTGAACTGGGTGGGTTTCAGGAGGAACCCATCATGGGGTGGGAGTTACCCCACCCCGGATGCATCAGTCCACAATGATCTGGCGCCGCGGGGCCTGCTCTTCCCAGGCGATGCGACGACCCTCAACATCACTGGTCAAGGCCGCGGTCATCCGGTTACTCCCCAGCAGCTTTGCAGCATAGACCGTGAAAGGGGTCAGGAACTTCGGCCGACCGGCAGCATTGCGTTCCTGAGTCTTCTCCTTCAATGCATCCTCATCCCCGCCAATCAGGTCAAGGGCGATGTTCTTGTATGCCGGCATTGCCCTGTCCGTGGCCGATACCCGGATGGCATTACCGCGGACATCCACCAGGGCCATCTTCGCACCATCGATAGCCAGCTCCGCTTCACACATCGCATCCAGCTTGGCCTTGATGGCCTTGTTCAGAAGGTCCAGGCGTTCCATGTGAGCCTTGAGAAGGGCCTGGCGACGGATCAGGGCGAGGGAGTAGGGGGTAAGAACCTGTGCCGGCCGTGCGACCATCGTGTCTTCTTTACGAGCCATGTTGAGCCTCCTATTGAATGTACAAACCTTCTGCAGTATGGATGAGTAGTTTGACCCGGAAAGCTGTTCCTTCGGGCCTGTCCATAATCAGGTCTTCATTTGAGATCGGGGAGCCTTCCGTGCTCTCCAAGGTATACACACAGTTCTTTGCCCAGATACTGGCCTGTCGTACCCAGGCACCGAAGAGTTTGAGGAAGGTCGTCGAATTCTGGCAGTAGATGAATTGAAGATGCCCGTTGAGATAGTACTGGAACCGTTTCCAGCCACGTCATATCTCCCCCCGGGCAACTTCTTATCAAGCCATCTCATGCTGCCTTCGATTCCGGCGGGACATCCGTGAGGGTGTCGGGGGTCACGACCTCAGGGTCGGCCTCGATCGCCACGATCGGATCATCCTGCCACTGGATCTTACGGCGATACCCGCCGGTCACATTGTCGATGTCCCCGATCTCTGATGCCGCTTCGACAAGGACGTGCAGGCGCCGGCCGAGCTCAGTCTTCAGCTCATCCTCCGTGGTGATGCTCTCCGTCAGGTGGGCGTCCAGGAACTCCTTCTTGAAAGAGTTCAGCTGTTCTTCCAGCCCGGCGTCTCCCACAAAGTTCAGCGTCTGGAACCGATCGATGAACTCCCGAAGACTCTTGATCGTTCTGGAGTTGATGGCCACGCCGTTCTTGATGCTCTCAGCAACACGGCTGCAGAGGTCAACGGTCTGGGTACGGAGGGATCCAACCACATCCTCGACGAAGCTGGAGATCTTCTCCTTGGCCTTCTGCTGGTACTCGGCGATCAATGTTTCACGTAAAACAATGCCCGAGGCCAGGAGATCTGAGTCCTGCTGGTCAAGATCCGGCATGGACGTCACATAGATGTCCCAGTCCAGCCGATACCTGCCACGAAGGGACTCCGCCGCGGGATAGAACCCGTTGATCCTCTCCAGGAAGGCCGTAATGTACCGGGACTTGCGGGCTTCACGTTCGTCCAGATTGAACTCCTGGACCCCGGTCTCCTCGGACTGGAGAAAGGCCTGTTCTGCGGCTTCCCGATAGACAGGGACCATGTCCTGCCGGTACTTGTCGTAGTTCTCCACCAGGTTATCCACCAGACGATTGTACTCTGCCTGATACTCCTTGAGTTGGGTAAGGACCTTGGGGAAGGCCTTGGCAGGGACGAAGCGGGCATGGCCGATCGGGAACTGGAAGCTGTTGAGCTCAACAACCCGACGAGCCCGGCCTTCGATGGTACGGAAGGACTGGATGACGTTCTTATCGACCAGGAACTTCTTACCCAGCTTGAAGGCTGAGGTAACCTGCTTGGGATCAAGGCCGAGGTCACTGGGAGTGAGGGCCTTGGCGCCGGACCAGTAGGAGACATTAACGTCGACCAGGATACCGTCCTCAAAGACCTTCTTGAGAGTGTTGTTGTCCATCATTTCCTCCTTAATGCACGTTCAACTGCTTTGATCCATAAAGGTTCGTGTGCTTTTTCCACGAGAAGTATTGGCAGGTAAGTAGGGTCGTGTTCTTTAATTGTATTGACTATAGCTGCGACCATGCCGCCAGCCGGCCATCGTATGAATTCTTTCTTATAAATCTTTAACCCTGGAACCCAAAGATCGAATGGAGCCCGTATTAGACTCGCATAAGGAACCAGTTCATATACTTCAACGCGTCGATTTGATTCGGTTCTTTTTGGACCGTACTTTCTACTAAAAGTTTTGCTGTAGGCATTCCAGTCCACAGATACATTTGAGATCGCCCGATATTGAAACTTGGAACCATTGAGAGTAAGAAGGGAGGTTGATACTTGTGGACTCATGGGGTGAAGCCTTTCAGAGAAGGTAGGGGCAGGGCGGTTAAGCCCCACCCCTACTGATCAGACGGCGATCTTGCGAGTGGCATTGAGCGTCGGGAGTTCCGCGGCCTTTGAAGCCATCTTCACTCCGTGATCGCTCGCCCACTTACGGGCCTCTTGAATGTTAGCGGACATCAGGCGGGACACCGGCGTGACCTCGCCCACAGTTGCCGCCAGATCCTCCGTGCAGAACTCATGCTTGGCAGCATAGGCATGGGTCAGGGCTTCCTGTACCCACACCTCGATCTCCGCACCGGAGTATCCATCAGTGATCCCTGCCAGGGCCTTCAGATCGAAGTTCTTGGGATCCCGCTTCACTTTCTTCAGGTGAATGGCAAGGATCTCCTCACGCTGCTTGGGCCCGGGAAGATCAACCCAGAAGGATGCATCGAAACGACCCGGACGGAGAAGTTCCGGAGGAAGGGCCTGGACATTGTTGGCCGTGGCCACGATGAAGACGTCAGCCTTACGGTCATTCATCCAGGTCAGGAACGTCCCGAAGACCCGCTTGGTCGTCCCTCCATCAAGCTCCCCGCCACCTGTGCCGGCGAAAGCCTTCTCCATTTCATCGATGAAGAGGACGCAGGGGGCAACGGCTTCACAGACTGCCAGGACCTGACGGATCTTGGATTCCGATTCTCCCACGTAGCTGCCGAAGACCTTGCCCATGTCCAGGCGAAGGAGCGGCCGATGCCAGACGTGTGCCACGGCCTTGGCAGTGAGGGACTTTCCGGTACCGGGGACACCGATGAGAAGGGCACCCTTGGGAGAGGTGAGTCCGAAGGCCTTGGCCTCTTCCCCGAAGCACCCGGCACGTGCGGTCAGCCAGGTCTTGAGGTTCTCCAAGCCGCCCACGTCATCAAGAGTGTTGCCCGTTTCCATGACCTCGAGCAGTCCGGTCTTCTTGACCACGACCGACTTCTCACGCCGGATGACGTCCTGATCGAACTCCTTCTTCTCCACGATGGAGATAACGAAGGCGTTTTCTGCCTCGATGCTGGTCATGCCCAGTGCCGCGGTGAGAATGGGAAGGTCATTCTTGGGCATGTCAAGCTTCATGCCATTCTCCTGGCAGGAGTTGACCACATGCCGCAGGATCTTCCGCAGTTCCTCAACGCCGGGGAGTTCAAACCGTACCGGAGTGACTTCCTTTTCAAGTTCGTCCGGGATCTCCATCTTGGGGGAGACAAAGGCCAGGACCTTACCCACACACTTGTTGGTGGGGAGCAGGTTACGGACCTTACGGCTGATCACATCCTTCTTGGCATAGTGATGCCAGTCCAGGAGGTACAGGACGGAGTTCTCAGGCATCTTGGTGTTGGCCCAGTCAAGAGCGATGAGAGGGTCACCGAGATCATCATCTCCACCGACGCGGGCAGTGGTGATACCGGACTTCTTAACCTCGATCTTCTTGATGCCGTCGATGCGGTCCCAGACATAGAACTGATAACCGGGGCAGGCTGTGGAGATCTCAGAGGAGATCTGGTTTACTGCTCTGGTTTCTTCGTGAGTTTCAATCCACAGCGCCGGGTAAGAAGCCTTGACGTAGTCTTTGACTTTGCACATCATTACCTCCGCTTATAAAGATTCAGAGCCCACTTGAGTTGAAGGGTCATGTACTTGGTCCATTGCTCGGATTTGTCGAGGCGGTTGGCAAGGGCTTTAACAGTCAGTCCATCAGCAACGCCCTTGGCATAGACCTTGAAGAACTCCTGCAGATTCTGCGGTAGTTTCGCACACAGTTTGTCCAGGTCCATTTGAAATAGGGTCTGATCATAGCTGGGATCCTCAGCACCTTTTGCATGGGGGGGTTCCCAGGAGTCGACCGCTTCCAGCAGAATCCTTCTCTGCATATGCCCGATTTCGTAATGGATACGATACGTTAGCCATGTATTGAGTTGGGATTCTTTCGGGGACCATTTCTTCAGGATGTCCCGAGAAGCCATGTGGGTAAGGACCCCCTGATGAATGTCCTCTTTATCCTGGGAGTGGACATGGGATCGGGCACTCTGAGCTTCAATGATCATATCCACTTCAGTTTGGTTCGTGAAGTAGAAATCCCAGAATGTTTGGCCCTTTGAGTACGTCAGCATGATTAATCCCCTCCCGTCAGCTTTTCTATTTCCTGACGGACCTGAGCCTGGTATTGATCGTCCGTTCCCTCGCCGTTGAGGGCATGGGTCTTTTCTTTTACCGGACGGGGTCTCGGGGCTCTTTGTGTTACCGAGACGTTTCTTACTGCCCAATCTTCCTGTATTCTGTTGAGGAACCGCCCCAGTCTACCGAACCCTTTGAGGATCCAGTAGAGCAGGGCAAAGCATCCGATGACGGCAAGCAGTTCCATAATAAGCCCCCTTAATGGGAAGCCCCTACTTGCCTCCCGATCGGACTTTGATCTTCGCGGTGTTGTCCTCGGTCTCGTAATATTCGGACTTGTACTTGCGGTTGGCCGGCGTGCCAAGGGCCTCTTCAAGAAACTTGGTTTCCTCAACGCAGGATTTACCGACGAAGCCCTTGGTCTCCTTGTGCACGGTCTTACCGTCGTTCTCGAAGGTCAGGATTATTTCAGCCATTGCGAAGTCTCCTTTCGACTACATACAGGATCTCTTTGAGCGTATCTTTTTCTGACTCGTACTTCGTTTTCTTGATCTTGTCCTGAAGCATTGCCGGTAAAACCGGGAGGGCATCACTCCTGCAGTACTCTGCTGCCCACTTTCCCCTGTAGCTCCAGTATCCCTGACACAGCTTGTCCATAAGCTTGACAGTCAGCTTGAGATCAAGGGTCGGGAATATTTCCTGGAGGCGTTTATCAAACGCTATTTCTTCCGGCCACAAGGGTTCCCGACGCAGCTGACTCTCGGTCCACTGGGTTCGTGCTGCGACACCCACGATAACCCCGGACGTTTGAACCAGGCCCTTGTTCAGGACTTCAAAGATGATGTCGTCTGGGATCTTATTCCATCGGCACATTACATGAATCCATGAGCCCTGGGCACTGGCATTCAGATTTTTCACTGAAGACCAGGGCACCTGAGCACTCTGTTCAATTGGAGCCATCTTAATGACGGCGTTAAAGACGGAGGACGCGATCCTGACATTCAGAGCCATGTGGTCGATCGTGAGTTGTCCACCCGTATACTGAATCATATCCTGGCCCTCAACCGGATGCGGTTCTGATCGTCCACGTCTTCCACATACTTCATTTTCTTCTTCTCAAAAGCGATCTTGGCGGTCTCCACATTGCACCGGGTGAAGAGCTTGGTCTGCCACTCCGCATTGAACTTCCCGTTGTACTGTTTCTCGGTATCGTAATGATCCGCATGGATCATATACGTGCCGTCCTTCATCAGTTCAAAGCCCATGTCAGCATGGAGACCCAGGGTACCTCGGGGGACGATCACATTGCCCTTAAGCTGGGACGGCCGGCCCCAGTAATCCTTCAGCTGCACTGCGGTCTTATGCTGCGTCACGTTCGTCAGGTCCATGCATCCCAGAGCCCGGATCAGTGCATTGACATCGCGGATACTGGTCGTAAGACCAACCATGTGTGACATTGTTACCTCCTGTAATAGGTCCAAGATACAATAAAGTTAATTGGAAAGCAAGAGAAATTTAATTTAGCCCAGTAAAGTTCAATTCTTGGGGAAACAATTTTGAAGGAAGTGCTCAACAGTATCCGCATAGAGGAGGGCTTTGTGGAGCAGGCCTTCATCGATGACATCGATGGGGGTTGTACGTTTCGGGAGCTTGTGGGATGCCAGGGCCTTGGTTGCAGACTTGCTGTAAACGTAAGGGCCGAACTCCCAGGAGTCTGCATAGCCGTCCTTATCCAGAAGCCTACAGACAGTATCCCAGACATCGGCGATCTTCTGAGGGTCGGGAATTTCTCCTTTAAGGGAAAGGTGGGTTCGCTTGAACTCTATTGACAGGGAGTTGGGTTTGTTCTCCAGACTTTGGACCCAATTGGTAATGATTCCCGAGAGGATCTTCCTTGTATTAGGTTTGATGGCACAATGAATGACAACCTCGGGGTACTTCTTGAACAGTTCCCCGTTCTCCTTGTTGGGGACGATTACGATGATGCGGTCGCCGTCCTGGAAAGCTTCAGCATTGGCTTCTTCACAGGTCTTGATGAACTCATCACGATCAAGGTTCATGGTGTGACTCCTATCTGTTATTCTTTATTCGCCATTCAGCAACGGTGGTAATAACCTCGTCGAGGCCCAGGAACTTAGGAACTTCATTGACCGGAGCATCCATCATGGCTACGAAATCCGGGAAGATCTTGTTCATAAACTTCCCTTGATGATTTTTAAAAGCCTGCTGGTTAACGTACTTCCGCAGACTTATACGCAAGCCCAGAACATACGGGTTTTCTTTTATAATCTGGTCGGCATCCTTATCCGTCCATTTAACCATGGAGGAACTCCTCGAATAAGGCCGTTCTCGTTAAAAGCGAGGTCGGGTATTTGGGGAGGTCCTGTTTGGTTATCCTCACCCAGTTGCATCGCATCGCATTAGATACTGTGAAATAGCCTGTAGGGTCTGTTGAGTCTCCGTGACGGATAAGGACATCCAGATTTATCGCGGGACCATCCGTATTTGAATCCTTCTGCCAAGTGAAGTCCCTGACCCGGACAACTTCCTCTAGGCATTCCCCATGCAGAACCTCGTACAGTTCCCACTGCTTCAGACCTTTGATGAAGGCCACCTTCTTCTGTATCTCAACCTGCTGTTCCTGGTACTGCTGCAGGAAGAGGGTCTTGTCACAGGTGCCGTAGGGATTGAAGAACCCGTCAGGATTTTTCTTTGTGTTTCTCATCTTCAGGCCCCTTGATTAGTTCTTGCAGATAGGATTCATTATCATCGAATTTCAAGTTCCCAATCATTGTGGGAAGCATGTTTTTGGGCATTGCCAAGAGCTTCCTCTTCTCCCATTCCTGAGCGGTGTATGTCAGGACATCCCCACAGAGGTCATCCGGGACACCGTTCCACATATCGTCCCTGTAGGTTCGTGCTAAGTCCAGTTCCTGCTCTTCGGTAATTTGATCTGCTTCTTCCTGCGTTATATGTTCATTATCAACGAGATCCTGCTTCTGAAATCCCCCGATCGTAAAGTACCCCTGAACCCGGGCCACCAAAATCTTGGAGCAACGGTCACCATGGATAAAGAGCCCCGGGGTTTTCTCAACTTCATCCCGGGCATAAGCTCTTTTGCCACAGATGATGCACTTATGCCTCTTCATCTTTACCTTCATGGCATTCTCCTTTGAGGAACTGTTCTGCGGCCGGCATCAGGATCGGGTCTTGAGAGGCGAAGGCAATAGGAGCCGTGAGTGGTGTAAGGAACAATGTTGGGTATCCCGAGACAAGTAGCTTACCCCAATTGCTTCGAACAAGGGCATTGAAGTTCTTGATGTCCGGAGACTGAAGGACATCCCGCACAGTGTAATACTGCTTGGGTAAAGGCTGTCGAAGACCTTTATAATTGCCTGTTTGAAGCATCTCAAAAGAAAGGGCCTCTGGAGTAATCTCCCGGAGCTTTGTTTCACCAAGGCATGTCCACCATGTTCCTGTCCCCGTGGGCGCCGGACTGTTTCCCCAACGATAAAAATGTTGGTATTTAACTCGAATGGAAGGGTTCCATGCTCCCGTATGTTCATACGGGACCCATCTGATTTGTGTGAGAACCCCGAGGGAGTCTTCGTGGATATACACTTTACCCACAGCCAATTTCAGAGCAGTCTGTAACCCATCAGATAATTGATTGGCCGTTCTCCTGTACTGGCTAAGGGCATCCATCACGTTGATCTTGAGCTGTTCCTTGAAGTCATCCATCTCCTTTCTCCTTGGTCATGTCCCATATGGATTTAAAGATAACCACGATGATGGTGACGACAATGGCGGGGATGATCCCGGTAAAGCACCCGAGTGCAAAGATCGCCCAGAGACCTCGTCGCAGTTCTTCATCATTCCAGGGCCCCTCAGTGGGCATTGTAATGTGAAGAGTGTTGCACAGGAAGAAGACCAGACCGATGGCAAGGGCAATGGTGATGAAGTTTCGTACCCAACGAGGGATAATCATACTCACTCCTTGAGTTGAAGGGCAAAGTTAAACGCCTTCTCCATGGCATCGTCCCCGGCAAACTGGGGATGGCCGTAGCCCTCTTCCTCATACCAGTTCTCTATTGTTCCGCCGGCCTGTGCAACCCGTTCATCGCCTTCCTTCACAGTGAAGTCCACGGTCACCCAATGCTGCTGTGGGGCGAAGGGGTTGAAAGGCATTCGGAGATCTTCATAGACTTTGATGCCATTGGGGAAGGTATAGATATCCCGGGTATGATCCCGGCGAACCATAAGGGTCTGCTCTGTCTGTGCTGTTTCGGACCAGTCTTTAAAGTTCATCCTAGCATCCTTTGCAGTTTGTGGGTCTTCTGATGCCAGCAGATGTAGATGGGAAGGTTCTTTTTGTCAATGGGCGTGAGAGAAAAGGT
>Ga0172364_10002679_pt1 | contig 14171 bp, 14 predicted proteins | sample LakKivSesite10cm_FD_114545 | JGI IMG/M metagenome (GOLD analysis project Ga0172364, IMG submission 114545) | Sediment microbial communities from Lake Kivu, Rwanda - Sediment site 10cm | ecosystem: Environmental > Aquatic > Freshwater > Lake > Sediment | place: Rwanda: Western Province, Lake... | reverse complement strand
TGATAGACGATGATCTTCTGGAGCATTTTGCCGATGGCCTCGAGCTCTGCGGGCGAACAGGACGGGCCGCCTTCGAGGGGGAGAGCGTTCTTCTTGGCCCATTCGAGGAAAGAGAGAAGCGCCGGAGGCACGGCCTCTTTTTTTAGCGGGGCGCAGGATTCACAGTAGGCGCCATCCGCCCGGGCGGAAAGCCAGGCCGCTTTGCCCAGGGGTTTCCGACACTTGCGGCAGCGACGGAAATCGGGCAGCAGGCCGTTAATCCGGAGAAACCAGGCTTCGAAATATCGGCTGAGAACCTGAAGGTCCCCTTTTTCCTTGATCCCCTTGAGGACTGAGTGAAGCAGCCGGAAGACGAGGTCTTCTTTGGCCCGCGAGGGAAAGAACTCCTCCACGAGTTCGGCAAAATAGCTCAGGGTGCAGGCCTTTTGGAAATCCCTGTGGACCTCAAAAAAGGACTCGATGAGCTCGGTCTGACTGATGGTCACCAGATCCTTGTGCTCTTTTTCATAATAAAAGACCGTAACCAGGGACATGGGCTCGAGGCTGCTCCCGAACCGGTTGCCGAACTTCCGTGCGCCCTTGGCCACACCTCGCAGGAGTCCCTTGTCCCGGGAAAACAGGACGACGACTTTATCCTGGTCGCCGATGTTAAAGCTGCGCAGGACGATGGCCTCGGTCTGATCAAGGGGCATGGACCGATTTTCAGGAAACAAAGGTGATGTTCAAGGCTTTGATCTTCTCCCGGAGCTGGCTTTCTTCGAGGTTGAGTTCGGAGGCCGATTGAGAAATGTCCCAGCCGTTTCTCATCAGAACGCCATGGATGAACCGTCTTTCGAACCGCTCTCTGGCCTTTTCGAGAGTCCGGCTCTCCCGGCCTTCAAAGAACCCGGAGACGTACTCGAGCTCGCGCGTTTCGACGAGCAAGGATAGGTGGGAACTGGTGATAACGTCTTCGGGGACCATGATGACGAAGCGTTCGATGACGTTCATCAGCTCGCTAACATTCCCCGGCCAAACGTAGCGCAGAAAAGCGGCGACGGCCTCCGGGGCCATCACCTTGGGCTTCTTTCCGTATTCGGTCGCGAAATGCCTGAGGAAGTGGTCGATGAGATGGGGGATGTCATCGGGCCTTTCCCGCAGGGGCGGCAGGGTGAGGGGGATGACATTGAGCCTAAAAAAGAGGTCCTCGCGGAAGCGTCCCTTAGCGACGAGTTCGCGCAGGCTCCGGGTGGTTCCCGCAATGACCCGGCAGTCGAAGGGGAGGGGCCGGGCCGCGCCCAGCGGTTCAAACCGCCTCTCTTCGATCGCCCGGAGAAATCGGGCCTGGGTTTTCAAGCTCAGGTCGCCGATTTCATCCAGAAACAGAGTGCCTTCTCCGGCCAGCCAGATTTTCCCCTTTTTATCCCTGGTTGCCTGGGGAAAGGCGCCTTCCGTGTAGCCAAAGAGCTCGGTCTCCATCATCTCCTCGGGGATGGCCGAACAGTTGACCTCGATAAATCGCTTGTCCTTGCGCGGGCTGAGCTGATGGATCAGGCGGGCGACCAGCTCTTTCCCGGTGCCGTTTTCGCCATAGATAAGGACGGGTCCGGAAGACCCGGCCGCAAGGTCAATCTCCTTCCTCAATGCCTTGATGGACCGACTCTCGCCGATGAGGTAGTAGCGACTGCGCTGGCGCTCGCGGAGCAGGACATTCTCCTCTTCGAGCTTCTTCTGGCGCAGGGCGTTACGGACGGTCAGCACGACCTTCTCCAGAGAGAGCGGTTTTTCCAGGAAATCGTGGGCTCCGAGCTTGGTCGCCGTGACGGCCGTCTCGATCGTTCCATGGCCGGAGATCATGACCACCTGTGGACTCTCCTCCATGGCCTTGATTTTCCTGAGGACCTCGACGCCACTCATCTTGGGCAGCCAGATATCGAGAAGCACCAGGTCGAAGTTCTGGCTTTTCAGGAGTTCAATCCCCTGCTCCCCCGACTCCGCAGTCGTCACCAGGAAACCTTCGTCCTCCAGGATTCCCCGGAGGGAAGAACAGATGCTGGCTTCGTCGTCGATGATGAGGATTCTGTCTTTGATCATGCGGGCAGTTGAATGGTGAACTTGGCCCCAGTCGGCTGGATGTTCTCCACCCGGATCGACCCGTTGTGCTCACGGATGATCTGGTTGACTATGGCCAGTCCCAATCCCGTCCCTTTCTTTTTGGTGGAGAAATAGGGCAGGAAAAGCTTCGTCTTGTCCTCGACCGAAATGCCGGGCCCCGTGTCCGAGATTTCGATCGAAACCTGTTGTTGCTTCTTCTCGAAAGAGGTCCGGACCCGGATCTTTCCCTTTTTGTTCATGGCCTCGATGGCATTGTCGAAGATGTTGATCAGGACCCTTTTCATCTGCTCGGGGTCGAGTTGGATGGAAGAGGGAAGATCAGCCGCCAATTCGGCCTCGAACTTGACCTCTGAGAAGATGCCGCGGAACAAAGAAACGGTCTGCTCGATGAGGACCCGGAGGTCGGCCGGCCGGAGTTCAACCTTGGGCATGCGGGCGAAGTTGGAGAACTCGTCGACCATCGACTTGATCGTCCGGGCCTCCTGGATGATGGTTTTGGCGCCCTCTTCGATCACCATGGGGGAATTGGGGTCCTGCTTTTTCAACGTCTTGATGATTCGCTCGGCCGAAAGCTGGATCGGTGTCAGGGGGTTCTTGATTTCGTGGGCGACGCGCTGGGCCACCTCTTTCCAAGTCGCAAGCTTCTGGGCATTGATGAGCTGGGTCAGGTTGTCGAAGACAACGATCAGGCCGGAGAAATCGCCATTGGCCTGGGGAAGGGGAGAAACGGCCAGGGCCAGGGTGGTCGTCTGCCCGTTGGAGACGATGTTGATCTCCTTGTCCGAAAGACGGTACCGGTTTTTGATCCCCCAGGCGATGTTCTTGACGATTTCGCCATACTTGTCGTCGACCAGGACCTCCCGAAAATCTTTGCCCACGGGATTTTTATCCTCGAGGACCAACATCTCCCGGGCCGAGGGGTTGATCGTGGTGATCCTCCCCTCGGAGTCCAAGGTGATGACGCCGGTGGTGATGTTCTGCAGGACGGTCTCGATGTATTGTTTCCGGTTCTCGAGCTCGGTGGTCTTTTGGGCAATGTGCAGCTGGCTGTCCCGGAGGTCGGAGATCATCTGGTTAAAAGAATCGATGAGCGTTCCCAATTCGTCGGTTGCCTCATCCTCGACGCGCACGCCCAGGTTCCCGCGCGAAACCTCCCGGGTGGCCTGGGCCAGCTTTTCGATGGGCACGGTGATTCCCTTGGCCAGATGCAACCCGCTCCAGCTGGCCGCGAAGATGATCAGAAGGGTGATGAACATCAGGATAAAAATATAGAAAGTTTTGACCGTGATTTTCTGCGGAGCAAGAAGCCGGTATCTCTGGACGTAAGCGTTGACCGTATTGATGCGTTGGCTGTAGCTTTGGGGGAAGAACCGGCCGGCGGTCACCAGAACCCATCCAACGCCGGGAAAATCGAACCCCACTCCACTCCGAACAATCTCTCCCGCTCCCATCGGCTCGATGCTGCTGAAGCGGCCGCCCGGTTGGGCTTTTTGGACAAGTCCGGGTTGGACCGACTTGTAGTCCTGCAGGGGAAGGGCCGGGTTGAGATAGGTGAACAGCTCCTCGTTATCGAGGTAAATGCCGATCTCGTCAAGCTTGTACTCGCTGAGCCTCTGGCGGATGAAATCCCTGAGGGCCAGCCTGTTCTCCACCTGGACGAGCTTCCGGCCCTGGATTTCGCGAGCCAGCAGGACGGCGAAATGGCGGGCGGTTTCTTCCGCGTCTGAATAGACGCCATCGGCGATGCTCTGGGTGTCCTCGATGACCTTGTCGAAGGGCGTCTTGAACCAGAGCTCGATGTTGCGGCTGATCAGGTCGCTGGCGAAAAAGAAGAGAAGAAAGGTGGGGATGATGCTTAAGGCGATGAAAAACAGGACCAGCCGCGTTTTGAAATGGGAGCCGACAATATTCCTTTTGCGTTCGAGGTAGAGCTTGACCAGGTTCCTCCCCAGGAGGAAAAAGAGGACCAGAAACAGGATCAGGACGATGACCTGCATCATCGACAGCAGCACGTTGGTCACGGAAGTCGGAGAGAACTCCTGAGAAGTGCGGATGACGTATTCGATGGCGAAGAAGAGAACGACGAGAAGAATGATGAAGGCGGCGATGAAGCGAGGCCCTTTTCTTGCCGGTTTATCCATCGGCCTAGCCCTCTTTTTCCTGTTCCGGAGCGAGGAAATCGACGTAGTTCTCCGGGGTAATCCGGACGTCCAAGCGGACTGCGCCGCTCGGCCCGAGAGGCCGGGCCCTTTGCCCGTTGATCACAAGGTCCGTGCCGCCCGCGTTGCCGATGTTCAAGCGCACTTCCCGCTCCGCCTCGATGCTGAGCGCTTCGCCTTTTTTCTTGATGCCGTCCCAGACGGATTTCCCATCGGCATAGGCGTGGATCCAGGTTTCCTCAAGGAATGTCATTTGCAGGTGAAGTCCCTGGACCTCTTCGGCGACCGGAAGGGGCTCCAAAGGCGCCTGCCGCTTCGGGATCTCGAGGGAAGACGCCCGTTGCACTGTTGGTGCTGAGACCGGCGGCTTTCCTCGAGGGGACAAAACGAAGATGTCGAGAAGAACAAACCCCAGCCCCAAAATCCCAGCGGCCAGCGCGATGATCCAGATTGTCCGGCGGCAGAAGAAGCGGGGAGAAGATTTCTGGCTCGCTTTTTTTAAAGATTGCGCATACCCGAGCTGCTCTCTAAATGAGTGCACTTCTCGGTACCTGTTGAGCACCTGGTGCTCATCGATTCCAATGCACCGAGCATAGGAGCGAAGGATGGCGCGGATAAAAAACTCTCCGGGTATGGCCTCCAGCCGGTCGTCTTCGATGGCCTCAAGGAACTTCAGGCTGATCCGAGTGGAATCGGAGATATCCCGAAGAGAGATTCCTCGGAGCTCTCTCTCTCTCTTGAGTTCCTGACCGAGGGATACCATTTCTCAAAAATTTTAGGCGAATCCCCGAGACCTGTCAACAACGCCTCGCGGCATAGGCTCTCGGGCCTTCCCCGCGGGAACGGCCTGCTCTGCTGCCCAAATCGGGGAATTGGCCTCCTGGCCTTGGCTCGGTGATTTCTCTTTTCTTTGACAAAAAATGTCTTTATATTTAGCTGTATTATGGATTTCACCCGGGCCGTTCGCATCCAAGAAGAGCTGGCTTCCCGCTTGATTTTGGAGTGGGCCGGGGGCGAAGTCCGTCTGGTCGGAGCCGCGGACTGTTCTTCGGACCGGCTGGGGAAACACATTGCTGCGGCGGCTATTGTAATGGCCCTCCCCGGCCTTGAGGTCGTGGAGACCTCCCAGGCGGTGCGCCGGGTTTCTCTTCCCTATGTTCCGGGATTTCTGTGTTTCCGAGAAGGCCCTGTCGTTTTTGATGTCCTGGCCAAGCTCTCTCATCACCCAGATGTCATCCTGTTTGATGGGAATGGGATCGCTCATCCGCGGAGGATGGGCCTCGCCTCATATGTCGGGCTCCAATTGGACCGCCCTTCGATCGGTTGCGCCAAAACGGCCTTTTTCCCTTACCGCGTTCCGGCGGACCGCCGCGGGGCCTGGACGGTATACCGGAACAAAAACGGTGAGCCGGTTGGGTGTTGCCTGAGGACGCGCGTCGGAGTCAAGCCCGTGTTTGTGTCTCCCGGGCACCGAGTTGACTTCGGATCGGCCCGAAAAGTGATCCTTGCCTGCTCACGTTTCCGCATTCCCGAGCCTCTCCGTGAAGCCCACCGCCTAAGCCGGGAGATTCTCTAGATTTTCAGAAACCGGGCGAGAGAGCTCAGGCTCCCCAGGACTCCGAGAAAAGCGCCTCCCGCAATGAGGCCCAGCGTCTGAGCAGCCGTCAGAAAGCGAAATCCCACCAGCTCCTGGAGAGCCCCCAGAGAATGGCCGAGATACAGCGGGAAGAACTGGATCAAAAGATAGAGAAGGCCCAAGGACAACAGGCTCCCCAGGACCCCGAGGGTAAAGCCTTCAATGAGAAACGGCAACCGGATGAAGGTGTTGGTGGCCCCGACCAGCCGGAGGATTTCGATCTCGGCCTGGCGGGCAAAGACGTTCAGCCGGATGACGTTCGAGATGATGAAAAACGAAGCCAGAATCAGAATTCCGCCGAGGAAGAATCCGATCGCCCGGGTCAGACGGCTGAGCGACTGTATTTTCTGGACCCATTCCCGGTTGAATTGGACGTCTTCGACCCCGGTGATGTTCTTGATCTCCTCGATGAAGCCGAGGATGTCGTTTGACCGGAAGGCATCCTTCTGGAGAGTGGCTTCGAATGACGGGGGAAAGGGATTGGTCCCGAGATTCCTCAGGATCTCCTGGAGCTCTGGGAAGTTTTTCTCAAACTTTTCGAACGCCTGCTGCCGGCTGACATAACTCACCCGGACAACATAAGGCGAGGCCTTGATCCGCTCCTCGATGTGACTCAACTCATGGGGTGTGACATCGGAGGAAAGGAAAAAGACAACCCCCATGCTTTCCGACATTTCCCGGGCGACCTGCCGAAGGTTGTTGGAGAGCGAAAAGAAGACACCCAAGATCAGGAAGGACAGGCAGATGATGGTGATCGACAGGATATTCCTCGTCCGATACTGCCAGAGGTTGTTGCGAGCGTCGTTTAGGAAATACCTGATTTTTTGGAGGATGGCAGGACCTCCTTGCCGATAATCTTTCCTTTGAAAAGAAACAGAATCTTGTCGCCGAAATGGCGGATCAGCTCCTTATCGTGGCTGCAGATGATGACGGTTGTCCCCTGCTTGTTGATCTCCTTAAAGACGCCCATGATCTCCGAGGCCAGCTCGGGGTCCAGATTCCCTGTGGGTTCATCGGCCAGGAGAATCTGCGGCTCGTTCACCACGGCCCGGGCAATGGCGACCCGCTGCTGTTCTCCGTAGGAAAGGTGCGACGGGTATTCCCACATTTTCTGGTGGAGATTGACCAGCCGCAGGGCGTTGAAGACCCGGCGCCGGACTTCTTTCAGGGGAATGCCGAGGACGTGGAGGCCGATCGCCACGTTGTCGAACACTTTCTTATGGAAGATGAGCCGGAAGTCCTGAAAGACGATGCCCATGGTCCGGCGCAGCCGGTAGATGCGGTGGTCCGGAATCCGGAGGATGTTGATCCCGTCGACGACGATCTGGCCGCGGGACGGGAGAATCTCCCGAAAAATGATCTTGAGAAGCGTGGACTTTCCGGACCCGCTCGGTCCCGTGATGAACCAGAAGTCGCCCTTCAGAACGTGGAGGTTGACATCAAAGAGAGCCCACTGACCCTCCTCGTATTGCTTGGAGACGTGGTAAAGCTCAATCATTCGAGCGCTGCCGAGCCCGCCTGACCGGTGCCGGATTATAGCACATCAACAAGGGGATTCCTAGGTGAAAAACATGCGGGAGGGGAGGAGAGCCTTTAGCGAGCGAAAAGAAACATCAGCCACCCAAAGGCCAGAGCGCCAACGACCATGATCAGAAACAAACTCAGCCCGTACTTGAGCTGGCTCTTGAGGCCGTCGCGGCGGATGAGTGAGAGCACCATAGAGACAAAAAAAGCATAGACGATCATGGAGAGAAGATGGCTTCGGAAGATCATTTCTTCTTCCCTTTGGCGATGTCGAAAGCATCGATGGCAACGAGATAGTTCAGAAGTCCAGCGCCGGCAACGAACGCCGTTCCGAATTCGAAGGTGATGCGCTCGAGCGAGCCCTGCCCGAAGCCCAGCAGGCGGGAAAGCCCATAGACCGAGAGGTTGCCAAGGTCGGCGAAAAAGGCCAGGACGGTCAAAGGGTTCTCAGTCTGAAAGGGATAGATCCTCCCGCCCATGGAAAGGCCGATGGCCGTCATGGCCACGATCGAGACAAAAAAAATGGCGCCCCGCCAGAATTTCTTGAGGATCACATGCCCCAGGCCCGGTATGAGCCAGCCGGCGATGAGGGAGAGGGTCGCTTTCATTCTCTCAGAGCCTAAGAATATAAAGTAAAGGGCCGCATAAATCAAGTATAATGGCGGCATGCCGGAGCTTCCCGAGGTTGAGACGATCGTCCGCTGCCTCAGGCCGCGGCTCGTCGGCCTCGAAGTTCAATCCGTCCGGCTGGCTTTCCCCGCGGTCCTCCGGAACAAGGATAAGTCATATCTCCAAAGGTTTGTCGGCCGGTGGATCACCGGCCTGCGGCGGCGCGGCAAGATGATCCTTGTGGATTTTTCCGGAGGGCTTACGATCGTCGTCCATCTCAAGATGACAGGACAACTTCTTTTTTGTCCGAGTTCGGCCTCCCGCGATAAACACACGCATTGCGTCTTCACCTTTCGGGGCAAGGACGAGGAGCTTCGCTTCCGGGATGTCCGAAAGTTCGGGTTCCTCCTGGGGGTGAAGACGGACCGGGTGGAGGAGAGGCCTGAATTTCGCAGCCTCGGTCCGGAACCGCTGACGGTCGATTGGCCGGCTTTTCTCCGTCGATTCAGTGGTCGCCGGGGAAGACTGAAGAGCCTTCTGCTCAGCCAGCGGGTGGTCGCGGGAATCGGCAACATTTATGCGGACGAGAGTCTCTTCGAGTCCGGGCTTGATCCCCGGACCGAGGTTTCTCGCCTTGGGCCTCGCCGGCTGGAGAGGCTGTTCTTGGCCGTTCGTAAAGTCCTCAGCGATGCGATCGCGTTCAAGGGAACGACTGTCCGTGACTACCGGGATGGGAATGGCCGCGAGGGACTGTTTCAGAATCGGCTCAAGGTCTACGGCCGGGAAGGGAAACCCTGCGTGCGCTGCGGCACATCCATCAGGAGAATCCGCGTCTCCGGAAGGAGCACCCATTATTGCCCTGGTTGCCAGCGTCGCTAGGCGGAGGCGAATGGCCGCCCGTTCACTCAGAATGGGCGGGACCTTTTTGATTTGACAGAATCAGAGGTTTCCATATAATTCAAAGTGGAGTTCGGACCTCCACTGAGAAAACCCAGGTTCATCCGAAGAGAGGAGCGATTGCGCCATGCAATTTGGAAGCTTTAAAAGTGTGATGGAATTTGCCATCCGGCGCGAAGAGGAAGCGGCCCGAAACTATGCAAAGCTGAGTCGGATGGCCAAAGACCAAGGCGCGAGAAAACTTCTGGCGGAGCTTCAGGATGATGAGAAAAACCATAAGAAAATCCTCCAGGGGCTCACCCGAATCAAGGTCCGGGCTTCGGCCGCCAAAGACGTAAAAGACCTGATGATCAGCGATTATGTCATTGAGGAGCCGCTCACGCCGGACATGAACTTTCAGGATCTCCTGATTTTTGCCGCCAAGAAGGAGAAAAAGTCTGTCGACCTCTATATGGACCTGGCCAAAAAATCGCTGAGCAAAGAGCAGAGGAGGCTGTTTGAGTTCTTGGCCAAACAGGAACGGGCCCACAAGCTTCGCCTCGAGCTCGAGTACGAGAAACATGTCCTCTGGGAGGGATGATTCTTTGCCGGGGTATGCGGAGACTTAATCCAAATAAGGAGAGTGCTCATGGAGAAATGGGAATGCCAGGCTTGCGGCTATATTTATGACCCCGAGAAAGGAGATCCCGATAACGGCGTCGCGCCGGGAACTCCCTTCGAAGAGCTCCCGGACGACTGGGTTTGCCCCCAGTGTGGCGTCGGCAAAGAGTTCTTCCAGAAAGTCGCTTAAAGCCTGCTCGGCCAAGCCCTCAAAGGGAACTCGGATGAAAGCAGTGATTATCGGAAACGGCCTGGCGGGCACGATGGCGGCCAAAACGCTCCGGGAGTTGGACTCTCAGGTGGAAGTGGTGGTATTTGCCGAGGAGAGCTATCCGTATTATCCGCGGCCCAATCTCATCGAATTCATCGCCGGGAAGGTCCCCTATGAGCGCATTTTCGCCTTTTCCGAAGAGTGGGCCGTTCGCCAGAAGATCGATATCCGTCTGGGGACCCCGGTGCGCAAAATCTATCCTCGCTCCCGCGAGGTCGAGCTGGACGGGGGTCGGCGGGAAGTCTATGATGTCCTCCTCGTCGCCAACGGCGCCTCCTCTTTCATCCCTCCGATCGCCGGTGCCGCGAAGCCGGGAGTTTTCGCCCTGCGAACCCTGGATGATGCCCGGGCCGTGATCGACTATCTTCAGGCTCATGGCCAAGTGGTCATCATCGGAGGAGGACTCTTGGGCCTCGAGATCGCCCGCGCCATACGGTCAAGGGGCGCCGAGGTCGAAGTCGTCGAGTTCTTCGATCGTCTGCTGCCGCGCCAGCTCGATGCCCAGGGAGCCGCACTCCTCAAGAGCCAGATTGAGGCCACAGGGATCCGGGTTCGCCTTGGGGTTGTGACCGAGGAAATTCTCGGACAAGGAGAAGTCTCTGGGATCCGGCTGAAGGGCGGCGAAATCGTCGCCGCTAACATGGCCATCATCGCCGCTGGAGTCCGGCCGAATCTGAGCCTCCCCCAAGAAGCCGGACTGGCCACCGACAGGGGTTTGGTGGTGGACGACCGGTTGCGGACAAGCCATCCGCAAGTGTTCGCGGCCGGCGACAGCGTTCAGCACCGGGGCAAGGTCTATGGCATCATTCCCGCTTCTTTCGAACAAGCGCGCGCGGCCGCGTACAATATGCTCGGCCAGGAAAAGAAATACGAAGGCACGGTCCCCACAAACACCTTAAAGGTGGTTGGGTTGTATGTGACCTCCTTGGGGCTGGTCAACCCCGAAGGCCAGGGTTTCGAGGAGATCCGCAAATTCAACACGGAAGAGGGGATTTATAAAAAAATTGTCCTCCAGGATGGCGCCCTGGTCGGCGCAATCTGGATGGGGACGAAAAAGGGCGTAAACGAAATCGCCCGCGCCGTCACGGCGAAGGCCAAGGTCACCCAATGGATCAATACCCTCCTCGAAGAAGGCTTCGATTTTTCGGTGCTTTGAGAGCTCTCAGCCTCTTGATCATCACGGGATGTGGAGGCCTCTTCCTGCCTGCTTTCTCTCAGACCAAGCTCAGCGGATACCTGTCGGCCGCGTACGAGAACGGGCAGAAGGAAAGCGTTTCCCCCGAAGGGACATTCAGCCGGGCCAAAGCGGGCTTTATGGTTGTCGGCACGGCCGAGAGAATATTCACCTACGGCCTCGAGGCCCGGTTCAAGACGGAGAGCCGGCTGGAAATCGAAGAAGCCTGGGTCGGCATCGCGCCAGCTTCCTCCTTCGCTCTAAAGCTCGGACTTTATCTCGTTCCTTTCGGGAAGTACAATGTGGCCAATCGCCCTTATCAAAACCCCTTTATCGAGACGCCGCTGCCCCAGGCTTCTCTTTACCCAGAGAGCTGGCGGGACATTGGAATTTTGGCCGAAGGCCGGTGGGGGGCTCTGGGCTATTCCGTTTATTATGGGAATGGACTGGGCGAAGGCCGGGACCTTCGGGACGGCCAGCAGTTTAAAGACAATAACGGCCGCCCGGCCGGCGGCGGCCGGGCCTCATTGTTATTGAGCCAGAGCTTTGAGCTCGGCCTCTCGTATTACCGGGGCCGCTATGACGATGAGGGCCAGCGCTCGCTCCACCTCCGCGGGGCAGACATCAGCTGGAAATCGGAATCCTTTCAATTTTCGTACGAATACGATAAGGCGGTCCTCGACAATCCGGCGGGCTTCGGGCAGGGGACGGCTGATGGTCATTTTGCTCTGGCTTCACTGACCTTGGGGGAGTTCTCACCTTTGGTCAGCTACCAGAGCCTGCGGTACAGCGATCCCTATCACGGAGAAAATGTCCTGGAGCCTTCGCTTGGAGCTGGCATCGACAGGGACATCAGCCGGTGGGCCGTCGGGCTCGTTTTCTCCCCGGATCCCCGTTTTCTTTTCAAGGTTGAATATGACTTCAACCGGGAGGCCACGGGGAATGTCGATAACGATCTTTTTCTTGCTCAGGTATCGGTTCACTTTTAATAAAGAAGCGAATGATCTGAGAAAGGCAGTTCATGGCAAACGTAGTTGTTCTTGGAACGCAGTGGGGGGACGAAGGCAAGGGCAAAATCGTCGACCTCCTCGCGCCCGCATTCGATGCGGTCGCCCGCTACCAGGGGGGGCACAACGCCGGACACACTGTCTGTATCGGCGGCCGGAAAATCGTCCTCCACCTCGTCCCGTCCGGGATTCTTCATCCGGGGAAGCTGTGTGTGATCGGAAACGGCGTGGCCTTCAGCCCGCCGGCCTTTATCAAGGAGATTTCGGCCCTTGAAGAATATGGCGTTTCCGTCGAGGGACGTCTGGTCATCAGTCGCGGGGCGCACCTGATTCTTCCTTATCATCCCCTGGTCGAAAAAATCGCCGAGGAACGGAAAGGCGCAAGAAAGATCGGCACAACCAGTCTTGGGATTGGCCCCTCGTACGAAGACAAGGCGGCCCGCTGCGGCATCCGTGTCGGCGACCTCCTCGACCTTGATGTTTTCCGGGAAAAGCTGGACGCGAACCTGGCCGAGAAAAACGCCCTTTTCCGGGCGGTGGGGCTTCAGCCGCTTGACCCGGAAAAAGTCTTTGCGGAGTTCGCCGACTGGGCCGCCCGGATCGCTCCGTATGTCGGCGATGCGTCGCTCGTCCTCCACCGTGAGATACAGGCCGGAAAATCGGTGCTCTTCGAAGGGGCCCAGGGGGCGCTTCTTGACGTTGACCACGGCACTTACCCCTTTGTGACGTCTTCAAACTCAACGGCTGGGGGAGTGGCGACCGGGTTGGGGATCGGCCCGACCCAAATCGATGAGGTCCTGGGGGTAACCAAAGCGTATACGACGCGGGTGGGCGGCGGTCCGTTTCCCACCGAAACCCAGGACGAGTGCGGACGGCTGATCTCTGAGCGGGGGAATGAATTCGGGGCCACGACCGGGCGACCGCGCCGCTGCGGCTGGTTTGACGTTCTGGCCGTCGGCTACAGCTGCCGGATTAATGGGATCGAGCGGATCGCTCTGACCAAGCCCGACATCCTGGACGTTTTCGAAGAAATCCCGGTGTGTATCGGCTATCGGTACAAGGGGTCGACGCTGAATACGTTCGTAACCGAACCATGGATCCTGGAGAAGGTCGTGCCAGAGTACAAAGTGATGAAAGGCTGGAGGACTCCCATCCACCGACTCACCGACCGAGATCGGCTTCCGGGCGCATTTACTGATTATATCCGGTTCATCGAAGACGCCGTCGAGGCCAGAGTCTGCATCATTTCAACTGGCGTGGAGAGGACGGACTCGATCTTCATCGATGAGGAGCTCACGGGCGCAGTTGACCTTGACCGTCTGAAAAAAGACCTGGCCTGAGAGGAGTTGCGACGGGGCCAACTGAAAAGGAGGGCATAATGAAAATCGACTCCCGAACGAAGCTCGATGTCCTGTTGAAGAAGTATCCGTTCCTGATGGATTTTCTGGCCGAGCTTTCGCCGCGATATGCCCGGCTTCAAAGTCCGGTCCTTCGGAGAACGCTGGGCCGGGTGGCGAGCCTCAATCAAGTCGCGGGCTTCGGCGACCTGCCGCTTTCCGAGCTCCTGATCAAGCTCCGGGCGGAGATCAAGAGGGCGACGGGGGAGGAGATCGAGGTCGATTTTGGCCCCGCTTCACCGGCTCCCCCAGTTTCCAAAGAGGCGCGTCAGGAAGTGCTCAAGGACATCATCCGGGAACTCCACAAAGGGGGAAACCTGGAGGAGCAAAAGAGACGTTTCGCCGAGCTCATCCGGGATGTCAGCCCGAGCGAGATCTCGGAGATGGAGCAGAGATTGATCGAGGAGGGCATGCCCGAGGAGGAAGTCAAGCGGCTCTGCGATGTCCATGTCCAGGTGTTCAAGGAATCGCTCGACGAGAAACCCCTTCCTTCGGCGGTCCCCGGACACCCGCTTCACACTTTGGTCGAGGAAAACCGGGCCCTCCGGAGAATCCTGGACGAGTTCAGAGGACTTCTAGACAGGGTGACGCCGGGGGACGGCGGAGTCACCTTGGAAAAGCTCCGGGACGAAATCCAGTCCGCCCTTAGCGAGCTCGCCCAGGTAGAAAAACACTATCTCAAGAAAGAAAACCAGCTCTTTCCTCTCCTTGAATCGAAGGGAGTTAGCGGCCCGTCCAAAGTCATGTGGGCCATCCATGATGATATCCGGATGATGATCCGCGAGTTTCGCGGGTTTCTCGTC
>Ga0172364_10002675_pt1 | contig 14180 bp, 15 predicted proteins | sample LakKivSesite10cm_FD_114545 | JGI IMG/M metagenome (GOLD analysis project Ga0172364, IMG submission 114545) | Sediment microbial communities from Lake Kivu, Rwanda - Sediment site 10cm | ecosystem: Environmental > Aquatic > Freshwater > Lake > Sediment | place: Rwanda: Western Province, Lake... | reverse complement strand
TAAGCCGTCTCACGCAAAGGCGCAAAGAACGCCAAGTATTAGCGGGAAAATGGCTTATTGGCTGTGACAAGCACGGTTTTTCTGTGTTTTCTTGGCGAACTTGGCGGCTTGGCGTGCACATCTTTTTATTTCCGATTCTGCGCCAACGGACGCGAAACAAGTTTCGCTATTCCTATGACAGGTGAAGGCATGTACGGGCGGCCCCGGCGGGGGCCGCCCGCGTGGGATCGGGTTCAGCCGCTGCTCTCGTATTTGAAGGACACCTTCACCTTCGCACGGTAGGCGCGAACCTTCCCTTCTTCGAGTTGCATGTCCAGCTCGACGACCTCGGCGATGCGCAGGTCGCGCAAGGACTTCGCGGCAATCTCCACGGCGGCCGCGGCGGCCTTCTCCCAGGACTCGGTGCTGGTCCCCACCAGCTCGATCACTTTGTACACACTCTCGGCCATGCCTCCCTCCTTTCGCCCGGACGGGCCCAATCAGCCCGCGGGTCACTCGTCGCCGCCCCCCATCCCAGTGCAGACAGCCGGCGGCGCTCCACCAACACAGTACACCGCCCTTCGACGTGAGGTTCGGTGCCGTTTCCACATGCTGGGGCCTGCTCTCACAACGCAGGCTCTGGCGCAATAAGTCCCCGGTTGATCAGACGTTCGCGCTCCCAGGTGGCGAAATCTACCGGCGGGTGGATGGTCTCGGCGTCCGGCTTGCGCTGTAACTTAGCCACATCGTTGGGGCATCCTGTGACGCACAACCCGCAGCCGATGCAGTGTTCCCGGTCTACCATCGCTACCCCGTCCTGTTCGGAAATTGCGTGCACCTGGCATCGCTCTACGCACGTGCCACATCCCAGACATTCGTCGGGATCAATGACTGCGTAGTAGTTGGCGTGAGCCACCGAGTTTTCAATGCCCCACTCGGTGATGCCCCGTAGGATGCCACAACAGCAACCGCAGCAGTTGCAGACGTAACCAAGCCCTTTCATCACGTTGCTGACCGTGTGTACCAGCCCGATCTCCTCGGTCTGGTCGAGCAGGGCCAGGGCTTCTTCCTGGGAGATGTCGTCCGGGCGGGGAGATCGCTCGATTGAGGAGAAGTTCAGGCAGACCTTCAGCGGGAAGTCGCAGTGACGGTGACCGAGATAGTCTTGTTGCACCCGGCAGATGCAGTCGCGGACAGCAAACGTTTTGGCAGCCAGGAGGATGGCCCGCACGTCGTCGTAGGGCAGGATCCATTCTGACTTCACCGCGCTCTGGGCGGGGACGACGCGGTGCAGGGCCGGTTGTGGCTTCATAATCCCCGCTGCTCCGCCGCCCGTCATGTACTCCTCGACGAGATGAGCCAGCTCGTGGTCCATGCTTTCCAGTTGAGCTTCGTAGATGCCGACGACGAAGGGGGCCAGTCTAAACCGTGGCGTGCTGGCCTGTTTGTCGAACCAGACGAGTCCCCGCCTGACCATCTGCATCAGCCTGTTTCTGGCCTCTCCGACGGGCAACCTGACCCGGTTAGCTATGGCGTCAATGGGTTCCAGCTCGCCGCGCAGTTGGCTGGCCAGCCAGGCTTCTTCCGGTGAGAATATCTTTTTCAGAATCGTTATCTCGGTGTTGGACGGTGTTCTGGGAAAGCCGTTGGGCAACCTGTCCAGGGCGTCGGCAAGCTGTTCGTAAACGTCGTTGGTCATCGTATCATCCTTTCTTTTCCTCACTGACTTTCGCTTTTTCACCCCTCGTGCGCCCGTTCTACTCTCTCGTCAATGTAACGCATCAATGAATAGCAGACTGGCTCGAAGTACCTCGGCCAGAAACGGGCAGCCAGAGGGTTCATCGGTTCAAAGTCAACCGCGCACCGCTCATACCCCTCCGCCTGCGCCCACTCCAGCGAGCGGTTCAGCAGCGCCGTGGCTATCCCTCTGCCCCTGGCGCGCTCCTTCGTATACGCACTCACAATGCTCGCCGTCTTCTCATCCTGGATGATCGCACAGGCGTCCGGATTCGCCGGCCCAAGCCCAATACACCCTACCACCTCTTCTCCCTCGTATGCCAGCCACAGCGCATTCCTCGCTTGCCCCAACCATTTTTCGTAGTCCTCGGCCTCGTGTATCCAGAACGTCGGTGCCGCAGCCACGTGCCGGTTCAACGCCTCACCGAATGCCGCCGCCTCCGCCACATCTTCCACGCTCGCTCGCCGTAGTTCTATCTCTGCCGCACCATCTCCCACCGGTTTCAACTTGCGCAGGCTATCAACTGCCGCTAGCCCAAATCCCAGCCAATGCCAGCCCTCGATGCCCTCCCGGTCGTGAGCCAACGTGGTCACCAGATGCGTGAAACATCCATCCGCAACCCAGCACGCCGAAATATGTCCGTACATTTCCTCGTAAATTCGCCGGCTCTCCCCCAACTCGGCACCGTTGGCCCACTCGGGACTGTACACACTGCGCTTTCCCAGGAACATCGGAATCACGAATCCCAACAGAAAGCCGGCGAGCCGGTTGCCCCGTATGGCGACGACGCCGGGAACTTCTCCTGTGAGATCGCACAGCATAGCAATGATTGTGTTGGTATCCTCGTAGCGGGATGGCAAAAGGGGTACATGCTCGCGCAGAGCTTTGTAGCGGACGCTCACCAATGCAGCGGCGTCTTCAAGGTGCTCTTCCCGTAGTGGAACGATCTGAAGTGACATATTGCTTCTCGATGAGTTCACTTGGTTTGCACCGTCATCTGCTGTAATACCTTGCACTTTGTCGCGGCTGGAGGCCGGTCCGCCCGAAGCCGGGAGGCGACGGCCCACGCCTGGTCAGATGGAAGCCTCGCCAGATGTTGGAAGCATCCGGCTACGAGGGATGGAAGCCCTGCCAGGGCTACACACTGGCAGCGGGAGCCTGTCCTGAGATATGCCTGTGCAATTTACGGCGCAGAGGTCTCCCTCTCAATGATCTGCTTGATGGTCTGATGAAGCGCCGGTGCTTTGTTGGCCGCAACGTCCCATACAATGTCGTAGTCTACGCCGAAGTACTCGTGTACCAACTTGTCGCGCATACCGGCCATTGCCCGCCATTCCAGGTGGGGGTACTTCTCTTTGAAATCGTCGGGTATCCGTTTGGTCGCCTCGCCAATGATTTCGATGCTCCGCACGAAGGCTCTCTGCAAGGTCTCGTCAAGCATGAACCGCTCTCGGGTGAGGCTTCGCGCCTGGCGCGTCAGGTATTCGGTTTCATCGAGAATGTGACACAAGTAATCAAGAGCCGAGAGCGACATATTCAACCTCGCGCATAATGTGTGGCCCAAGGTAGGGGCTGAGCGCCTCAGTCGTGACCAGTTCCACACGCCTGCCCAACAATTCCTCCAGATAGAAAGCAACCCGCATAAAGTTGTCGAATGTCTTATAGCCTCGCTTGAATTCTATCAGCAAGTCTATATCGCTGCTAGCCTCTTGTTGTTGGCGTACAAAAGAACCAAACAGACCAAGTTTGGCCACCCCGAAGCTTTTTATCTGGTCGCTATGCTCCTGGATCAGCAGCAGGATGCTCTCTTTGGTTTGCACCGTCATCTGCACACCTCGCGTTTGGGATTTACAGTGCAGAGTTCTCACTCCTCAGCGCATCGGCGATGGCCGTGGCCCAGGAGGTGATGGCCTCCCAATCGCGGAAGTCGCCGACCGGTGCCTTGACACCCTTGACGATCAGCTTCTCGGCCAGGCCGAGTTTCTTGGTGTCCAACACGCCGTGGAATAAGGCAATGTCGCGGGGCCGGATGCGGTCGGCGATAGGCTGCTGCGCCTCGGGGAAGCGCCAGCCTTTCATCAACTGCACCGCATCCCCCTCGCCCGTAGGCCCGCTGGAAAAGAGCCACACCGGCCGCTCGGCCAACTTCTTCTCATTGGCCTCCAGGAATTTCACTGCCTCCTTGCGCCATTGGCCCATGTAAACCGCGCTGCCCAGCACCACCGCCTTGAAGGGGGTCAGGTCGCCGACGCGATCCGCCGGCAGCACGTCGGCACGGAAACCCGCCTCACGAAGCACTTGACCGATCTTCTCGGCAATCTCTGCCGTCGCGCCGTATTTGGTGGCGTAGGCTACCAGCACTTGCATGTCCATCTTGATCCTTGCATACCGTAGTCAGGGCGACTGGACTGACAGTACGCATCTCCTTTCTTTTTGAGATCGAGTTAGGCCGTCGCCCTTGGCCGAGAGATCAAGCTTACTGGAGTAGCAATGGGCGGAGGCTGTTGGCCCAGGTGCGAATGGCGTCCCAATCCCGGTGATCGCCCTCCGACCAGACGCCGAAGGCGACACTCAAGCGAAACTTCAGCTTATCGCCAAACGACGGGATTTTGCCGATGTCCAGCGCCCCGGCAAATAAGCCCTCGCTGACCGGCTTCACCAACGCGCGCACCGGCTCCAACCACGCCGCCACTCCCTCTCGGTATTTGTCGGCGCCCGGCATGGCCAGCGTCATGCACACCAAAAACGTGGCGAAGGGCCTCTGGGTCAATGCCGCCCGATGAGTGTGCACGAATTGCATGGCCTCCGGCAGCCATCGCCCCCCTTGAATGGCGCTGCCCGCCACCACCGCCCCGTAGGGAGCGAGGTCTTTTACGTCTTCCATGGGGCGAACATTTACCTGCGCTCCACTTTCGGCTAGCGTCTTGCCGATCGCTTCGGCCACGCCGGCGGTGGAGCCGGTCCGGCTGGCGTAGGCAACGAGGATTTTATTTGACATTGTGATTTATCCTAATCTTTCGGGATGCCTGTCTCTAGCTGGAAGAGCCTTCGGGTAAACAAGATGTTCCATCGGTTGCCTGCAAGCGCCTGGGGCGCGATCAATGCACTCGCAACCGGGATGCTGTGGTGGGTTAAGTGGAGATTTCCGGCTTCGCCCTGGGTGAGTCCGAATTGGCGGCCTGCGCCTATTTCACTCGCCGGTCTCCGCAAGAATGCGCCGGACAACTGGTTCCAACTTGGGTAAATCCTCAGATGCCGTCTTCCACACCACCGCCAAATCTACTCCAAAGTAGTCGTGAACCAGCTTGTCTCGCATCCCCGCTATCTCTCGCCAGCCCACCTCTGGATAACGGGCTCTTACATGTTCTGGAATACGTTTTGTCGCCTCTCCGATGATTTCCAGCGCGCGAATGATTGCAAATACCGTCTTGTCATCCACAGCAAATTGCCCGAAGGTCATGCCCTTGATGAACTGTTCCACTTTCACCAGTGCATCAATGATGTCTTCCAGATAGTCTGCATAGGTGCGTCCTGTCGTCATACCGGCACAACCTCACTCAATATTCGCTCGCCAATCCTGGGTTTGAGGGCACTTTGCATCACCAGGTCCACTTCAACGCCCAGCAAGTCGGCCAGATAATTTTCCAACTCGATGAATGTCAGCAGGCTGGGCGGTTCATCAAAGGCGACCAGCAAGTCCAAATCGCTATCCGGGCGTTGTTCCTGGCGCAGATACGAGCCGAACACCCCCAACGATTTTACCCGATACCGTTCGGTAAGCTCTGGTAGTCGCTGACGGAGTATTTCCAGCAGATGAGCCAGGTTTGTTTGCTCCTCTTGCATAGCTGTATTCCTCCTTGATTCCGAGACGGATGGTTGCCTTTTCTGCCCAAACCGAACCGGCGGCAGGGTGGGCGACTGGCTTGTTGTTTTAACCGCCCGCTTGAACCAAAACTCCTTTGCTTTCTCCATAACTTGGATGTCGGCTTATATACAATAGTGTTCCATCAGAAAGCAATTGGAGGAAGTCTGATGCTCCCGGTGTGCATGCCCCCTGAAAGTTGCCCGCCTGAAACTGATAAGTGCTTCCGTTAATACCAATCAGTGTGAACGTACCAGAACACGGAATCGCTGGAATATCAAACGGGCCACACACCGAACCTATAGCGCATGATTTCCCGATAGTCACTGTGACCTGAAAAGTGAAGTCTCCATTTTTTGCAGTGCCCGACCAAGTGCCTGCAATTGCGTCTGCATTGGTAGGGACTTGCGTGGTAATTGGCGAAACCGCAGTTGGCTGAATGGCCGGTTTCTTTGTTGCTACTGGTGTTGGTGCGTCTGTTGGCGGGGTTGTTGTCAAAGTTACTGTCGGCAATTGGGTATTCAGCGTGTCCAGAAATACTGTCTCAAACTTGAGGCGATCGGCAGAGACAGCAACTCGGATATTGGGGCAATTTTCTCTCACAACAGTTCTGCCGCTTTCTGGCCCTTCTTCCTCAATAACACACAGGTTTTGGGTCTGATATGTTGCAAGTCCTTCGTCGGTCAATATTGCCGCCGTCAGTTGGTCCCAAAAGTGGTTTCCGCCTGAAAAAAGCCAGGAATTTTTTGTGTATAAATCAAAGATAAAAGCCGCCTCTGGAGTAGCATGACTCGCCTTCACACGCTCATAAAAGTCCTTGGTAAGAGGTACATAGTTGGTTGCATCCAATGGAACTAAAGTGATAAACATCCCCGACTGAAAAACAACATTCGCCGCGAAGGGGTCTACATAGATATTCCACTCGGCTACTTGATTGTCAATTCCAACGCCTGTAACTGCGATATTGCCCGGCACATTCACCGCTCCCCCCATGATGTAAATCATTTCAACGTTGTCCACTAACGAAGGCGCGGCCTGCACAGCATCAGCGATGTTTGTAAGAGGCCCTAAGGCGAGCAACGTGACCTTTTGTGGTGATGACTGGATAGTGGATGTAAGCAATTCAACAGCGTTGAGATTTGATACTGTATTTTGACCTTCGGGCAAAGTGAGACCTAATAGATTATCCGCGCCTTGACGCCAATCGTTTGGAAAAGCGTGATTTCCTTTTAGCGGTTTTTTGCGCCCGCAAGCCACAGGCATCTTGTCATATCCTGCCAGCATTACAAGGCTGAGAGCATTTCGGATTCCGGGCGCACAATGCGCCTCCCCAGTTCCAGTCACAGTGATAGCCTTTACTATCACATCAGATCTTTGGAGCAAATAAAGGATTGCCCCCAGTCATCCGGAGCCATGTCCGTATCAATTATGACGATTCGGGATTGGGAAGTAGGCAGGATGGGAGATGCTTGCGCGGTGGCCGCGGGAGTTGGAGTCAGAGGTATAGGCGTTGGAGTGAGTGAGGAGATTGTCGTTGTAAGTGTTTTCCCAACTGCTTGCTCAATAGCGGCTGTCGCAATCTGACCAGCAGCAATCGTAGCGGCAACTTGAGTCTCCACCTGTCCGGTTGGTCTCTCTGTCGGTGTCGGGTTTGCTGGTTGGCAGGCCACTGGTAGAATCACAACAGCAAGGAGTATAACACGAGCGTATATTTTCATCGCGCGTCCTTCCTCAAAAGCGCTGCAGGCGACTGCAATGAGCCACCCAACAGCAGGTGCATCAGTCGTCCCTACGGAGCGTAGCAGAACAGCGGTCGGCTGCCAATGCTGATCAGGTTTCATCCCCTAACATTTTGATGATGTGTCTCGCCAGGTGCTCTTTGATCTCCCTGTGGCGAGGAACAGGCTGAGATACTTTCGTCCTCGGGTTCTGATACCAGTCGTGCTTCGTCCCCTGACGAATGAGTACGCATCCCATTTTCTCTAGCTCGCGTATCAAATCTCTTCGTTTCATGCCATTTCCAGTTCGGCGACCCTGCGGACGTGGGGGATGCTTCCGCTGGTAAGTTCCCGGTAAATATCTCTCAGATTTTCTTCCAATTCCTCTATCGTTTCGCCTTGAGTCCAGTAGTCAGGGTATTCTTCCAGATATCCAAGCCACGTGTCCTCATCTTGCCAGTAGATGTACTTTATTGCTTTCATCACCCTATTCCTCTCCCAACTTTGGTTCTTGTGTTTACACTCCGCCTTGTTTTTACTCGGCATGTTTGCCGAAGAGAAACCCAACTATGCCCTGCATTATACAACAACCCCCCCGAATTGTAAACACCGTTTGCCTTAAACCGCCGTCAATGATACAATACCCCCCACGCCAATCAATGCCTGTCGAGGAGAATGTTTTGCAACGCACGATAAACATGCTCAAACAGAATGGGGGGCGATGGGCGCTGGTGGTGATATTGCTCATCGCCGCCGCTTTGCGCCTGTACAACGTGGCCTGGGACGGGGGGGAGTTGACCCATCCCGACGAGCGCTCCACGGTGGCCTTCTACGCGCCGACCATGCACTGGCCCCGCGATTGGTCCACCGCCCTCAATCCCAGGCAATCGTCGTTCAATCCGCTGTGGGACCCGGCTAACCAGCAGCGGCGCTCGTACACCTACGGCCACTTCCCGCTCTACGTGTTGACCATCACCGCCAACGTGCTTCACGCCCTGGCTCCCCTGGCCCAGCGGGCCGGAGCCTCTACGGGACTGGTCCGCGCCCTGACCGGCGCGACCGACATACAGGGGTTCGCCTTCATCGGGCGGGTGCTCGCCGCCCTCTCGGATACGGCCACGGTGTACCTGGTGTACCTCATCGCCCGCCGAATCTATGGGCGCGGCGCGGCATTGCTGGCTGCTGCTCTCTCCGCTTTCACCGTTTTGCAGATTCAACTGGCCCACTTCTTCGCCGTGGACCCCATCTCGACCACGTTCACGCTGCTGGCTCTCTACGGGGCGATGTTGATGGTCGAGCGGCGCACCACGGGCGCGGCGGTGCTCACCGGCGTGGGCATGGGATTGGCCGTGGCCTCCAAATTCAGCGCGCTGCCCATCCTGGCCGCGCCGGTGGCAGCGGTGTTGATCGTTGCTCTAACCCGAACAGGCCAGGAGCAGGTACTTTTAACCACGGAGAGACAGGGGACACGGAGATTCTCTGGAATTTTGAAAACTCTGTGTCCTTCGTGTCTCCGTGGTTCATTTTCTGGCCCCCAAAACGAGGATGTGGTTAATGAAGTCCCGGCGAACGAGGGCGGGGATCGGGCCGCAGTGCAAAGGCGGGCCTGGCGGCATTGTCTGCTGGCCCTCGTGGTGGCCTGCGTCGTCTTCGCCGTCACCTCGCCTTTCGTGCTGCTGGACTGGCCCAATTTCGTGCAGGCGGTCATCCGCGAGCAGGGGGCGATGGTGCGCGGCGTTGCCGACATGCCCTTTACCCGCCAGTACCGGGGCACCACGCCCTACCTCTATTTCATTGAGCAGCAGTTGCGGTGGGGGATGGGCCTGCCGTTAGGCCTGGTCGGTTTCCTGGGACTGGTCTGGGTGCTGGTGCGCGCTGTGCTGCGGCGGGCACAACCCGGCGAGTGGATTTTGCTCTCCTGGATCGTGCCTTACTTCGGGATCACCGGGCTTTTCCTGGCCAAGTTCATGCGCTACATGGTGCCGGTGGTGCCACTTTTCACCCTGATGGGGGCGGGGATGCTGGTGCAAATCAGCAAATCGGCAAATCGGCAAGTGGGCAAGTTGCAGATTTGCAGATTTGTAGATTTGCTGATCGCGGCGACGCTGGGCGGGGCGGTGCTCTGGTCGCTGGCCTTCGTTAATGGGGTGTATGGCACGGAGCACACCTGGATCACCGCCTCGCGCTGGATTTACGCCAACGTGCCCGACGGCTCGGTGCTGGCCGTGGAGCACTTGGACGACCACCTGCCTCTCTCGCTTCCTGAGCCGGAAGCGAACGCGGGCGCGCACGAGTACCGCCAGGTGGACCTGCCGATGTACGAGGAGGACACGCGCGAGAAATACGAATTGCTGCGTGCCCGGCTCCGCGAGGCGGACTACATCGTGCTCTCCTCCAATCGCCTGTACCGCACTATCCCTCGCCTGCCGCAGCGTTACCCGCTGAGCACGCGCTACTACGAGCTCCTGTTCTCAGGCCAACTGGGATTTGAGAAAGTGACCGAGTTCACCACCTACCCGCGCCTGGGCCCGGTGTCTATCCCTGACGATGACGCCGACGAGAGCTTCACCGTCTACGATCATCCCAAACCAATCATTTTCAAGAAGGTGCGCGACCTGAGCGATCAGGAGTGGGATGCGCTGCTGGGCGGCACCTGGGAGGGGGCGATTTCCGGTTACGTGGGCCGCCCGACGTTGCTCTCGCTGGCGTGGCTGAGTTCTTCTGGTTCGTCACCATTGCCTCAGGAGGAGGGCAGGGAGGACAAGACCCTGCTCCTTGACCGGCCGGTGGACGAGTTGCCCGTGGTCGCCGATTTCGGCTGGAACGCCCTGGCCAGCCGGTCCACACCACTGGCGGTGCTTGTGTGGTGGCTGGCGGTGACCCTCATCGGGGCGCTGGCCTGGCCACTGACCTTCACCGTTTTCCGCAATCTGGCCGACCGGGGGCACGCGCTGGCCCGCAGTCTGGGGCTGATCGTCCTGGCTTATCTGGTGTGGCTGCCGGCCAGCCTGCATTGGCTGCGCAACGGCCTGCCCCTCACTTTGGCGGCTATGATCGCGCTGGCCGCCGTTTCCGCTTTCCTGCTGTGGCGCAATCGCCAGGCCGTAATTGCTTTCTGGCGCGAGCGCTGGCGCATCTTAGCTTTTGAGGAAATTTTGCTCCTGGCCGCTTTTCTGCTCTTCGTCTTCATCCGCATTCTCAACCCGGACCTGTGGCAGCCATGGCAGGGCGGCGAGAAGTCCATGGACATCGCCTACCTCAACGCCTGCCTGCGGAGTGCCTACCTGCCGCCCTACGATCCCTACTACGCTCACGGGTATCTCAACTACTATTACTACGGCCAGTTCATTATCTCCCTCGTCGTCCGCCTGACCGGCATCGTGCCCACTGTGGCTTTCAACCTGGCAGTGCCGATGTTGTTTGCGTTGACGGTGGGGAATGCGTTTGGGGTGGGGTATAGTCTGGCGGGGGGACTTGGGGGGAACTCAGAGGGAGCACGGGGGAACTCAGGGGAACTCAGGGGAATTTGGGGGGGATTGCTGGCGGCGGCGTTCGTAGCTGTGATTGGCAACCTGGACAGTCTGGTGCAGATCGTCACCCGCCTGGGCGAACGCAGTGGCAGCACGTTCCAGAGCAGCATTCCCGGCCTGGAGGGCCTGGTGAAGGGCGTGCTGGGGTTGTGGCAGGTGTTGAGGGGAGCTCAGCCATTTCCCGGCTTCAATTACTGGAACCCCAGCCGGGTGATCCCTTTCACCATCAACGAGTTTCCCTACTGGAGTTTTCTTTTCGCCGATCTACACCCGCACATGATGGCTATCCCTTTCACCATTCTGGTCGTGGCGTTGGCGCTGGATGTTTTGATGGAGGGGTGGAAGGGTGGAAGGATGGGAGGATGGGCGCGGTACGTGGTGATTCCCGTTTGCCTGGGTGCGCTGGGGGTGATCAATACCTGGGACCTGCCTACTTACTTGGGATTGGTCGGGCTGGCTTTGCTTCTGCGCTGGCGGCACAAAGGATGGAGCGCGGTTCTGCTGGCCGTGGCGGTGACCGGCCTGCTGGGTGTGCTCAGCTTGCTGCTGTATCGCCCCTTCTTCGCCTACTACAAGGCCTTCGTCGTGGGCATTGGCTTCGTCAAGGCGCGCACTGGTCTCGATCCCTTCCTGCGCATCTGGGGGGTGTTTCTGTTCCTGGTGGCCAGCCTGCTGGTGGTGGACGTGGGGCGGCAACGGGCGCGGTTGGGGATTCTGCGCTTCCTGCGTTTGCTGTGGCAGCGCTGGGAGGCGTTGCCCCATCTGAGCGAGCTTTACGGCGCGCTGGTGCGGCCACGACCGGGTTACCAGGCGGTGCTTTATGGCCTGGCTGGCGTGCTGGTCCTGCTCGTTGTTCTGGCTGTGGCCAAGTTGTGGGTGTTCGTCCTGCTGATCCCGCTGATTGGGCTGGCTGTGCTTTTGCTGTGGCGCGACGACGCCACGCCTGCCAAGCTCTTCGTCTACGCGCTGATCTTCACCGCCCTGCTCGTTCTGCTGGGCATCGAAGTCATTTATCTGAAGGATTTCCTGAGTGGCAGCGAGTATCACCGGATGAACACCGTGTTCAAGTTCGGCATCCAGGTGTGGGTGTTGCTGGGACTGGCCACGGGAGCGGCGTTGCCCGGATTGTGGGCGGCGGTAGAGCGTTGGCGTTCGCGGGGGATGCGTTGGGCGTGGCCCGTGGCTCTGATTCTGCTTTTATTCGCAGCATGTATCTATCCCGCAGTGGGCACGCCCGCCCGGGTGGATGACCGCTTCCCCGGCGCCCGCCCGCCGTTGGGCACCCTGGACGGCATGGCCTTCATGACCGTGGGCGAGTATGTGTGGCCAGAGGAAGGCAATCGCTTCGAGTTGAAATACGATTATCAGGCCATCCGCTGGCTGATGGCCAACGTGAAGGGCACGCCAGTGGTGGCCGAGGCAGCCATCGGCTATTATCGCGAGTTCGGCGTACGTGTGGCTTCGTACACCGGGCTGCCTACGCTGCTGGGCATGCACCAGTCAGAGCAGCGTTACGGCGGCCAGGTGGGGGAGCGCGACGGCATGGCCCGCGATTTCTTCAACACTACCGACCTGGAACGGGCGCGCCAGCTCATCCGCGATCTGCACATTCGCTACGTCTACATCGGCCAATTGGAGCGCACGGTCTACGATCCGGCTGGCCTGCAGAAGTTCGACCAATTGGTACAGACCGGCGAGATGCGGGTGGTTTACGAAAACGAGCGGACGACGATCTACGAATGTCTCTGGTAGGGGTGGCTCTTGTGGCCGCCTGGGCAGGTACAAGACCTGCCCCCCTGCCCAGATGGGTGTAATATTTTGGCTTATTGTACATCTTTATTAGTGCAACCAAACACGACGAATGGAGAGGCTGATCGTTGCTGACGATTTCGCCCGGCTGTACGAGGAATATCTGCCCCGCGTCCTGAACTACATGCGCCTGCGGGTGGACGACGAGGCACTGGCCGAGGACCTGACCGCGCTCACTTTCGAGCGGGCGCTGGCGGCGTGGGGTGGCCTGCGTTCTCAGTCTGCTTTCGGTGGCTGGCTGTTTCGCATCGCCCACAACACGGTGGCCGAGTATTACCGGGGCCGGCGGCCGCTGGCCTCCCTGGATGGCCTGGCCAACGTGCCCGCCGACGACGCGCCCGCCGAGCAATGGGTGGAGCAGGCCGAGGAGTTGTTGGCCCTGCGGGGAGCGCTGCGGGCGTTGCCGGAGCGGGACCAGGAGGTCATCGTTCTCAAGTTCGTCGGCGGGTTGGGCAATGAGGAGATTGGACGAGTTATGGGCCTGCGGGCCGGACACGTGGCCGTGCTCTTGTATCGGGCGCTGCACAAAGTGCGGGCAGAACTGGAAAAGGGAAAGGGAGATGAACAGGGCTGAGATGGTGGCGGCGGAGAAGCTCTCGGCGGAGATTGACCGTCGGCTGCGCGGAGAGGAGACTGCTGGGGGCGAGGGGGATTTGTGGTCCACGGTCGAGCGATTGGCGGCGATCAATCGCCTCTTTGAGCCGCCGGATGCCGCGCTCCGCCAGCGGATGTGGGCGCGAATGCAGCGGGCGCAGTCCACCGCGCGGGGATGGCATTGGCGAGCGTGGCCGCGAGCGTGGGCCACCATCGCGTTGACCGTGGTGCTGGCCCTCGCCGTGATCGGGGCGTCGCCGCGCGGGCGGCAGGCCATCGCCGAGGTGATGGGTGTCTTTCGCCTGGGGCGGGTCGAGGTGCGGGTCACGCCCCGGGCCACAGTACAGCCCGGCGTCGAGCATCAGGTCACGCGCCAGGAAGACTTGCCCAACCTGGCGGCAGCCGAGGAGTTGGTCGGCTACGAGCTGCTGACTCCGATGGTGTTGCCGGAGGGCTACGAACTGCGCGCGGTCAAAGCGGTGTATTACGACGATCTGCCTGCCTGGATTCCCCAGCCTTTCTACATTGATCTGGATTACGGGCCACCTACCGGTGACACGCATCCATACTATCTCCGCCTGCGGGAGTATCGCGTATCTTTCGGCGGGCCAGGCGAGGGCATCTCCGCCCTACGCTTTGCCACCGGCGAGGTGAGCATGGCTGAGGATGTGGACCTGGACGGCCGGCACGCGGTGCTGCTCCACCTGCCGGGCGCGGCCTTTCCGCCGGCAGAAGTGCTACTAGAAGTGGTGTGGGAGCAGGGTGGCGTGGTGGTGGAGTTGATGAGCCAGGAGCTTTCGGCGGAGGAACTCGTTGCCGTTGCTCGTTCGGTGAGATAAGCAGACTTTATCAGGAATAAGCCGTCTCACGCAAAGGCGCAAAGAACGCCAAGGTATTAGCGGGGAAATGGCTCGTTGGCTGTAGCAATCGCGGTCTTTCTACGTTTTCTT